>Ga0164242_10000207_pt1 | contig 73498 bp, 60 predicted proteins | sample OricomgcompostMG_FD_108783 | JGI IMG/M metagenome (GOLD analysis project Ga0164242, IMG submission 108783) | Miracle-Growth compost microbial communities from Emeryville, California, USA - Original compost - Miracle growth compost (MG) ... | reverse complement strand
TTGTGGTGATCAGATAATGTATGTTTCTACGTGAAATAACAACCTCCGTTTATAATTATAGTTTACTAAATCCAATCTCTTTTGAAAACACTAAAAATAGCGATCCAGAAATCGGGTCGGCTCAACGAAAAATCAGTTGAATTATTAAAAAATTGCGGCTTAAATTTTGAAAATTATAAAAGCTCGCTTATCTCCCCTGTTTCCAATTTCCCGCTCGAAATACTTTTTTTACGCGATGACGATATCCCCGAATATGTACAGGACGGCATTGCCGACCTGGGCATAGTTGGCGAAAACGTAATACAGGAAACCGAAGTTGTGGTAACCTACCTGCAAAAACTGGGCTTTGGCAAATGCTCGTTAAAAGTAGCTATTACCAATAACTCCGATATTCAGCAGCTTTCAGACCTGAACGGCAAATCAATAGCTACCACTTACCCGGTAATCCTGGGTAAATTTTTGCAGAAGAACCAGATACAATCTGATATCCGCACCATATCCGGTTCGGTGGAAATTTCACCGGGCCTGGGTTTAAGCGATGCCATTTGCGACCTGGTATCAACCGGCGGCACGCTGAAAAGCAACGGATTGAAAGCTTTTGCCGATGTAATGTCATCAGAAGCGGTATTGATAGGCCGTAAAGGTTCGGAAAATGAAGACCTGGTACAGGAGCTGATCCAACGCATCCAATCGGTACTGCGGGCTAAGGAAACCAAATATGTGGTTTTAAATGTTCCTTCAAAAAATCTGCAGGATGTATTAGCCTTGTTACCGGGCGTAAAAAGCCCGTCAGTTGTGCCATTGGCCGAGGAGGGATGGGTAGCGGTACACACCGTAATCCCCGAGCGCGATTTCTGGGACAGGATCAGTCAGCTTAAACAAGCCGGCGCGCAAGGCATTGTGGTAATGCCGATTGAGAAGATTATATTGTAACACCAACCCCCTAACCCCCTAAAGGGGGAACAGGAATATATTAGCTCCCCCTTTAGGGGGCCGGGGGGCTTAAGGTGGTTTTATGAAAACTTACAATTATTCAGAACTAAGTTTATCCGACATTCAGCAACTGGTGCAACGCAACGTTGACCCGGCTAATGAGATCCGCGGTATTGTTGAAGAAATTATTGCCAATGTAAAAACGCACGGCGATAATGCTTTGATTGACTACGCTAAAAAACTGGACAAGGTAGAATTGAATAAGCTTTACCTGGACAAAGCCGAACTGGCTGAAATAGCCTCCGCTTTATTGCCCGGGCAAAAAACAGCGCTCGAAACAGCGTATCAGAATATTTACCGCTTCCACGAAACGCAGTTAAAGAAAGAGGATAAGGTAGAAACTATGCCCGGCGTTACCTGCTGGCGCGAGGCCCGGGCTATTGAAAAAGTAGGCCTGTATATCCCGGGTGGCTCGGCCGTATTGCCAAGTACTTTTTTGATGCTGGGCATCCCGGCCCGTATTGCCGGCTGCCGCGAAATTGTAGTATGTTCGCCTCCGCAGAAAAGCGGAAGGGTGAATGCCTTTATCGCTTATGTGGCGCAATTGCTGGACATTGACCGGATCTATCTGGCAGGGGGCGCGCAGGCCATCGCGGCCATGGCTTATGGTACAAAAACCATCGCGAAAGTGGATAAGATATTTGGGCCGGGCAATCAGTTTGTAACCAAGGCTAAAACCATCATCCAGTCAACCACTACCACTGCAATTGATATGCCGGCGGGCCCATCGGAGGTTTTGGTGCTTGCGGATGATACTGCCAATTCGTCATATATTGCCGCCGATTTGTTAGCCCAGGCCGAACATGGCACTGATTCTCAGGCAATTTTGGTTTCCACCTCAAGTAAAATTATCAACGATTCTATAGTTGAGGTAGAACGGCAACTGGGCGTATTACCCCGTGCGGAAATTGCCCGGCAGGCCATCAACAACTCCTATGCGGTACTGGCAACAGACCTTGACGAAGCCATGCAATTCAGCAACAGCTACGCGCCGGAGCACTTGATACTGGCTACCGAAAACTGGCAGCAGATAACCGGGAAGATCATTAACGCCGGCTCGGTGTTCTTAGGAAATTTAACGCCGGAAAGCGCGGGCGATTATGCCTCGGGCACCAATCATACGTTGCCTACAAGCTCGTACGCCAGGGCATACTCGGGTGTATCGGTTGATTCTTTTATCAAAAAGATCACCTTTCAGCATATCTCGCCTGATGGATTAAACAACATCGGGCCAACAGTTGAGCTATTAGCCGAAATGGAAGGCTTACATGCGCATAAGAACGCGGTTAGTGTGAGAAGAAGCCCCCTAACCCCCTGAAGGGGGAATGTATGTTCTAATATTCAATACAATGAGCGAAGAAATTAAAAAACAACTATATAGCAGCCCCGATGGCAACTCCCCCTTTAGGGGGTTAGGGGGGCTCTTAAGAAATAACATCAAAAACCTGACCCCCTACTCCTCCGCGCGCGATGAGTTTAAGGGCGAAGCCAGTGTTTACCTGGATGCGAACGAGAACGCCTATGGGTCGCCCCTGCCGCAAGCTTACAATCGCTACCCCGACCCTTTGCAGTACCAGGTTAAAAAGCGCCTGAGCGAGATAAAAGGCGTACCGCCGCGCAATATATTTTTGGGTAATGGCAGCGATGAGGCCATTGATATCCTGTACCGCAGCTTTTGCAACCCGGGCGTGGATAACGTGATTATTGTACCGCCCACTTATGGCATGTACGAGGTATCGGCCAATATTAACGATGTGGAACTGCGCCGGGTGCCGCTTACTGCTGAATATCAGCTAAACCTGGAAGGCATTGCCGAACAGATTGACGAGCGCACCAAAATGATCTTCATCTGCTCGCCTAATAACCCTACCGGCAATTCCATTAACCGCACAGATGTGGAAACCCTGCTGGCCAACTTTAGCGGGTTAGTAATTGTAGATGAGGCTTATATCAACTTTAGTCGTCAGAAAACCTTTATACAGGAATTAACCGAATATGCCAATCTGGTAGTGCTGCAAACACTGTCAAAAGCCTGGGGCCTGGCAGGTTTGCGCGTAGGCATGGCCTTTGCCAGCGAAGAAATTATTGAGGTGATGAATAAAGTGAAACCACCCTATAACATCAACGAGGCATCGCAGCAATTGGCCCTGCAGGCATTGCAAAACATAGACCAGGTAAACGCCTGGATAAAAGAAACTTTAAGCGAGCGTGATAAACTGGTGCTCCAGTTAAAAAATTACGATTTTGTGTTGGATATCTATCCGTCCGACGCTAACTTTATCCTGGTTAAAACAACAGATCCCCGTAAAATTTATAATTACCTGGTTCAAAATGGTATTATTGTACGCGATAGATCAAAAATTGAGTTGTGTGAAGGCTCATTACGAATTACCATAGGTACCCCCGAAGAGAACGCGAAATTGATTAATTCCTTACAAAGCTTTAAATGAATACCCTGAAAAGAATATTGTTTATTGACCGCGACGGCACCCTGATCACAGAACCTGCCGACGAACAGATAGATTCATTTGAAAAGCTGGAATTTTATCCCAAAGCGCTACAATATCTGCCTAAAATTGCTGCCGAGCTGGATTATGAACTGGTAATGGTAACCAACCAGGACGGCTTAGGCACTGCCTCCTATCCTGAAAATACCTTTTGGCCGGTACATCACTTCATCCTGAAAACATTTGAAGGCGAAGGCGTAAAATTTGAGAATGTGATTATCGACCGCACCTTCCCGGCCGAGAACGCCCCTACACGTAAGCCGGGTACCGCCCTGCTTACCTCATATTTTGACGCAGATAAGTACGATCTGAAAAATTCCTACACCATTGGCGATCGTAAGAACGACGTATTGCTGGGCAAAAATCTGGGAGCTAAAGCTATCTGGCTGAACAATAACAGTAACCTGGGCGGAAAGGAATTTAACGACCCGCAATTTGAGCTGGACATGCAAGGCACTATCGCCCTGCAAACTACCGACTGGCAGCAGATCTACGAATTTTTGAAAGTGGGCGAACGCACAGCACAACACCGCCGCACTACTAAAGAGACGGATATCGACATTAAAATTAACCTGGATGGTAAGGGCGACGCCAAAATAAGCACCGGTCTGCATTTTTTTGACCACATGCTGGATCAGATTGCCCGTCATGGCAGCATCGACCTGGAAATAACTACCAAAGGCGACCTGCATATTGATGAACACCACACCATTGAGGATACCGGCATTGCCTTAGGCGAGATATTTGCTACCGTATTGGGCGACAAACGGGGCATTGAACGCTATGGTTTCTGCCTGCCTATGGACGATTGCCTGGCACAGGTAGCCATTGATTTCGGCGGTCGTAACTGGATAGTTTGGGATGCTGAATTTAAGCGCGAAAAGGTTGGCGAAATGCCTACTGAAATGTTCTATCACTTTTTTAAATCATTCAGCGACGCGGCCAAATGCAATTTAAACATCAGGGCCGAAGGCCAGAACGAGCATCATAAAATAGAAGCGATATTTAAAGCCTTTGCCAAAGCCATAAAAATGGCCGTAAAGCGCGATGTAAATAACATGGTTTTACCAAGTACTAAAGGGGTGCTTTAACCCCCTAACCCCCTAAAGGGGGAACAATAATTAATGACTAACAACATGATACCGGATAATACTCAACATAAAGACGCTCAAGAATTTCCCCTTCAGGGGGTTAGGGAGCAACGCCCCCTTCAGGGGGCGGGGGGGGTTGTCGGTATAGTCCAATACGGAGCAGGTAATATATTTTCTTTAACTTCAGCGCTCAACCGCCTGGATATTAGCTACGGTATGATTGCTAAAAAAGAAGATTTTGAACAATACGACAGGTATATTATACCCGGTGTTGGCCATGCGGGCGCGGCCATGAACAAGCTGCAGCAAACCGGCCTGGTACCTGATATTCAAAACCTGACCAAGCCTACCCTGGGTATTTGCGTAGGTATGCAACTGTTAACCGCCCACTCTGAAGAGGGCGATGCCAGTTTGCTGAACATTATACCAGTAAACACTTTACGTTTTAAGGACAGTAGTAATTACAAAGTACCACATACCGGCTGGAACCGTGTAAACGCGGAAAAAGAGAACCCGCTATTTAAAAATATACCTGCCGGGGCCCATTTTTATTTTGTGCACTCCTACTATATAGAGCATAATAACCAATACACATTAGCCTCAACTGATTATAGTTTAAAATTTTCGGCATCAATTTGGCGGGATAATTTTTATGGGGTACAATTCCACCCGGAAAAATCGGGCGAATACGGAGAAATGTTGTTAACTAATTTTTCAAAAATATAAAAGATCATGTACATCATCCCTGCCATTGACATCCTGAATAAAAAAGTAGTGCGCCTGCGCGAAGGCGACTACGAGCAGGTAACACAATACGATGTTACATTAGAGGAAATGATTGAAAAGTACCAAAGCAACGGTACCAATTTCATTCATGTAATTGACCTTAACGGCGCCAAGAACGACTTTAGCAACCAGGAATACCTGTTCAACGTTATCCGCAAAACAGATATGAAAGTGCAGTACGGCGGCGGTATCCGTAGCATTGATAAAGTTAAGGAACTGATTGACGCTGGCATTCACCGCGTTATTGTTGGCACACAAGCCATTACCAACCCCAGCTTTTTAACCGACCTGAGTAGGACCCTTTGCGGTAAGGACAAATGTTCGGACCAGGTAGTGGTAGCTATTGACGTGCTGGACGAGGTGATCAAATACTCGGGCTGGATGGAAAGCTCGCCCATTAAACTGATGGATTATGTAGACAGGTGTCTGTCGCTTGGTTTCTACCGTTTCCTGTGTACCGATATTAATAAGGACGGTAAGCTGGGCGGCGCAGGTATTGAACTATACACCAAGCTGCTGGATCATTCGCCGTTTATCAAGCTGATCGCATCGGGCGGTGTATCTTCCATCGAAGACATTGAACAACTGAACCAGATCAAGGTAGAATCGTGCGTAGTAGGCAAAGCCATTTACGAAGGCCGCATTACCATTGAAGAAATACAAAACTGGAATTTAAAGGCGCTGATTTCGATTTAAGCCCCCCGGCCCCCTAAAGGGGGAGCAAAACTACATAGCTCAATATGAAGAAGCAAATGTTTATGGGGGCAAGCCATTTAATATTTCAAAATGCACAGGCATTGCGAAATCATATGACCGATGCTGAAATATTACTTTGGGGATATTTAAGGGGAAACGACTTAGGTTTAAAGTTTCGGCGACAACACCCGATAAGTTCATACATAGCAGATTTTTACTGCCATAAATTAAAATTGATAATTGAACTTGATGGCGGAATTCACACCAGACCGGATGTTTTGGCAAATGATTTAGAAAGACAACTATATTTAGAAAGCCAGGGCATTAAAGTTCTCCGATTTTCTAACGAACAAGTATTTAATCAGATAGAAAAGGTTTTGGATCAAATCTTCAACAATACCAACTCCTGCTCCCCCTTTAGGGGGCCGGGGGGCCTCGCTAAACGCATTATCCCCTGCTTAGACGTAAAAGAAGGCCGCACTGTAAAGGGCGTCAACTTTGTTGACCTGCGCGATGCCGGCGACCCGGTGGAACTGGCCTGGAACTACTCGCAGCAGGGTGCGGATGAGCTGGTATTCCTGGATATTACCGCCACGCACGAGCGCCGTAAGACGATGATAGAGCTGGTTAAGTCGGTTGCCAGCCAGATCAATATCCCTTTTACCATAGGTGGCGGCATCAATGAAATAGCTGATGCTGACGCGCTTTTAAACGCCGGGGCGGATAAGATCTCCATCAACTCGGCCGCGGTGCGTAACCCGGCTTTAATTGATGAACTGGCGAAAGCCTTCGGGGTGCAGTTTGTAGTGGTAGCGGTGGATACCCGCCATACCGATAACCGCAACATCGTCCATTTAAATGGCGGCCGTATCCCAACTGAAAAGGAAACGTTAGCCTGGATACTGGAAGCCGAAAGCCGTGGCGCGGGCGAAATACTGCTTACCTCCATGGATCATGACGGCACCAAAAATGGTTTTGATAACGGCCTGCTGAAAACCGTGAATGACGCTGTGCATATCCCGGTCATTGCATCAGGCGGCGCGGGCGCTGTACAGCATTTTGTGGATGTTTTTGAAAAAACCAATGTTGATGCCGCGCTGGCCGCTTCCGTTTTTCATTACGGAGAAATATTGATCCCGGATTTGAAAGATGAGTTAAGGAGCAGGAATATAGAAGTAAGATAAATAATAATTATTGTCATTGCGAGGAGCGGAGCGACGCGGCAATCCCATCACTCGCAAAGTTTAATGAGGAATTGCCACGCTATCGCTCGCAATGACAAAGGATGAACAACTATGAATATAGATTTCAACAAAACAGATGGCTTAGTGCCGGTAGTGATACAGGACGAACAAACCCTTGAAGTGCTGATGCTGGGTTACATGAACCAGGAAGCCTGGGATAAAACGCAGGCCGAAAAGATTGTTACGTTCTTCTCGCGCTCAAAAAACCGCTTGTGGACCAAAGGCGAAACCAGCAATAACTTTTTGCATGTAAAGGAAACATTTGTGGATTGCGATAACGATACCATCCTGATCAAGGTAAAAGCCGACGGCCCCACCTGCCACACCGGTTCCCGCAGCTGTTTCAATACAGCGTACAATCAAAACTTTATCAGCGAACTGGAGCGGATCATCGCCGATAGGTATGAGCACCCGGTAGAAGGATCGTACGTAAACAAGCTACGTAAAAAAGGTTTAAATAAAATAGCCCAAAAGGTTGGCGAAGAAGGTGTTGAAACCGTAATAGCCGCGCTGGCTGAAACGGAAACCGACCTGATTAATGAGGCATCAGACCTGATGTTCCACCTGCTGGTACTGCTGCGCGAAAAGAATTTAAGCCTGGAAACTATAGCAAAGAATTTGGAAACGAGGCACAAATAACCTTAACGTCATTGCGAGGAGCAGAGCGACGTGGACAACCGACCGGAGGGAGCTCATTAATGCCATTGAAAAACAATCTGATATTAATAATCCCCGGCTTTGCATGTCCACTCTTTCTGCCGGGGATTGCCACGCTACGCTCGCAATGACGTGGAGGGGGTAACTTACAAAATATGATTGCAGAAAAGATATCCGAACTTACGGGCCACTCCAACCCTATTTATACTATGGAGCTATCGCAAAAGCCGGGGATATTGTTCACCGGCGGTAACGATAAAGGTGTGGTGGAATGGAGCCTGAAGGAGCTTGCTTTTATTAAGGTAATGTTCCCGGTAAATTCATCCATTTACGCGTTGCATTGCCCTGTGGGTTACCCGCTAATGTTTACCGGGATGCGGAGCGGACAAGTGCTGGTGTTCGATTTTTTGCAGCAAAAGCTCATTAAATCCCTTAATCATCACTTAAAACCGGTATTCGACATCAAGTCCGTTCCCGGCAAAAAAGAGCTGCTGGTGGCCTCGGAAGACGGCACAGTGAGCGTTTGGCACCTGGACACGCTTGAGCTGCTGCATACCATAAAGGTTTCGCACGATACCATCCGCAGCATATCCGTATCGCCCGATGAAAAACAGGTGGTTTTTGGCTGCCGCGATAACAGCGTAAGCATCTATAGTTTGGAAGATTATACGCCGGTTGCTACCATGCAGGGCCATACTATGGCTGTTTTCACCGTGCAACATTCGCCCGATGGTAAGTATATCCTTTCGGGCGCGCGGGATGCACAATTAAAAATATGGGATGCTAAAACGTTTACACTCATCAAAAATATTCCGGCGCATTTATTTGCCATTAACCATATCGCGTTTCACCCAACCCTGCCCCTGTTTGCAACGGCCAGCATGGACAAAAGCATTAAAATATGGGATGCCGACGATTTTAGCTTAAGAAAGATCATCAGTCGCGAAAAAGGCTATCCTGCCCATGTGTTATCAGTTAACAAAATAGCCTGGAACGGGTATCAACTGCTTAGCGCGGGAGATGATAAGGTGATAATGGTATGGGATATCAAAGAATAACCTATCTCTTTAAATAAATTCACATCAATTCATCCATAAATTCAAACTATCACATTCATTTTTTATGAGAAAATTAATCCTTAGCACAATTGTTTTATTGGCATTTTCCATCGCCATCGCTGTATTTCAGATCAGCTGTACTAAAACGGCCAACTCACAAAGCCCATCTTACACCTTAATGCCGGCAACAACTTCCAAACTGGGTGGTGTTATACCCGATGGTACAAGTATATCGGTTGATGCCAACGGCAAAATATCAACCGTTGCCGCTGCACCCCAACAGGAAGGCAAATTATTATATGGTGTATTTGGGTCGGTAGAAACTGATAACGCGATATGGACCTCAAACTACGATGGCACAAACGCGCAAAAAATAAATATCACTTTGCCAACAGGTACCGTAATCGATCCGGACAATCTAAAAATCTCTCCAGATCATCAAACCATTTTTTTTGAAGCACATACTATCCCCCCTTCGGCTATTTCGTATTATCTTTACTCGTGCACCATTAACGGCAGCAACGTACATGTAATCAAAGGCGGCTTTACAAACGGCATTGGTGTTGGCGCAGCTTATTAATTATAATTATTCAAATAGAGTTTACAAACAAAAGAGGCCGGTTTAACAACCGGCCTCTTTTGTTTGTCATGACGAATTTATTTCGGCATCCCTACTTACATAACCTATATGATGGGATGCTGAAACAAGTTCAGCATGACGTTGGACGTTTATCTTACAAAGTATACATCCCGCCATCGGCAATCAATTCCGCGCCTAAAATAAATGAAGAATCATCTGATGCGAAGAACACTGCTACCTTGGCTATTTCCGCAGCTTCGCCAAAGCGCCCTACCGGAATTTGTTTGATCAGTCCTTCGCCCATTTGCTGTAACTGATCGGCACTGATACCCAATTTTTCGCTGCTATGCAAAGGTGTGCCTACCGGGCCGGGGCTTATCGCGTTCACCCTGATCCTTCTTGGCAATAATTCAGCCGAAAGGTTTTTGATCAGTGATAACAAGGCCGCCTTACTGGCCGCGTAAACGCTGGCCCCGGCCATACCAATATGCGCGTTGATGGAGGTGTTAAAAATAATGGAACCACCGTCGTTCACTAAGGGTAGCAATTGTTGCAGGGTAAAATAAGCGCCTTTGAAATTTACGTTCATAATTTCATCAAATACAGCTTCTTCCATAGCCTCCACTGAATTAAATTTACCTACCCCGGCATTAATAAATATTACATCGATTTTAGATGTGATGGCTTTTACCTGTTCTGCCAGCCGTTTAACCTGCTGCATATCGCCCGAATCGGATACAATACCATGCGCCTGTTCGCCTAATTGACTAACAGCCTCGTCAATTGATTTTTGGTTGCGGCCGGTGATGATTACCTTGGCACCCTGGGCTATAAATTCATGAGCGGTAGCCAGCCCTATGCCACTATTACCGCCGGTGATAATGGCTGTTTTTCCTGATAACTTTTTCATATATTTATGTTTTGTTGATCAAAGTGACCTATAATTCATCAACCGCGCAATAAGGCACTAATTTGTACGGAACGCACTTTTTGGTAGGTTATGGGCCTATTCAATTTAAACGGCATCAGCCATTTTTTATATGACAAAAAAAAGACAGGCAGATTATACCTGCGCCATGGAAGCCGCCCTTACCGTTATAGGTGGAAAGTGGAAGCTGAAGATACTGAACCAACTTTTAAATGGCCCTATACGTTACAGCGACATTAAACGTGCAGCTAAAGGCATTACCGAAAAAATGCTTAGCCAGCAATTGCGCGAGTTGGAGGAGGATGGTATTATATCCCGTAAGGTATACCCTGTAGTGCCCCCTAAGGTTGAATATACCTTTACCGAACTTGGCTGCGAGCTTACCGGCATTTTTTATGCTCTTGAAAAATGGGGCAGCAATTTCCTTACCCAAAACACCTCCGCCGGCGAGCCTGCGAAAATGGATAGAACTGTTTCAGCGTAGCTATCGCGAGGGTTTTAACGAGGGGGGAGTGATGTTTCAACCAGGGATTGCCACGTCGCTCCGCTCCTCCTATGACGCAAATAATATGCAAAAAGCCCGAAACATAAATTCCGGGCTTTTTGCTTTAGTTTCAGCTTTTGCTTAAATATCAGCTAACTACTCAAAATATTCCTTCATCCGTTCAAAGAAACTTTTATCGTTTTTGCCGGGATTGGGTTTAAAGTTGGGCGAATCCTGGAGTTTTTCCAGTAGTTCGCGTTCCTCGCGGTTAAGCGCCTTTGGTGTCCAGATATTAACATGGATCAGCTGGTCGCCGCGGTGGTAGGAATTAACTTCGGGCACGCCTTTGCCTTTCAGGCGCAGTATGCGGCCACCTTGTGTACCGGGTTCAATTTTTATTTTGGCTTTACCATCAATAGTCGGTACTTCCACATTGGTCCCTAAAGCGGCGTCAATAAAGCTGATGTGCATATCATAGATAACGTTATTGCCATCGCGTTTAAGCGTTTCGTGCGGTACTTCTTCAATCAGGATAATCAGATCGCCGGGAACGCCGCCGCGCGGGGCCGCGTTGCCCTTGCCGCTCATGCTTAGCTGCATACCCTCGCTTACGCCTGCCGGGATATTAATGGTAATGGTCTCCTCGCCCCTTACCACGCCATCGCCATGGCAAACATTACATTTCGAAGTAATTTGCGAGCCTTCACCATTACAGGTTGGGCAAGTGCTGGTGGTTTGCATTTGCCCCAATATGGTATTGGTTACCCTGCGTACCGAGCCGGAGCCGCCGCAGGTTTTACAGGTTTGGAAGGATGATTTATCCTTAGCGCCCGAACCATCGCAGGTGTTACATACCACCTGTTTATTTACTTTTATCTTTTTCTCGGCTCCGTTGGCAATCTCGTCGAGAGTTAAACGTACTTTAATGCGCAGGTTACTGCCGCGGGCTACCCTGCGGCCGCCGCCGCCTTGCCTGCCACCGCCGCCAAAGAAACCTTCGAACGGACTGCCACCGCCAAATATATCGCCAAACTGACTGAATATGTCGTCCATATTCATGCCGCCGCCGCCATACCCCCCGCCATTGGGCGAGCCTGCATTGGCCGCATGGCCAAACTGGTCATACCGCTGGCGTTTTTCGGGACTGCTTAGCACTTCGTAAGCTTCGGCCGCTTCTTTAAAACTCTCTTCGGCCTGCTTATCGCCAGGATTTTTATCCGGGTGATACTTGATGGCCATTTTGCGGTAAGCCTTCTTTATATCTTCCGCGGCAGCGCCTCTTGCCACGCCAAGCACATCGTAATAATCTCTTTTTGACATCTTTTATTCTTATTTCGGATTCCGGAATTTCGATTTTTGATTTTGGATATTACTTGAATATAAATTCGAATTTGTAATTCCAAAATTCGAAATCATTTAGCTTCCTACTACTACTTTAGCAAAGCGTACTACTTTATCATTCAGGTAATAGCCTTTTTCCAGCTCATCAACTACCTTGCCTTTTAAATCGTCGGTTGGCGCGGGTATATTGGTAATTGCTTCGTGTATCTCGGCATCAAAGGTTTCGCCTTTCGAGGCCATTTCCTTCAAGCCTTTTTGGGTCAGTATGTTTTTTAGCTTATGTTGTACCAGTGCAACGCCTTCTTTTACCGCGTTAACATCGGTTGAGTTTTCCATTGCTTTGGCAGCACGTTCAAAATCGTCCAATACGGGTAATAAAGAAACAATTACTTCTTTACCGGCATTTGATCTTTCATCGGCACGCTCCTTTTGGGTACGGCGGCGGAAGTTATCAAATTCGGCATATAAGCGCAGGTATTTATCATTAGCCTGCGACAATTCATCTTTCAGTTTATCTTCGGCAGAGAGACCGGCGGTTTCGGCAGTAGCGCTTCCGGCAGTTTCATCATTCGTCAGCGTTTCCTCTCCTGACATATCGTCGGGCAGTTCAGTATGATCCATGTCTTCCTTCTTCTTTTTCTTCAACATATTATTAAAAATCATTAGCAGGTACTGCAAAACAAGTATCCTGCCAGTTTATGGTTCAGGACAGGTTGGCAGATTATATGGAAGTAAGAGGTTATAGTGGCAGTAGCAGTTTTAAGATTGCGAGAGAGGTATTTGAAATATTATACTGCAACTGCTACTAAACTTCACTCAGCTTAACATCTTCCAGCACCTTACCACCCTCGCATTTAATAATACGCGATGGAAAAGTGCGGATGATATGATAATCGTGCGTGGCGATTACTACAGCGGTACCCGATTGACTGATCTGTTTCAGCAGCAATACAATCTCTTCCGATGTGTCAGGATCAAGGTTCCCTGTCGGCTCATCAGCCAATATAATTTCGGGGTCGTTGATCAGGGCCCGGGCTATTACTACCCTTTGCTGTTCACCGCCTGAGAGCTCATGCGGCATTTTTTTTATTTTTGAGCGTAATCCAACTTTTTCCAGCACATCCAGCGTACGCTCGGTAATCAGGTTTTTATCTGTCCAGCCGGTAGCGCGCATTACAAAGCGCAGGTTCTCCTCCACCGACCGGTCTGTAAGCAATTGAAAATCCTGAAAAACTATGCCCAATTTACGGCGCAAAAAAGGCACATCATTGGCGGATAGTTTTTTCAGATCGTATCCGCCCGCGTGGCCTTCGCCGGTAGAGATACTGATATCGCCATAAATTACCTTCAACAAGCTGCTTTTACCCGAACCTGTTTGACCGATGAGCCAAACAAAGTCGCCTTTATCAATATGCAGGTTAACGTTTGATAATACCAGGTGCTTTTGCTGAAAAACATCTATACCCTGTAATTTTAAAATGGTATTTCCTATCATGGTAAATTATAGCTCAAGTTTTAATATCTGGCCAAACGGCAAATCTTTAATTAAATTCATTATGTATTCGGCCCTATCGGTTAAACCCACTTTATCCAGCGATTTTTCCGGCCTGTCCACCCTGAAATAAGCCAGCAGTGTAAATTGCTCATCGCGCAGCTGTACATAATCGGGTATTTTGGCAACGCCTTTTACTTTTATAATATACATAATTGAGGTAAAAGCCGAAAGCATAAAGCTTAAAGCTTTCTTATACAGTTGAAACCGGCTTTATGCTTTTGACTTTATATTTTCAGCTCTTGTTCCCAAAGGTATAATTTTTTGCTGAAAGCTTTTCTTGCTTTGTGCTTTTAGCTTTATGTCTTTAGCTTAATAAAGACATAAATTCCATTGTATCAACACCATCGGCATAATCCCACAGGGCGGGCTGCTGGCTCCGGCCAAAATCAACCACCTGGGTATTTATATTTAAAGGCATGGCACTAACTATACATTGTATATTTTCACTTTCGGCGGCCAGCTGGTCATTCACCGTTTGCAGGTTTTGATAGTACTCAAAAAACAACACCGCCAGCGGCGATGCCATACGCTCATCCTGCTTTACCAGTAAAAAGCCATTATCCAGGTGTTCGTCGCGGTTTACCAGGTAAATAGATTTATTATAATCGTAATTGTTATTGTATTTATGGTGATGAATAATGCCTTTATAGCCCTCTATCGCCTCAAAAAATTTCTTGAAATCATATCCTTCGGGCACATAAATCTTCGATACATTACGGCAGCCCAAACCATAATAATCAAAGATATCGTGTCCTAAACGGCCCAGTTGCTCTCCTGTTTCCTCACCGTCCAGTACCGCCACACTATTCCTGTTTTTACGAATAATGTTAGGCACCCTGCCAAAATAATATTCAAAATAGCGCGATGAATTATTGCTTCCTGTTGCTATAACCGCGTCAAAATTCTCCAAACGTTCTACAAAGGAAAAGCTACCGGCAAAGGCGGGGTATGTTTCCACCAGTATTTGTAATACCTGCTTAATTAAACGGGCATCCTGCGTTGACGCTTTTATTAACGCCCGATGGCCTGCAGCCAGAACGCACAACACATCATGAAACCCAACCAGCGGAATATTGCCGGCCAATATCAGACCTATCTTTTTCGCCGGCTTCCCAGTGATATCGGGGTATTTATCGAGCCATTTCGCCAGATCGCCCCTGTTCAGGCTCGCGCCTGCGGCTTGAATGGCTTGCATGGTACTTTGCGGCGTAAACCACGCATTGTAGTGACATTCGGTATCAATCAGGTTTTGCAGGGCCTCATCAGGGTTTATTAAACGTTCACCCAAAGCCGCGAAAGCGCTTATAATTGGTTCTTTTTTAAATTTTGACATATTGATGTTGAGTATTCAAACCCTTAAACTCATTTTTTGTTATATTTGCATCGTCGTTTGAAGACGCAAAGGTAAATTAGAAAATAAGACTTTTATAAAATGGCGATTAAAATCACCGATGAATGTATAAACTGCGGGGCCTGCGAACCCGAATGCCCTAATAACGCGATCTATGACGCAGGCGCTGCCTGGCGTTTTTCAGACGGTACGGGGTTAAAGGGTGTTATTGATTTTGGCGATGGAAATACTTTAAGCGCCGAAGAATCACAGGCTGCCTTGTCTGACGATATTTATTATATCGTGCCTGACAAGTGCACCGAATGTGTAGGTTTTCATGATGAACCGCAATGCGCTGCCGTTTGCCCGGTTGATTGCTGTGTGGATGATGAGGACGTACGTGAAAGCAAAGAAGAGCTGCTGGCTAAAAAAGACTGGCTGCACATGAATGAATAAAACGTTGTAAAGCGTTGTAAAAAGGAATGTAATTTTTACATTCCTTTTTTTATGGATAAAACTTTTATTAGCCCCTTACGTTCATCTATACGTTTAAACTATCATGGAATACGGAATTTGCAATCTAACTGTAATACCCCTGCGGGCCGAGCCAAGTGAGCGCAGCGAGCAGGTATCGCAGGTTTTATTTGGCGAAGTGTTTGAAGTAATGGAAAGGAAGGACCAGTGGGTAAGGATAATCACTTCGTTTGATGGTTATGAAGGCTGGATAAACGACCTGCAATGTGCCTCGCTTGGCCAAATCGCTTATCAGGCGCACCAACAAGCTCCGTATAATTTAACCTGCAAACCGGTTACCCAGGCCTGGCGAAAAAGCAATAACACCGTTTTATACCTGCCCTTCGGCAGCTCGTTATCATTTTTAGAAGGGACGGCTTGCCACATCCGTAACGAGTATTATGAAATTGTAGGCGAAATTGGCGCCCAAGAATCTGTAGAAATAAGCGCTAAAAGCTTTTTGAACGTACCTTATTTATGGGGTGGCCGTACACATTTCGGCATTGATTGCTCGGGCTTTACCCAGGCTATATTCCGCCAGCAAGGAGTAACACTTAAACGCGACGCCTATTTACAGGCCGAACAGGGACAAACCATTGATTTTTTGCAGGAAACCCAATTGGGCGACCTGGCGTTTTTTGATAATGACGAAGGCCGCATTACACATGTAGGGATCCTGCTTGGTAATGATAAGATCATACACGCGTCGGGCAAGGTTAAAATTGATAAGATCGACACCAACGGTATTTACTCCAACGATTTAAAACGCTATACGCATAAGCTGCGCATTATTAAGCGGCATGGGGCTTAATACCCCTCTCTAAATCCCTCCGTAAGGGGGAGACTTGTTTTTTAAGTCCCTCTCTACCTGCGAGGGATTATTCATGTTTTAATCGTTTTCAAAGGTATTCATGAGGGCTTCGCCATTTAGGGTGAGGCTTCTAAAAACCCCACCTTACAAAAGCTTCAATAGCCTCATATTCAGGTAAACCAAGCCGGTCGTATAATTCAGCGGTAATACGGTTACGTTCTTCGGCACGCACCCAAAACTCGCGCGCGTCCTCGCCGGGGAAAACCGGGCGGTCCTTTTGCGATTGGTGTTTAAAAATAGCATAACGCTTGTTCAGCACCTGCTGAGGCGACATGGGCACCGCCATTTCTATTTCATCTATGGCAAATTCCTGCCAGGCGCCGCGGTACAGCCACAGCCAACAATCTTTCACCCATTCTTCAGTCTCCTTAAGGCGTTTAAGCGCAGCCATAATAATATTAAAACAAACTACGTGCGTGCCATGTGGATCGGCAAAATCGCCCGCGGCAAAAATTTGCTGGGGTTTTACCTGCTGAAGCAATTCGATGGTTAACCGGATATCCTCATCTGTTACCGGGTTCTTTTTGGTTTTGCCTGTTTCATAAAAAGGCAGGGCCATAAAATGAATATGGTCATCGGGCAAACCCACATACCGGGCTCCGGCTAAAGCTTCCGTTTTACGCACAAACCCCTTTACAGTCAATATTTCCGGCGTATCAACCTGGTTGGGCTGTTTTTTTTTCATAAACAGGTGCATATCGGCGTAAATGTTTTGCAGGTGCCGGCTGTCCTCCCCTATATTTTTATTAAAATCGATCGCGAATTCCACAAAGCGCAGCACCTCATCATCCCAAACGGCGGTATTGCCCGACGTTTGATAGGCCACATGCACATCATGCCCCTGTTCGGTTAAGCGCATAAACGTGCCACCCATTGATATGACATCATCATCCGGATGCGGCGAGAATATCACTACCCGTTTTAGCGCCGGTTCGGCCCGCTCCGGCCGCTGACTGTCATCGGCATTGGGCTTACCGCCGGGCCAGCCGGTAATGGTATGCTGTATCTGGTTAAAAACCGCTATGTTAATATCGTAAGCAGGCCCCTGCTCTACGGCAAGCTGCGCCAGGCCGTGGGTGTTATAATCTTCTTCGGTAAGTTTCAGTATAGGTTTACCCAATTTTAAAGCCAGCCATATTACGGCCTTCTTTTTCAGCTGTTCGTTCCATAAGCAATCCTTTACCAGCCAGGGGGTATCAAAACGGGTTAAGGCCGAGGCGGCATCCCGGTCCAGCACAAACTCCACATTGTCTGATAGCTGCAGATAGGTTGCCGGTACCTCGCCGGATATTTCGCCTTCAACCGCTTTTTTGATGATGGGCGCTTTCTTACTGCTCCAGGCCATCAGTATAATTTCGCGGGCCTTAAATATGGTGCCGATGCCCATGGTAATAGCTTTTGCAGGCACGTTAGCCTTGCCGCCAAAATCGCGGGCGGCATCGGCGCGGGTCAAATCGTCCAACGTTACCAGCCTGGTGCCCGAATTAGGCGCCGAACCGGGCTCGTTAAACCCAATATGGCCGGTACGGCCAATACCCAGTAATTGCAAATCCAGTCCGCCAAGGGCCTCCATTTTCTTTTCATAAGCCAGGCACCAGGCGGCTATTTTATCAGTGGGTAAAGTTCCATCAGGTATATGGATGTTTTGCTTGTCGATGTCAACATGATCAAAAAGATGCTCGTGCATAAACGTAACATAGCTTTGACGGGCATCAGGTTTCATGGGGTAATACTCATCCAGGTTAAAAGTAATCACCTTTTTGAAGGACAAACCTTCCTCCCGATGTAAGCGCACCAGTTCCTGGTAAACTTTTATCGGGGTTACACCCGTAGCTAAACCCAATACGGCCCGCTGCCCCTCAGCTTGCTTTGATCGGATCAACTTAGCTATGCGTTCCGCTATTTTCAACGAGGCTGTTTGCTGATTACGATATACCGATACCGGCAGTTTCTCGTAACGGGTTTCTTCTAATAAATTTAATCGCGACATATGGATATCGTCTGGTTTAATTGGTTAAACAAACGGGAGGGAGACACAAAGTATTGTGTCTCTACATTAAAACACATTTATAACGCGTTCTTTTTATATAACGATTTCGTCATTATAAATCATTTCGTCATTGAGCGTAGCGTGGCAATCCCCGCAGGAAGATCCCCTATAAAAGCCGGGGATTGATTGCCACATCGCTACGCTTCTTGCGATGACGCATGGAATATTGTGGTGACACAACACTGTCATTGACGTTACTATCTTTCCACATTTTGTCGCAAATGGATGTTCCAGGTGCATTCCACTATGTTCAAAAAATGGAACAGTGTTTTAACTCACCCGGTCTACGCTCCGCTCGATTACCCTCTCTTTGCTGTGCAAAAAGAGGGTTCTTTCCTTTTCTTCGTCCTCTTTCCGCGAAGCGAAGACAGGGCCCACCATCCGCTGCAAGCGGAGCAGTCGGGATGAGTTAACTCACCCGGTCTACGCTCCGCTCGACCACCCTCTCTTTGCTGTGCAAAAAGAGGGTTCTTTCCTTTTCTTCGTCCTCTTTCCGCGAAGCGAAGACAGGGCCCACCATCCGCTGCAAGCGGAGCAGTCGGGGTGAGTTAACTCACCCGGTCTACGCTCCGCTCGACCACCCTTTCTTTGCTGTGCAAAAAGAGGGTTCTTTCCTTTTCTTCGTCCTCTTTCCGCGAAGCGAAGACAGGGCCCACCATCCGCTGCAAGCGGAGCAGTCGGGGTAAGTTAACTCACCCGCTTACCCTTCAACAACTTGTCCAAAGCATCCTGGAACGAGCCCGCCCGGGTTACTTCGCCCGCGTTAACAAAAAATATCTCATCAGCGTTCTCAATCGTATTCAGCCTGTGGGCTATGATGATCCGGGTAGTTGTTTCAGGCAGCTTGTTCAGTATATTTTCCAGCAGCTGCTCGGTTACGGTATCAATATTGGCCGTAGCTTCGTCCAGTATCAATACATCAGGGTTACGCAATACCGCGCGCATAAAAGCGATCAACTGTTTTTGACCCAAACTAATACTATCGCCGCCCGACGTAACTTTAGTTTCCACTCCGTTCTCAAAAATGCGCAGCAGGCTTTGCAAGTTAGCATCTTTTATTACCCGCTCCAGCTGTTCGTTTGTATAATCGCGATAAGCTTCATTGCCGTATAATATATTCTCTTTTACCGTACCGGTGAACAAAAACGGCTCCTGCAAAATAAATCCTATTTTTTTTGAACGTTCTTCGGCACTATACGTACGGATGTCGCGGCCGGCCAGCCATACGGTGCCTTTGCTTGGGTCGTATAATCTTGCAATGAGCGAGGCTGTAGTCGTTTTTCCGCCGCCTGTAGGGCCTACAAACGCATAGGTTTTTCCACGTTCCAGCTTTAGCGATATGTTATGCAGGATCTCCTTTTCCTCCGTGTAACCAAAATGCACATTCCTGAATTCCAGCAACGCGGTTGAAGGCTCGCCACCGGTTTTATTAACCGTAACCAGATCGGTATCCAATGCCAGTATTTGCGCTATCCTGTCCCAGCCTGCCATAGCCACCTGGAAGCTGGTCCATAAGGAGGCCAGCTGCCGTAAAGGGTTATAAAAGCTAACCGCATAGGCCAGGTAACTCACCAACAGCCCCACGCTGAATTCCCCGATGGAAATAAGGTAAATACCGTATGACAACACGATGAGCTGCGCGAAACTGGAAAACATGCTGTAAACAGGCAGGAAGATATTATTTGCCAACCCGGCGCCAATAGCTGTTTTGTAATTGTGCCCGTTTACCTCGTTAAAACGTTTCCTGAAATAATCGCGGCGGTTAAAAGCGATGATCACCCTGAAATTGCTCAGGCTTTCCTGGATCTCGGCACTCATTCCGCCAACGCTTTTCAGGTTGCGGGCATTCTTTCTTTTCACCCAGGGCGAAACTACCCGCGTAAATATCAAAATAAGCAAACCCGGCACCAATGCCGCCGCCCCTAATTTCACATTAATGATCAGCAGGAATATTCCCGCGCCAACCATAGTAGCTATGCTGCCTATAAACTGCATCAGCGATTGCGAAAAAAAAGTATTCAGCTTATCCGTATCATTATTCACGCGCGATATCAGGTCGCCGGCTTTATTGGCATTAAAAAAAGCTACCGGTAAGGCCTGCAGCTTATTAAAAACGGCATTGCGCAAGGTATAAAGCATACGCTGCCCAACGCTGCCCATCACTATGGTTTGCGAGTAGCTGGTAAACAATCCGATCAGGTACATTACCAGCAATATGCCCGAGAATACCAACACCCCGTGATAATTTTTATGCTGCACATATTTATCAATAGTGTAACCAATTAAAAAAGGCCCCGTAAGGTTAACGGCTGAATTGAGTAATATAAAGACCAACGCTTTCCACAGGTTTTTGCGCTCATGCTCAATTAACTTCAGCAAGCTTTTTAAACCGGCATAGGTAGAGGTCTTTTTTTCCTGCTCCGAAAGCTTATTAAGATTGTAATTCATAGTTGCTGGTGCTTTGTTGTGAATTAAAGAGCTGCACATATTCCGGATTGGTCCGCATTAACTCCTCATGTTTGCCTACGGCAATAATTTCGCCCTGCATTAATAAAATGATCTGGTCGTAATGTTCAACCGAAGCTATTTTCTGGGTAACAGAAAGCAGGGTTAAACCGGGATAATTTTGCTGAACGTTTTCCAGGATCTTTTTCTCGGTAGCGCCATCTACGCGGGCGGTAAAATCATCCAGCAATAATATCTTAGGATTCACGGCCAGCGCGCGGGCCAGCATGATCCGTTGTTTTTGACCGCCCGATAAGCTGGAACCCCGCTCGGAAACAATGGTACTCAGCTGTTCCGGCAACGCGTCGACAAACTCCCGCAGCTCCGCTGTTTCAATAGCTTTTTCTAATGACTCATCGGTTACGGTATCGCTAAAGGCGATATTCTCGCGAATGCTCATATTAAAAATAATGCTGTCCTGGAAAACAAAACCTATCTGGCTGTAAAACGAGTCGCTTTTATATTCCTCAATATCGTGCCCGTCAAACTTTACGGTACCTGTATCAGGTTTAATTAAACCTGTAAGCAAATATAACAGCTGCGTTTTGCCCGCGGCCGTAGGCCCTAATACCGCTACTTTTGAACCGGGTTGGATATTGAAGCTGATATCCCGTAAAACGGGTGTTTGCCCGTAAAGCACCTGTACCTCTTTTAAATCTATTTCGCCGCGTAACGGAGTGATGATCGTCCCGGTTTCAGGATGCTCTTCCGCGTCGATAATGGTATTGATACGGGTATATGATGCCGTGGCCTGCGCTATCACATTGCTCATAAACCCAATAATCAGTATCGGGAATATCAGCATGGCCAGGTAACTGTTAAAGGCGGCAAAATCGCCCAGGGACATGCTGCCGGTAATTACAAAGTGACCGCCGAGGGCCAGAATGGTCAGCATAGCCAGGTTGGCCGAGAAGGCAATAACCGGGATCAACCCCGCGAAAAGGCGAAGAATAGCCAGGCCAAAATCGCGGGCCCTGGTATTGGCTTCCAGGAATTTGTTATACTCTAACTGCTGCGAATTGATTACCCTGATAAGCGCCGAACCTAAAATACTTTCGTTGATCACCTTGTTCAGCCAGTCTATAACCGCCCGGCTCTGTATAAATAAGGTCCTCACCTTGCGCAGCACCAGGAAAAAAGTAATCCCGATAATAGGGATAATGGCAATAACGCACAGGGCCAGTTTCCAGTCGATACTAATGAGCAAAATACTGGCACCGATAATAATGAATAAGGACGATACGATGGAAACAATGGCCTGCGATACAAACATTTTGATGGAATCCACATCGGCGGTAAGGTTGGTTAACAGCTTGGATGGATTGGCCTGCTCAATAAACAGGTTGCTCTGGCGGGATATTTTGTCGGACAGGCGGCTACGTAAATCGCGCGCTACCCTTTCGGAAGCATAGGTTTGAATGATACTTTGCAGGTACGAGAACAGCAAAATACCGAATACCGCCCCAACAAATTTGGTAATAATGGGTCGGTAAGCAAACGTACCGGCACTGAAGGCGTCAATACTTTGGGCTATAATTTTAGGCAGCCACAAGTTAATGGCATTGCCCAACAGCGTAAAGATTAACAACAGCAATATCAGGCCCCTATAAGGTTTGAGTAAAGAAAGTATACCGGGCTTTTTATCCATTAGAACAGGTGTATTAGTTTGTAAAAATGAGCATTACAACTTTAAGTAAAAATTAAAATTGAGAATTGTTTATAACATCATGTAATTGCTTTGGCAAGTAGGTTATGAACGTCAGTCCGGCTCAATCGCCGCCGGTTGGGCCCTCTTGAGTGCCTTAAAAAAATAATTAACTCACGAAAAACGCACATCCACTGGCGTTCATTAACTAATTTACCATCCCTCATCAAAAACAATCAAGTAACCCATACAGGAATGTACAGGATGCCGGTTTAAAAAATAATTCGTCAATTTAAAAAGTCGTTTATACTATATATACGCATTAACCAATTTACCTGATACATTTACTAAAACTTTCTATCTTGGAGTTTTTAAAGGGCGTTGTCATGCTTAAAAGCGTCGTCCGGCTAACCAAGTATTAAAAACCAAAAATGAAAAGAACATTTACTTCCCTTTGTATCTTATTCTTCCTTTTACTGAAGATGACAGGCGTGAACGCGCAGCAACAGGCATCGGCAAAGCGCCCTTTACCCCCACCGCTGGATGACCCGCGCATGTTTAAAATATACCAGTTCCCGGCTGATAAAATACCGCGTATTGATGGCGATGCCGACGATTGGGACATGGTGCCCGACAGCTTTGCCATAGGTATAGACCAGCTGCACGACGATAATAAACACTTTTTAACAGCCGACAAAAAAAACCTGGATATCAAGGTAAAAATTGGCTGGGTAAAGGGCGAAAACAAGCTTTATTTCCTATACCAGGCTTACGATAATTACTGGGATTTCTCCCTGCCCGACCTGCATAACGATATTTTTGAATTAATTGTAGACGGCGACCGCTCGGGCGGTACTTTCATTAATGAATTGCACCCTACTGAGGGTATTGATCAAAATGAAGCGTACTTCTCTTTTCATGGCGTACACGCGCAAAATTATCACATCTTCACCCCGGCCGAGGGGAAAGACTGGACAATGGTTTGGGGCGCCCACCCATGGGTTAAAGATCTGCCTTATGCTAATCATGCCTATAAGTACAATTTTAAACCGGGCCAAAGCGGTAAGCTAACGCTGGAATTTTTTATTACACCATTTGACTATGCAGGCGCCGAAGGGCCGGTACGCGCGGTGGAATCCAAACTGGAAGAGAATAAGCTGATCAGTATGGCTTTCGCGGTAATTGATTATGACGATGTAAACGATAAAAGCAAACAGGGCTTCTGGAACTTATCCAAAGAGCATAAAATGTATGGCGATGCTGATTACCTGCTGCCTTTTAAACTGATGCCGCTGGAGGATAAGTTCAAAAAGACATTTGATGCCGACTGGAGCTTTAAAGTGGTGGATATGGACCGCCGCATGGTAGCTTTTATAGATCAGTCGGCAGGCAAGGTAACTTCCTGGAAATGGGATTTTGGCGATGGCACTACTTCAACCGAGCAGTATCCTTATCATCAGTATAAAAAAGGCGGAAAGTATATTGTAGTGCTGGATATTGAGGGGCCTGCCGGTAAGTCAAGGCGCTCAAAAGTGTGGGATGTAGCCGTTAAATAATTAATAACCAATCAACGTTTATCACCAATCATAAATCATAAATCCTGATCTAATGAATAACAAACCTTTCTCCTGGCAACATAAAGCAGCAACACTTTGCTGCGCCGTAGCCTGTTCATTAACTATTTTTAGCAGCTGCAATCAAAAATCGGCAACGACAGACCAAGCCGCGGCAGATACCGGCAGCGCGCCGCACCTGGAGCAACGCGGCCCCGGCAAGCAACTGATTGTCGACGGCAAACCTTTCCTGGTACTCGGCGGCGAGCTACATAACTCCAGCGCTACCAACGCGGCCTATATGGACCCATTACTGGCCCGCTTGGACAGTATGCACCTGAATACCGTACTGGCTGCTATTACCTGGGAACTTACTGAGCCGCAGGAAGGTAAGTATGATTTCTCGCTGGTGGACAGTGTGTTGGATGGCGCCCGCAAAAACCATCTGAAAGTTTGTTTATTATGGTTCGGTACCTGGAAAAATAGTTTTTCGCACTATGCGCCGGAGTGGGTAAAAGCCGATTATAAGCGTTTCCCCCGTATGCACATCAAAGGCGGGTTTCCGGTTGAATCTATTACGCCGCTATCGGCCGAGGCCATGAATGCCGATGCGAAAGCTTTTGCCGCCATGATGAAGCACGTAAAGGAAAACGACGCGCAGCATACGGTAATTATGATACAGGTAGAAAACGAAGTTGGCTTGTTAGGCGACAGCCGCGACCGTGGCCCACTGGCCGAAAAAGCTTACCAGGGCCAGGTACCGGCACAATTGCTGAGCTATCTGCAAAAAAACAAGGACCATTTATTACCCGAAACTCAAAAACTATGGGCAGCCAATGGCTGGCGCACCCAGGGCACCTGGGGCGAAGTATTTGGCAACAGCCCGCAGGCTGAAGAAGCCTTTATGGCCTGGAATTATTCCCGTTATATTAATAATGTAGCGGCAGCAGGCAAGGCCGCTTACGCGCTGCCTATGTTTGTAAACACCTGGATTGTTCAGCCCGAAGATAAAGGCCCCGGCGATTATCCAAGCGGTGGCCCGCAGGCGCAATCTCATGATATTTGGAGAGCCGGCGGTTCGGCTATCGATATCCTTTCACCTGATGTTTACCTGGATGATTTTGAAGATATAGCAGCACTATATAGCCGTAACGGCAATAACCTGTTCATCCCCGAATCAAAGGCTGATGATTTTGGAGCGGCAAACGCTTTTCTATTAATAGGTAAATATAACGCTATCGGCTACTCGCCTTTTGGGATTGAGAACCGCGTGAAAGATGTGAACAATGACCCTATTCCGTTAGCTTATGATGTACTGCAGCAATTAGCGCCCGAAATACTGGAAGCGCAAAGCAAAGGAACTATTACCGGCGTATCGCTCAGTAAAAGCAAGTCTGAGGAGGTTATAAACATGAACGGTTATAAACTGGATATCAAGATTAAAACAAACCGCAATGGTACCGAAACACATGATGTTGGTTACGGAATAATCATCAGCAAAGGCCCTAATGAATTTATTGTAGCCGGTTCTAACATCCAGATCAATTTTTATCCAACTACTCCCGGCCCCGCTTACGTTGGTTATGCTTCGCTTGACGAAGGTAAATACGTGGATGGCAAATGGGTGGCTGGCCGTCGTTTAAACGGTGATGATATTATGCTGGATTATCACATTGCCAAAGAAGCAGCCGCTCAACGCACAGGCAGCGTAGTACGCACGCTGGGCAGCAAGCCGCAAATTATGAAACTGAAACTTTACCGGTTTGAATAATTTCAGATCAATACACTTTTATACATTTAGTAATGAAACTAAACTTCTTTAAAAAATCAGCCTTTTTATATTGTCTGCTTGCCGGTCTTTCGGCAAGTGTTTACGCGCAGGGCAAAATCTATAACGTAAAGGATTTCGGCGCCAAAGGCGATGGCGCTACAATAGATAGTGGCCCTATTAATAAAGCCATCGAAACCGCGGCGGCGGCGGGAGGCGGTACGGTTTACTTTCCGGCGGGTACTTATGCTTCGTATTCCATCCGTTTAAAAAGCCATATCAGTTTATATATTGATCAAGGGGCAACCATTCTGGCAGCGCCGTTTGTTACCGAAGGCAAGGGCTATGATGCGCCTGAACCTAATGACTGGGGCGATAAATTGCGTTACCAGGATTTTGGCCATAGCCATTGGCATAACAGTTTAATATGGGGCGAAAACCTGGAAGATATTTCCATTATGGGCCCGGGTGTTATTTATGGTAAAGGCCTAACCCGCGATACCCCCCGCAAAATTGGCGAAGGCAATAAAACCATCGGCCTGAAACTTTGCAAGAATGTAACCATTAAAGACATCTCTATTCTTTTTGGCGGTCACTTCGGCATGCTGCTTACCGGTATTGATAATTTAACCATCGATAACGTGAAAGAGGACACCAACCGCGACGGTATGGATATCGACGGTTGCCGTAACGTACACGTGTCAAACTGCTCGGTAAATTCACCCTGGGATGATGGTATCTGCCTGAAAAGCTCATTTGCTCTGGGTTTCGCCCGCGCTTGCGAGAACATCACTATTACCAACTGCCAGGTAAGCGGTTTTGACAGGGGCACCTTCCTGAACGGCACTTATATGCGTAATGAAGCTAAAATGGTACCAGACAGGCAAGGCCCAACCGGCCGTATCAAATTCGGGACGGAAGGCAATGGTGGTTTCAAAAATATCACTATTTCTAACTGTGTGTTCAATTATTGCCGCGGCCTGGCCCTGGAAACTGTTGACGGCGCCCTGCTGGAAGATATCACCATTACCAATATCACCATGCGCGATATTGGCAACTCTCCCATCTTCCTGCGTTTAGGCGCACGCATGCGCGGACCTGCAAACGTAACCCCAGGTACATTAAAGCGCGTAATTATCAGCAATGTAAATGTTTACAATGCCGATTCGCGCTTCTCATCCATGATCGTAGGCATCCCCGGCTACCCGGTTGAAGATGTAAAACTGGACAATATTCATATTTATTACCGCCAGCTCGATTCTTCGATAACCAAGATACCAACAGGCCTGCCCGAACTAATCAAAGATTACCCGGAACCGGAGCGTTTTGGCGTAAACCCTTCTTACGGTTTCTTTATCCGTCATGCCAAGAATATAGAAATGAACAATGTACAAATAAGCTATATGGGTAAGGAAACGCGCCCGGCCGTAATACTGGATGATGTAAAAGGCATTAGCTTTAATAATTTTAAAGCCCAGGAAACTCCCGGTCAGCCAACTATTATTCAGCGCGGTGTAACCGGTTTCAGCATACAATCGTCGGCAACTATAGCCGCTAATAAAATTAAAAAGGAAGCGGCATCCGTAGTAGTGCCCGATCCGCCTGCAAGAAGGGGGCAGAATTAATATAATAACACATAAATAGCCCACCGGCATTGCGAGCGTAGCGTGGCAATCCCCGGCCTACAGAGCGGTTCTGCCCGTTGGGGAGTGCCACGCCTCCTTCGTCGGCTCGCAATGACGCTTATTTCATACCTTTATGCAACTAACATTCAAACCCATTGCTCTTTCTGCCCTGCTTTTAAGCACTGTTATGCTAACCCAGGCCCAAAACCTGCCTGTGGCTAAACAGCCTGCCGAGGTAGGCATCTCTGCCGCACGCCTGGCCCGTATTGATACGGTGATGAACAACTACGTAAAGCAAGGGAAAATACCTGGCTTAGTGGCCCTGGTTGCCCGGCATGGTAAAGTAGTTTACTATAAATCATTCGGGAAACAGGATATTGAGGCCAACAAGGCCATGCCGCTAAACGCGCAGTTCCGGATAGCATCCATGAGTAAGGCTATTACTACCACTACCATCATGACGTTGTATGAACGGGGTTATTTTTTGCTGACCGATCCGGTTTCAAAGTATATCCCGGAATTTAAGAACCCGAAAGTGATCATGAAATCGCCAACAGGCGATAGTACCATTTTAGTGCCCGCGAAAAGCGAGATCACGATACGCGAACTGATGAACCATACATCGGGCATTACGTATGGCGACCCTTTGCAGGCCAGTTATTATAATAAAGCCGGCATGACGGTAGGTTTACTGCCTACCCAGGGCACGCTTAAGGAAATGATATTAAAACTGGCCAAGCTTCCGCTGATATCGCAGCCCGGTGAGGAATTTCATTACGGGATGTCGGTAGATGTGCTGGGGTATCTGATTGAGGTGCTTACGCACAAAACACTGGATGTATATATGCGCGAGGCCGTTCTTGATCCGCTGCAAATGCACAATACTTATTTCAGCATCCCGAAGGGGAATTTTTCGCGCATGGCCAGCCTGTATAAAATGACCAATAACGGCAAGCTGGAAAAAGTGACCAAATATTTCCCCTACCCAACGCCCCAGAATTATTTCTCGGGCGGGGCCGGATTAGTATCCACCGTGGCTGATTACGCCCGCTTTGCGCAAATGCTGCTAAATAAAGGCGAATTGCAGGGAGTACGCATCCTTTCGCCCAAAACCGTGGAGTTAATGACCAGCAACTCCATTGGCGATCTGTACATTTTTACCTCGTTTAAACATAACGGTATTATGGGCGATAAATTTGGATTGGGCTTTGGCCTGCGTACCGAACGCGGCGTGTATGACGAACTGGAATCGATCGGTCAGTTTGGCTGGGACGGCGCTTTTTATACCCGCTTTTGGGTTGACCCAAAGGAAGACATGTTTGCCGTATTTATGTCGCAGATGGACAGTTACTGGGACGAGAACCTGATCGGAAAGTTCAGGGTGCTGGTAAACCAATCAGTTACAGGCAAGTAATTAATTGTTGATTTTTTTCTTTAAAAGGCGCTTTACGGAGCATTTTTTTATGCTATTCAGTGCCACCTGGACAGGCCATTCCAGGTAAACCGCGTTAAAAAAAATATAGTCATGCCGAACAAGTTCGGCATGACGTTTTGCGTTTTGATATGTTTTAAGTAAAATGATTAAAAGCGTATTCCCTGTTGCCGCGTCGCTCCGTTCGCAATGACGTCCTTTCCATTTTTAGGAGCTTCTTAGTATCTTGCATCATTAAATACCGAGATGAATTATCCGCTAAACAAGCCATTTTACCTATCGTTGCTTTTCACAATAATAACCATTTGCTATGGCCTGCCCGGTATAGCCCAATCCCATTTGCAGCAATTTGATGACCGCGTGCTGATTAACCTGGCCGATAACCGCACGCCGGAAAAAACCGGTTTCTTTATGTTTTTATCCAATACCAACCGTTATGGCGATATAGGCGTACCGGCAGGTTTATTAATTGGCGGCATTATAGGGCATGACCAGCAAATGCGGGAAAATTCTTTGTACGTGGCCAGCAGTACGGCTATATCATTCGGCCTTACAGCACTGGTCAAAGCTATTGTTAAACGCCCAAGGCCTTTTGTGCAGAACATCCATATTGTGCCGGTTTACCGCGCAGGCAGCACCTCTTTTCCGTCAGGGCATACTTCAACGTCTTTTTCCACAGCAACAGCGCTATCTATAGCTTACCCCAAATGGTATGTTATTGCGCCGGCGTTTTTATGGGCGGGCTCGGTTGGTTACTCGCGCATGTATTTAGGCGTACACTACCCTACCGATGTGGGCGCCGGAGCTATCTTAGGCACGGGATCGGCAGTGTCAATGTCGTTTTTGAAGAAGTAAACTCACCCGGACGACGCTTCGCTGGTCCACCCTCGCTGCTTCGCAAAGAGGGTGAAAATTTAATTCAGAGAACTTTTCAGTTGAACTCACCCCGACGACGCTTCGCTCGTCCACCCTCGCTGCTTCGCAAAGAGGGTGAAAAATAAATATTCATTTATAGTTTTATTCCCCAACTGTCCGCCGGATGACGGGCTAAGCGGGGTGAGTTGGCTTTGTAAATTAATCATCTGCCAAATAACTGATAATTAACACTATAACGTAAAATTATTTCCATCTGCATGTCAAGAATGTCTGCTAAAACTAAAGGGGCATTATATTTTTGATAAATTTGTTCAAATACAATCTTACCACTCATGATGCTGCCGCAATTTTCAGAAAACCCGTTTCAAATACAGCTCTCTTTCCATAAGGTAATTGAACGGCTTGAAGATATCGCGGCCAGTGATACCGGTTTATATAGTGCCAATGCCCAATCGTTATTACAAAGGGTGGCGGCGCATCCCGAATTAAGGGATGGGATAACCAACATCAGTCAGCTGGAAGAAAACATGCTGCTGATAGCCGACCTGCTGGCCGAATTGTTTCCGGCGGCCTTAGGCAATAACGAGATAAAAGCGGTGAGTATTCCTTACCAGGGATTGATATTTAATTATACCGAACGCTTCAAAAAGATCCTTGAGGATGCGGGACCGTCTTTTGAGATCAATATCCGCGACTTTGACGATCACCAGTTTTATATATTAAGCTGCTGTATTATACTTAACCGCTTTTATGGCACCCAGCTTGATTTTGCCAAGCCGCTTTTTTACGATATCCCTACTGCCGAAGGTTATATTAAACATTACCGCATTTTATATAATGCCGATTTTATAGAAATTATCCCCACGGCAAACGCGCCCAAACTTAGTCAGCAGGATATTGATCTGCTTATTAATAATTATGATAAACTGGATTTGTGGAAGGAAAAATTCCCCAGAAACGCCTGGGTGCTGAAGGGTTTTAGTATTATGAATTTGTTTGATGCCACGGTTGAAAATGCCGTGTCGATATTAAAAACAAACTTGCTGGGCAATGCCGCCGCGGCTGATTTGCAGCACAATCTGCTTTCCATCTTCCAATCCATATTCCGTATCCCCGATCTGCAAATGGGCTTCACCTCGTTCGACAGGGAAGAAAGCAAATTCAACAACGCGCCGTTGGGCCAAAAGCTGAACAGCTATTTGCTGCCTCACCAGCACGAGGAAGAATGTGAAAAAGTACTTTGCGGATGCTCCTATCAAAATATTATTAAAGATCATGTTTATTTTACAGTTTCGGATGTAGCGGAATTTGTGAAAAACAATCCCGACAGCCCGTTAGGCCAGCACATGCTGGCGCAAAACATACAGAGTTTTATATTGGCGCCGGTAGTAAAAAACGATGTGCTTTTAGGTGTTTTGGAACTGATATCGCCGCGAAAACGGGAACTGAACAGCGTTACCGCCAACAAGCTGGAAACCGTAATGCCTTTTTTGGTTGATACTATTGACCGCAAGATCAATGATTTACAAAACCGCATACAAGCCATTATACAAAACAATTATACAACCTTGCATCCCAGCGTTTACTGGAAATTTAAACGCGAGGCGCAAAAGTATATCCAGAGCATCAATGCCGGATCGGCCTATATGTTGAAGGAAATTGTTTTTGGTGATGTTTATCCATTATATGGCCAGGTAGATATTAAAGATTCCTCCATCACCCGCAATTTAAGCGTCAAGTCCGACCTGCTCAATCAACTGAACCACCTCATCAATATTTTTGAACAGTTGAATCAGCATAAACTAATAGTGACGGCGGAAAAACACCTGTTGGAATTTAAAGCCTTTGTTGATGATCTATCCGTCAATGTCAGGGCCGATACCGAACAGCATATTCAGCATTACCTGGAAACGCATATTTATCCTTTGCTGCAGTCAGCAGATCAGTATAACGAGGCGCTGGCAGAAAGCATAGACAAATATTTTAAAGAAGTAAACACGCTGACCGGCGATTTCCATTTAAACCGCCGTAATTATGAAAAGACGCTGTTTTTGGTAAATGAACAGTTGATCCATATCCTTGATAAAAGACAAACCGAAATACAGGCTTATTTACCGCATTATTATGAACGGTTTAAAACCGACGGTGTTGAACATAGCATGTATATTGGCGCATCCATAGCTCAGGAACAGCAGTTTAAAATGGCCGATCTGCGCCGCCTGCGCCTGTGGGAGCTAATGGTTATTGCCGAAATGGAAATTGTGCAGCATCATTTAAAGCCTACCCTTCCCTATCATTTGGGGGTTACATCCCTTGTGTTAGTTTTTGGCACGCCTATAGCTATTCGCTTCCGGATGGATGAAAAGCATTTTGATATCGACGGCGCCTACAACATCCGCTACGAGGTGATCAAAAAACGGATTGACAAGGCGCATATCAAAGATACCGATGAACGTATTACCAGGGAAGGCAGGATCAGCATCATTTACTCGGCCGATGAAGAAGAAAAAGAATATCTCCACTACATCAGCATAATGCAGCTAAATGGTTTTTTGGACAACAACATCGAACATTTTGAGGTAGAAGATCTTCAGGGTGTTTCCGGGCTGAAAGCTATTCGCGTTGGTGTAATGTATGATAAGGCTATAGCCGATGATTTTGATTATGATGATTTGTATCAGCAACTCAAGTAATCTATTAATACCACAACTTCATTGCAAGGAAGGGCCACTACCTCCTATACCCAAACTTATAAACCGTCCCCGGCGTAATCTTATCGCCTTCGTTGGAAATGTACAGATTGCGCTGATTATCAAAAGCAATTCCCTCCGACTGAATAAAGAGGGATGGCTTAAGCGGATATACCGCCTTAATCTTCCATCCGGCATCAGCAACCACCAGCATTTTATTCACTGACGACAGGATATACCATTCATTGGTATTATTATTTTTAGCTAAGGCCGATGGATGAAACCCGATCTTCTTTTTACCCGCCAGCGCTTCTATATCCTTCACGTTAATGCTGAATTGTCCGTTTGGTTTTACCGATCCATTTGGTTGTAATTTAAAAATATAGCCGCTGACTGCTTTGGCGGTATTATCAACGCTGCAATGTTTACATAATACATAAAGCTGGCTGCCTTTCTCGTCGGCATATAAACCTTCATACTCGCCGGAGGGTAAAATGTCAGTCCATTTTTGTACGTTACCGGCCTCATGTTTTCTGAGTTCCTTAAACGGGAAAACAAATAATACGCCATCGCTGCGCAGCAAAGCTACCTGTTCATTTAACAGTGCCATATCTTCATAATCACCAGACTTGCCAAAAACCGTGTGATTCGTTTGTTTTTCACCCAAACGCATGTAATATACTTTGCCCTCCTCATCCTGCTCGGCATACAACGAATCGCTTTTACCATGATGGAAAGCGATGCCCGATATTTCCGTCAAACTTTCGGGCATGTAGTATTTAACCGGCTGCATCAGGTTATACCCCGGCGGGCTGGTATACCCTGGTTTTTCCATGCAGGAAAATCCTGGCAGCGCTAACAGAAAAAGGAAGGGTACAATTAAGTTTTTCATGATGAATATTTGCTTAATAACAATTCGAAGATCTGCTTTTGCGATTGTATGGCTGCGCCATTTATGGGTACCGGTATATTTTCTATGTGCTCATTCAGCGTTACGGCCTGTATATTATCATGCAGTTGCAGGTTTACAATGGCTGTAATTTCCGCTTTGATCTGTTCGTCGTAAACGGGGAAACAAACTTCAATACGGCGATAAATGTTCCGGTTCATCCAATCGGCCGAACCCAGGTAAATTTCAGGGTCACCGTTATTATGGAAAATAAAGGCCCGTCCATGTTCCAGGTAGCGGTCAACAATACGTTTAATGGTAATATTCCCGCTCATCCCGGGCACCCCGGGTATCAGGCAGCAAATACTGCGGACAATCAGCGATATTTTTACACCAGCCTGCGAAGCTTCATACAATTTGGCAATGAGTATCCGCTCTTCCAGGTTATTCAGCTTAATAATAATGGAAGCCGATAAACCCTCATTGGCATTGCTTATTTCCCGGTCTATCAACTCCAAAAACCGCTGCTGCAAATTAAACTGCGCCACCAGCAGGTATTTAAAACGGATCAGATCGGTCGATTTTGGCCGCTCCCGGCGGGAGAGAAAGGTAAACAACAGTTCCATTTCGCGCAGCAGATCCCCGTTTGCCGTTATTAAAATATGGTCGGTATAAAACGCGGCGGTGCTTTCGTTAAAATTACCGGTAGCCAGCAGGCCGTAATATTTTATCCGGTTGTTAACCCTGCGTTTTACCAGTGCTACCTTGGCGTGCACCTTCAGGGCAGTTACACTGTAAATAATATTTACCCCGGCGGCCTTCATTTTTTTTGCCCATTTAATATTATTGGCCTCATCAAACCGGGCCTTCAACTCCACCAGTACGGTTACTTTTTTACCGCTGACAGCCGCGCTGATCAACGCGTTAACGATGCGCGAATCGCTGGCTACCCGGTAAAGGGTGACATAGATCTCTTCCACCGCATCATCCAGGGCCGCCTCATTAAAAAATCGCAGAATAGTACTGTAAGATTGATATGGCGTACTGATCAGCTGATCTTTCTTTTCGGTCTGGTCAAAAATAGATTCTTTAGGATCGGCCGGTATATAAACAATAGGCGGCCATTTATTGTAACGCAAATCAGGATCATTAACCGGCAGGGCAGACAAATCTTTCAGGTTATGATACACCCCTCCTTCCACAAGGCTGCTGGCCGGTATGCCCCAGCTGTTACTTACCAAATGCAGCATCCGTAAGGGAATGCCGGGTTGGTACAAAAATCGTGTGGCTATCCCCAGGTCTCTTTTTAATAGCTGCCTTTCTATCTGTTCGGATAGGTCGCCTGGATATTCATCCTTCAAATCCAGTTCCGCGTCGCGGGTGATCTTAAAAGCATAGCAGCCTTTAACTGTTTCATTTTTAAACAGCTTATCCAGGTTATAACGAATAATATCATCCAGAAAAATGATATACGTTTTACCCCCGGCATCAACCTTAAAAAAACGGGGCAACCGGTTGGAGGGGATATTGAGCAGCACTGTTCGCTCCCGTTCGCTTTCATCCGCCAAACTGATCAGGAAATACAACTGGTTATTTTGCGGAAAGAATTTCGCCTGGTTGCCCGATAATTCAACCGGCTGCAAAAAGGCCATTACCTGGCTAAAAAAATATTCGTTTGTTTTGTTGGTTAAACTCTCCGGCAATGGCTCATTAAATAACAATTGTATATTATGCTCTTTTAACGCTGGAATTATATCGTTCACAAACAATCGCCCAAATTGCTGTTGTTGCTGGCGGATCATACTTTGCGCTCGCTGCAGCACAGCTGTAACTTTTTGCTCCGGGTCGGCATTTTTTAGCTTGCCCAGTTTATCAAGGGCAAATAATACCGGCATACGTACCCGGTAAAACTCGTCCAGGTTAGATGAAAATATGGACAGGAAACTTACCTTTTCCATTAAGGGCACATCAGCCCTGGCGGCTTGTGCTAATACGCGCCCGTTAAAGGAAAGCCAGCTTAAATCGCGGTCAAAAAACGAATATGCCATATAAATTAATGATGCGGCAGCGGATCTATTTCGTTATGGATAACCGAGGATACTATAAAGGCTACCACCGCTATCACCAAACCAAACATAAAAATATTATAAGCGGCCCTTAACAGGCGGTATTTACGCCCCAGTACCACGCCTTGCGAGTACACATCTTTTATAAGCGTACCATACAAAAAGTCGGTATCGTTCATCACTTTGATCATGCCGGCGGTATACTCATCCAGCTGCATTTTATAAAAATTACCGAAGAAGAGGAGGTTCACCTTTTTCTCATCAATATCCTGCTGCGTAAAAACACCTTTAGGGATAGAAGGGCGGGTAGCCAGGATAGAGAATACCATAGACAGCAGGCTTACGGTGAGCAATAAAAAGCTTGGGATAGCCAGGAAACCATTCTCGTCCAGTTTTTTTAAAACCAGACTGATAATGGCTGATAAAATAATAGAGTTAACCGTGATCAAAATATGCGCCTTTTTATCGGCCATATCACTCAACCGCTGGTTATTGCCCGATGTGATCCGGAACATCGTTTCTATTCCCTTTTCAGGCTTATCTTTCTTTGATTTTTTTTCTATTATCTGTGAAGGGCTTTGCACCTCTTGGGGTTTCACATTTTCTTTATGGTGATGCTTTTCGGCCGCTTTCTCCTCTTCCGCTATCACTTCTTCCTGCTTCCCTTTTAGCTTACGCAGATTTTTTTCTTTCTGATCATTCAGCAGCAGCTGCGCGTAATCGGTAAAATAATGGTGCGATTCCATAAACTCAATGTTTTTTTCGCGCCATTGCTGTTTATCCAAGCTGATGTGTTTTACCGTTTCTATCTCTTTACGTAAACGTTTGTTATTCTCGTTAAAATCGTCGGTGCCTAAATGGAACAGGTCCGCGTCGCATAAAATTTGCTGCAACAGGCCCGTTGGTTTTTGCGGCATGCAGGTGGCCTGTATACAGGCCTTTACCTGTTCAATAATAGCTGTATCAACCTTATGCTCTTTTAAAAATTGTTCGGCAATGGTTATGCTTTTTGCTTCGTGGTTGGCACGGTCGGTAAAATAACCGGTATCATGAAACCAGGCGGCGGCAATTACAATAAAAAAATCCTGATCGCTCAGCTGGTAATGGTTAGCCAAACGGGTAGCCGTAGTAACCACTTCCTTACTATGTTTCAGATCGTGATACGTTAATTCCGGGTCATGGTGCGTATTAAAATACGACAGTACATACTGCTTAACCTCTTCTAATAATTGCTGAAAGTCCATCGAATTGTTGAATATCGGATTACTCAAATTTACCGGAAATATTCAACATATGGCTTAAGGAATGAATTTTTACGCAAAACAGTCATGTCGCCAGCTGGCGGACGGCATGACGTAAAAAAATTAAACCACGTCATTGCGGAGCGGAGCGACGTGGTAATCCCCGATTAGAAGAGCGGCTCTGCTTACCGGGGATTGCCACGCTACGCTCGATGACACTGAGGTTTAGGTATTACTAAAAAATCATCTCCACCCGCCGCCAACAGACCGGTACAGATCAACCGTAGCATCCAGCTGCGCTTTTTTAATGGCAACCAGTTCCAACTCGCTTTGCAGTACATTGCTTTGGGCGGTAATTACCTCCAGGTAATTGGCCATGCCATTTCTGAACAGCATATTGGCATTATTGGTAGCGTGTTGTAAAGTTTTGGTCCGGTTGGCCGCGATGGCTTGCTGCTGGTTTAGTTTATCAATAGTAACCAGCGCGTCGGCTACCTCGCCTACCGCAACCAGTACCGATTGCCGGAATCTGATCACCGACTTTTCTCTCTCCACTTTGGCAATTTCATATTGTGTTTTCAGCTGCCCATGCTCTAAAAGCGGTTGCGCTACGCTTCCGGCTACTATGCCAAACAAAGAAGCAGGTATATTGAACCAGTTACTGGCCTTAAATGATTCCACTCCTCCGGTAGCTGTGATCCGTAAAGCGGGATACATATTGGCTTTGTTATAACCCACATTGGCATTAGCGCGGGTTACTTCCAGTTCCGAGCTCCGCACATCGGGCCGGCGGCTCAGTAACGCGGTAGGTACGCCTGCCGAAAGATTTTGCGGTACAACAGTATTAGCCATATCCGCACCGCGGGTAATATGATCGGGCAATTTACCGGCCAGTATGCTCAATGCGTTTTCCTGTACGGCGATAGCCTGTTCAAATTGGGGCACTAACTGCGCCGCTGTTTGTTGCTGGGCCTCGGTTTGCTGCACAGCTAACAAGGTAACCTGCCCCGCGTTGAATTGCAGGCGCACAATATTCAGCGTGCTATCATTCAGTCGCAGGTTTTTGCGGGCTACGTCCAGTTGGGCGTCCAGCATCAGCAGGTTATAATAACCTTGCGATACATTGGTTACTACTTCGGTCTGCACCGCTTTGCGAGCCTCGTCTGTTTGCAGGTAACTGGCCAGCGCGGCCGCTTTCTGGCTGCGGATCTTTCCCCACACATCAGCCTCCCAGGAGATGTTTACCGACGCGGTATAATCCTCCACATGCTTTCCGCTTAAATATTGGCTAAGCGACAAACCATTCAAGCTGTTATCCGATGGCCGCGTTGAGTTAGCCGCGATAGACAGATCAGCTGTCGGCACGTTACCCAGCTTAGCCTGGCGCAAGGTTAGGCGCGCGGCTTCCAGGTTTTTTACGGCTACCTGCAAATCATTGTTGCGGGTTATGGCGCTGTCTATCAGGTTCTGCAAAACAGCATCTGTAAAGAAACTTTTCCAGGGCAGATCTGCCGCAGTTGTGGTATCGGCTGAATTTGTCGCGATATAAGTTGCCGGTAGTTTAGTATCGGGCAATTGTACACCTTTCGACACCTTGCAGGCACTTAAGACAACCAGCGTCAGGAACAGCAGGTTTATCTTTATATACTTTTTCATTTTTGTTAGTTTTAATTCAATAACTCGTTTATGGGTCTACTCACCCGGTCATCGCTACGCTTGACCACCCTCTCTTCGCTGCGCGTAAAGAGGGATTCTTATTTTTATCTATTATTTTTTATCAAACACCCTCTTTACGCGCAGCGAAGAGAGGGTCGCGTCCGCTGGATAGCGGATCGCGGGGTGAGTCGACCCAATTCAATTAAATAGATACTTCCGGACTTAATGTGGTGATCGGATGCCCCTCTACCCGTGTTTGTCCGTTGTTGCCTGTGGTATGCGGCAATTCATTATCAGGCTGTGTGCCGCTCAGCTTTTCCTGCAGGCCCTGGAAAATGATGAATAGTACAGGGATAATAAACAAGCCTAATACCACACCCGATACCATCCCCCCGGCCGCGCCGATACTGATAGAGTGGTTACCCTGCGCAGACGGACCGGTAGCGATACTCATGGGGAATAAACCGAATACGAAAGCCAGGGAAGTCATGATAATTGGGCGCAACCTTAACCTGGCCGCTTCAATAGCCGCGGATACCAGCGAGAGCCCCGCCTTACGCCGCTGCACCGCGAACTCGACGATCAGGATGGCGTTTTTAGCCAGCAAACCGATGAGCATGATCAATGCTACCTGCACATAAATATTGTTTTCGATCCCGGTTAAACCGATAGCTACGAACACCCCGAATATACCCGCGGGGATAGACAGGATTACCGCCAGCGGCAGAATATAACTTTCATACTGCGCCGCTAACAGGAAATAAACAAACACCAGGCACATCAAAAATACTACGCCCGATTGGCCGCCCGATGAGATCTCCTCGCGGGTTTGCCCGGTAAACTCGTAAGAGAATCCTGACGGCAGCTTTTCTTTAGCCAGCTCCTGGATGGCCTTGATGGCGTCGCCAGAGCTATAACCCGGTTTAGGGATAGCGTTAATTTCGATAGAGTTGAACAGGTTATAGCGCGATGCTGTTTCGGAACCATATACACGGGTCAGCTTTACCAATGTATTGATCGGCACCATTTCGCCGGATTTGTTTTTGACAAACACCCGGTCAATGGCCGATGGATCGGCACGGTCGGCAATGTCGGCCTGTACCACTACGCGGTAATATTTGCCAAAGCGGTTAAAATCTGATGCCTGGGCGCTGCCGAAATAGGCCTGCATGGTTTGCAATATATCTTTCACGCTAACGCCTAACTGGTTGGCCTTTTCATCATCAACTTCTAATTGCAATTGCGGATAATCGGCTTTGAAAGAAGTGAACGCGTAAGCTATGGCCGGTTTTTTCATCAGTTCGCCAATAAAATCATTGGCTATTCCGCTGAATTTGTCCAGCCGGCCGGCGGTTTTATCCTGCAGCACAAAATCAAGCGCTTCCACATTGCTGAAACCGGGAACGGTAGGGAAACTGAACACAAAGAAACTGCCCCCGCTAACGGCGCCCAACGTCCCGCGGATCTGATCCATAATAGCGTTAATATCTTTCACCTTGCCTCTTTCCTCGGGGCTTTTCAGCAGCACGAAAAATACAGCAGCCGACGGACTGGTAAGTTAGTAAGCAGGTTAAAACCAGGCAACGAGGTTACAAACCTTGCGGCGGGTATTTTACCCACGGCGGCTTCGGCTTGTTCCATTACCTTAGATGTCCCGTTTAACGATGTGCCCGAAGGTGTAGATACAGCGATAGCCACAAAGCCCTGATCTTCCGTAGGAATAAAACCTGTTTTGGTGGTGCGCACCATCCAAACGGTAGCCAGCGTAACAATAGCCAAACCGCCAATGCCTACCCATTTATTACGGATCAGGAATTTAAGGCCGCCGGTATACCGGTTGGTTATCGCGCTGAAACTGCTGTTAAACCCGTCGAAAAATTTCTGTTTAAATCCACGTTCAACGCCTCCTTCCCTTTTAGCGGCATGCGTATCCTTTAAAAACAAGGCCGCCAATGCAGGGCTTAAGGTTAAAGCGTTCACCGCCGATATGACAATGGCGATGGCCATAGTAAACGCGAACTGCCGGTAAAACACGCCGGTGGAGCCCGTCATGAAACCTACAGGTAGAAATACCGCCGCCATTACGAGTGTAATGGAAATGATAGCGCCTGTAATTTCGTGCATGGCCTCGGCTGTTGCTGCTTTTGGGGCCAGGTGCTTGTGCTCCATTTTAGCGTGGACGGCCTCCACCACCACAATGGCGTCATCCACCACAATACCGATAGCCAGCACCAGGGCGAAAAGCGTAAGCAGGTTAATAGAGAAGCCAAACAGCGACATAAAGAAGAACGTACCGATAATAGCCACCGGCACCGCTATGGCCGGGATCAGTGTTGAGCGGAAATCCTGCAAAAAAATGAATACTACCAGGAACACCAGTATAAAGGCCTCGATCAGGGTGTGTTTAACCTGGCTGATGGATTCGTCTAACGCTATTTTAGTACTATAAAAGTTATTGAATTTGATACCTGCCGGGAAATCTTTCGATGCTTTTACCATCAATTGATTAATGGCGATCTGGATCTCGTTAGAGTTGGAACCAGCCAGTTGAATAATACCGATACCGATACCGTTTTTGCCATTCAGGCGGGTCATGCTGTTATAGGAATAGGTACCCAGCTCCACACGGGCCACATCTTTAAGGTGCAATACCGAGCCATCAGCGTTAGCGCGGATGGCGATATTCTCATATTCCTCGGGCTTGGTCAGCTTGCCTTTGTATTTAATTACGTATTCAAATACCTCGTTACTGCGCTCGCCAAATTTACCGGGAGCTGCTTCCAGGTTTTTGTCCTGTATGGCAGCCATTACCTCGGCAGGGGTTACCTTATATGCAGCCATCTGGCCGGGGTTCAACCAAACCCGCATGGCATAATCCTTCACACCGCCAAATATGGTAGCGGAGGCCACGCCTGGGATACGTTTAATTTCAGGAATAATATTGATTTGCGCGTAGTTGGCTACAAAGGTTTGATCGTATTTCCTGGGGTCCTCGGTATACATGCCCACCGCCATAATAAAGCTGGTTTGCTGCTTGGCGGTAATGATACCCTGCTGTATTACCTCGGCCGGGAGCTGACTGGTAGCCGCGGCCACCCTGTTCTGCACGTTCACCGCGGCCTGGTCGGCGTTGGTGCCCAGTTTGAAATAAATAGTGATAGCCAGCGTACCGTCGTTACTGGCGGTCGAGCTCATGTAGGTCATATTCTCCACCCCGTTAATGGATTCTTCCAGGGATGGCGCTACAGAACGCAATACTGTTTCGGCGTTAGCGCCGGGATATACCGCCGTTACCAAAACCGATGGCGGCGCTATATCCGGAAATTGTTGTAAGGGCAATTTAGTTAAACCGATAATACCCAGTATCACCAGCAAGATGGAGATAACGGTAGCCAGCACCGGTCTTTTTATAAATATTTTAAACATGACTGTTAATTTTAAGTAAGTATTAGTTTTTGGCGATCTTGTCTGCCGCTTTTTCCGGGTGGATCACCATCCCGTCCTGCAGGTGGTCAATGCCGCTCAATACAATCTGGTCGCCGGCTTTTACGCCATCCTTAACCAGGTAATTATTGCCGCTTTTACCTATTACGGTAATAGCCTGCCTTTTTACTTTATTGCTATCGGCCAGGGCGAATACAAAGATCTTATCCTGCATTTCTGTAGTGGCCGATTGCGGTATAACCAGCGCGTCCTTATGCTGCAAACTCAGGCGTATTTTGCCGGTATTTCCCGAACGAAGCAAGCCTTGCGCATTCGGGAAGCTTGCCCTTAGGGTAATAGCACCGGTATTTTTATCAAACTGGCCGTCTATCATATCAATCTTTCCCGGTTTACTATAGGCACTGTTATCGGCCAGCAACAAGGAAACAGATGGTAATTGCGCCAATTTATCTTTTAAGGTGGCGCCGGGATATTGTTCCTTAAAGCTGATGAAATCCTGTTCGCCTAAAGCAAAGTAAACATGCACATCGTGCACATCGGATAGCTGGGTTAAGGCATCCACATCAGTTGGCGATACCAGGCTACCCGTCTTTTTGATCAGGCGGCCCAGGTAACCATTTACCGGCGCTTTAATCAGCGTATATCCCAAATTAATTTGCGCGGTTGCCACATTGGCCTTGGCCTGTTCAATGTTGGCTTTAGCAACAGCGTAGGAAGCCTTCGCGGTTTTCAGCTGGTAATCCGAAACCACTTTGTTTTGAACCAAGGGTGTCAGCTTATCAATTTCCAGCTGGGCATTGGCGGCCGCGCCTTCGGCAGCATGCAGACTGGCCAGGGCGTTGTTTAAAGCCGCACGGTAAGGCTGATCGTTAATTTTAAAGATAGGCTGACCTTTACTTACGTAGGCGCCTTCGTCTACATAGATCCTGTCCAGCGCGCCGCTCACCTGCGGGCGGATCTCTACGTTCACGGCCCCTTCAACAGATGCGGGATATTCCTGGTAAGTGGTATCGGTACCGGTTTGTATTTCGGCTACCGGTAATGATGGCGGAGGCGCCTGCTGCGGCGCGGGCTGCTGCGTGCAACCATAAATAAGCGCTATTGATGCTATGGATAATATAAGTGTTAATCGTTTCATGATATTTTATTGTATTTGTGTTTGTTGATAATGAATTAAAGGGAAGAATTATGGATGTTAAACAGGCATGGCTATGTTAAACCGCTTGGTAACAAATATTTAACTAATACAGTTAGATTAATTAACACTGTTAAGTAAATAAAGCGCGGATATGTTATATTCATGATAAAAAAGTTCTAATTAATTAATGATGTTCAATTATATAACAGTGTTAAAATCGTATTAAAAAAATTATCCTTTAATGGAGCGGATAATACCGGCAAGCGCTTCCTTTAATACTTCTTCGTTAATTCCGTCGGGCACGCCCTGGCGTACCAGGTTAATAGAGATCAATCCATGTACTACCGACCAAAATGTATAATATCTTTTACAGATCAAATCTTCGGGTGGGTTTTCAACTCCCATCAGCTCGGCGATAACATCCCATATCATATTGGCCGGTATCTCAGCTTCGGGTATTGATTTATCCCAAACGCAACAATTTACTTCAATGCCGAACATCAACTGGTAAAGTTCTTTTTCAGCGAAAGCGAAGTTCCAGTAGGTTAGCCACATGTCCTCCAATTGCTTTTCGGGCAGGCGGTGTTTATCGCGGGCGGCCCTCATGTTTTTTGCCAGCATCAGGTAACCTTGTTTGGTTAACTCTTCCATCAGGGCTTCCTTGTTGGCAAAGTATTCGTAAATAACCGGGGCTGTATAATCAATACTATCCGCAATTTTGCGCATACTTAAAGCCTGCCACCCCTCCTCCTTACCTATACGCAGGGCCGATTCCAGAATGTTCTTCCTGGTTTCATCTTTTACCCGTTGTTTCCTGTCTTTGCTCGACATGCTTAAGCGCTTTAAATTACTTAACACTGTTAGGCAAATGTAGAAAGCATTTTGAAATAATTTTCCATCCAATTGTCATTTGTTCAACTCACCCCAACTTCTCATTCAAGGGAGAGGGGCTAAAATGGCATTTTAGTATTGTTATACTACTTATCTGCTGGCTTCAGTCTGGGGTATTAATAAATTTTTGTCATTGCGAGCCGACGGAGGAGGCGTGGCAATCGCGAACCATGCTGGTTTATTTTACTTACTATGCGATTGCCGCGTCGCTCCGCTCCTCCAATGACAAAAATAAAGCTAACCAATTATTAACCACAGCACCAAACAAACCAAGGCCCCTACCAGCGTATTTAAAAAATTAACTACATTATTGCCTATAAACCCCTTACGTTCCAGGGTAGCTCCTAATACAGAGTCAGCCAAATTACCAATTATGCCTGCCGCAACAATTATTAACCCGGCCATAGTAAAACCATCTCCCAGTAAATAAACAAATGCTATTAAAGCCGCGCCTGCCGCACCAATTCCTGTTCCTTCCCAACTAACCACGCCATCGGGACCGGCCTTTGCCTTTTTAAATGAAATAATATCGTAAAACCGTTTTCCGTATACAGTTCCTAATTCAGATGATAACGTATCGGCCGTAGCCGCTGCCAGGCTACCTGCTATCATAATTTGCAGTATCGCAGCATATTCCGGGCGATACCAGGCTATTGCTCCCAGTAAAGCGGCAACACCGCCATTGGCCAGCACTTGTCCGGCAGTTCTTTTACCTTTATCACGCTCCGCTACTCCTGCTTTCTGTTTTATATCAATTCGCCAGCCGGTAGCTACCGACCCGGCGATAAAAAACAAGGTTAACAAAGCGATTCCTGTATATCCGCCACCCTTAAAAACGAGCAGGCCAATTAGGCCGCCGGTAATGGCTCCGCTAATCGTCAGTTTTTTGCGCCATATACTTAATGCAACTCCTGTTAAAAGAAAAAGATAAATGAGGTAATCGACAAATGGCATGGCTTAAATATAAGCGTTAATCACATCATCCTGAATTTGTTTCAGGATCTCGCAGGACATACTTGTGTAATGGGGTACCGAAACAGGTTCGGCATAACGTATCTATTAAAACAAAAGCCCCCCAGCAAAGCTGAGAGGCTTTAAATAATTTTATTCAGAATTTATTTACCCTTAAACATTACCGCGCTGTCGTTAATTTCAAAGTTATATTTCTGAACTAAACGGTAAACTTCGGCACCGGCCAATAGTACCGGACCGTAGCCATGCGCCGCGAAAACGTTTACCGGACGATAGTAGTAGAATGCCGGATCGAAAGCCATGCCGGTACCTACGCAGGTACCTTCAACTTGCCCTTGCGCGTTAACTTTGGTGCTCACCGCGTTCCAGGCCAGTATAGCCATAGGGCCGTAGGCTTTAGCATCCAGCCAGCCTTTATCAATGGCGTGGGCTATGCAATAAGCATATATGGCAGTTGCCGATGTTTCCAGGTACGAATCGTTCCTATCCAGCAACTGGTGCCAGAGGCCGGTTTTGTCCTGCAGGCGGGCCAGCCCTGCAACATGTTCGCGCAGCATGCTCAGTACATGGGCCCTGCCCGGATAGTTGGCCGGTAAAGCATCCAATATTTCCACTTTGGTTAATAAGGCCCAGCCGTTGGCACGCGCCCAATGGAACTGCGGGTGCGGTTCCATTCCCTGTACCCAGCCATGCATGTACAAACCTTTTTCGTGATTAAACATCCGTTTAGAGAAAAGGCCGTATTGCTTTAAAGCTTCGTCAAAATATTTTTTGTCGCCGGTTAAAGTACCCATTTGTACCAAGGCGGGTAAGCTCATATACAAATCATCCAGCCAAAGCGTATTTGGCAGCGGACGGTTACGGGCCAGGGTGCCATCTTTTAAACGGTATTCCTTGGTCATGATGTAATTAACATAATTATCAATTACCGGGCGCAGTTTGGTTTTAAGCGACACGTCGGTGCGGGCCGCTTTAATAATAGCGGCAGTCATTGATCCTGCATCATCTAGCGCCTTGGGCTGCAATACCGAAGCCACCGGGGTATTGGCACCGGGATTGGTTTTTAAAAATGTTTTATAATGAGCTACTACGTCATTAATGAAGTTGATCCGCTTAATGGTGTAGTCCGTGAATTTTTTATCGCCGGTAGCGGCGCCTGCTTCCAGCATGCCGGTATAGGCTACACCCCACTCATAGCTTATCAGCCTGAAATCGCCTGGTGTAAAAATACTGTTCGAGTTTGCCTGGTTTAAATCGCTGATGATTGCTTTTGTGCTCCTGTCCTGTAATGTATAAGGAGTTGCAGCATCCAGGTAGTTGTAAACCCGGTCAAGCACGGCTTTAATGTCGGCAGGCTTAGTTGCACCATACGGAGTAACATAATCGGGCTGAAGCAAATGGAGCGGCGTGTTAGCGTCGTTACCTTTTGCTGTAGTGTATTGCGCGTAAGCAACTACAGTAATTAATTGGAACAATACGGCGGCGCAATAAGGCGCTAATGACCGTAAGCCTTTCAGGTTTTTTTGGAAAGAATAAACTTTGTGCATCAAAATAATAATTTAATTACAAGTATTTCAGGTTAATTGGTTGCAGGCTGCTATCCGGGGGTATCTGCAGCCAACTGGTTTAACTGGCCTAAGATACATTTTTTAACATTTTTATTGTATCCCGTAGTATCCTGTTTTTTTGGAAGAGGGATAAGGCGTTTACTTACCCGACGGCGCTGCGCTGGCCAGGTGAGTTAACCCGGGGCGAAGCGATTATGAAAATCGATGAGTTAACCCCACAGCTATCTAATCTATCATTTTAGATACATAAACCATTTTATGGCTTATAATTGTATTTTTAAACCAACCGAATAAACCAATTTATATGATATTCAATGTTAAAGTGCCGGTGGCAAAGCTGGCCATAGCCTTACTGTGGCTAACACTGTCTGTTCCATCATTAGCCCAAACCATTCGTAAGCTTACCTTTCAGGGCGTATTAAGCGAGCAGAAAATGTCGTTAAAAGAATTGAACCTGCCATCCGACTGGAATAATTACACCCATTTGGTCATCGAGATGCGCACCTCAAGCCCCCAGCGTTTCAGCATGTGGGTATACCGTACCAATGCCACCCCTGTGCGGATCATGCTGCAACCTTTCGGGCAAAACGTATGGCTGCGGGCTTCTATCCCGCTTCAATATTTAAAAGGCATGGATAAATCGGGGAACGACCTGGCTTCGTCCATTAACCGCCGCACCAATTCGTTCTGGATGTCGGTATGGGGGCCTTTCGGCGATATCAATTCGGTAGAGGCTATCGGTTTCGCCATGACCTATCCTATTAATAAACCAACGGTCGAGATCCGCTCTATCCACCTTTCCAAACAGGATGAGGGTTCTGAATTTTTGCAGAAGGAACCCGTATTAAATGAATTTAACCAATGGGCCAACGTTGACTGGCCGGGTAAAATAAAAACCAAAGCGCAATTACAAAAAGAACTGGCCGACGAGGAAAAAAACTTTGGCAGTAATGCCGATTATGATTATTGCGACATGGGCGGTTATAAAAATACTAAAGCCAAGGCTACCGGCTTTTTTCATGTTGAACAAATAAACGGCAAATGGTGGTTTATTGACCCGCACGGGCATTATTTCCTTTCAACCGGCGCTAACGGCACAAGCGGCCGCCCCGGTAGTGGCAGAGGCGGCGCGGCAGGCGCAAGCAATACAGCTGCTAAGGCTGCAAATACCGATGCCGCCACAAAGACCGCTAAACGCCTGGCATCATGGGGCATGACGACAGGTGGCGCAGGCCGTGTAAATACCGTGATGCTGCGCTGGCCCAATAACCGCGAGAGCACTTTCCTGGGATTGCCGGATGTATATTCGGAGGAATTTGCAGCCAATGTGGATAAGGCAGCCGATACACAGTGTACGCCGCTTAAAAACGACCCATTGGTGTTAGGTTATTTTGTTGGGAATGAACCACCCTGGGATACCCGCGAGAGCGAAGTGGTAGATATGATACTGGCCGGACCAAAAACTGCTACCCAGGACAAACTGAAAGCGTTTTTAGCACAAGGCGACACCCCAAAACGGCGTAAGGACTTTGTAATTACTGCGTTTGAGAAATACCTGGATATCGTTTGCAAGGCCGTAAAAAAATACGATCCTAATCACCTGAATATCGGTATCCGCTTTGGCGGGCCGCCATCAGATGAGGTGCTGGCTACCGGGCATGTGTTTGATGTATGCAGTATTAACGTTTACGAATACGAGCCCACTAAGATCCTGGATAAGGTTTACCGCCTAACCGGCAGGCCAATCCTGATCGGCGAGTTCCATATCGGCGTACCGGCTAATGGCTTGGGAGCCGGCCTGGTACAGGCCATGAACCAAACCGAGCGTGGCATTGGTTACCGCTACTATATGGAACAGGCAGCTTCGCTGGATGCCTTCCTGGGCGCGCATTGGTTTACCTGGAAGGATGAACCGGTTTTAGGGCGCGGCGATGGCGAAAACTACAACATAGGCATGGTTGATGTAACCGACCGCCCTTATAAGGAATTGGTTAACGCGGTAAAAATCACCAACAAACGGCTTTTTGAGGTACATAATGGCACGGTTGTTCCGTTTAACCAGCGCCCTAAAGCCTCGGAGGCAGGCACGCCTGCCAGTCCGTGGGGGTATTAGGCTCATCCCCACCCTTCTCCAAAAAAGAAGGGCTTAATAAATTTGGTTCGCTGAACAAAGTCATCTCCCTTGAAAAAGATTTAGGTGAGGCTTTTTAAAATTATTAAACACAATCAATACATATCATCATCAATTACCCCTTCAATGAAAAAAATAAAAACAGGCAGGCGCTATCAATTAGTTTTGGTTTTAGCTTGCTGCACTTTAGGTGTTAACGCGCAAAACTGGCAAAAACTCAGTCACCCCACCTACGCGGAAATGCTGAAAGGCTTCCCGGTAACCCAGGCGCAGTATGACCAGACAATGGATTTTGGCCTCGGCAGGAACATGACGCCCGAAAGAATTGTACAGGACTTGGACAACGTGAAAAAACAGGGCATCAATGCTATCAGTATTGAAGGTACTTTTGGCTCGCCATCTCCCTACCTTTCCGATGGTTATATGGAAACGGTTAAATTCATGGTAAGCGAATTAAAGAAACGCGGCATGCACATGTGGATCATTGATGAAGGGCAGTACCCCAGCGGTTTTGCGGGTGGATTGATCTCCAAAAGAGCCCCGGAAGTTCGTATGCAGGGGGTAATAATGGCTAAACGGATTCCTTTACAGAATAATGAAAGCATTACCGACCAGGCGCTGACATCGAATATTATTAGCGCGGTTGCCCTTAACCAGGATACACGCGAAAGCCGTAATGTGGATGTAAGTTCGGGCAAGCTGAACTGGAAAGGCATGCCGGGCAAATGGACCATTACACTGGCCGAACATCGTTATAAAACATCAGTAACAAGGTCGGCCACCAACCCTACCCACGGTAAGGATACCACCAATTCACTGATTGATTACCTGGACCCTGCAGCTACCGGTAAGTTCCTGGAGTTTACGCACGAACAGTATAAAAAATTTATTGGCGATGAGTTTGGCAAAACCGTTTTAGGCTTCCGTGGCGATGAACCTGAATACCTTTTTAACCCGTGGTCGCCTAAATTGCTGGAAACCTTCAAGGCCAAAAAGGGATATGATATTGCCCCTTACCTGGCTTCCTTTTTAGGCCGCGATTTGAGTGAAGAGCAAAAACTGGCCAAAGCCGATTATGTAGACGTGTGGTCGGATATGTTTCGCGACAACTTTTTTAAGTTAGAGGCCGATTGGTGCGCCGCGAACGGGATGGAATATATTGTACATGTTGACCATGAAGAAAAACTGATGGACCTTGTCCGCAGCGAGGGCGATTACTTCAAAAACATGCGCTATGTGCAAATACCTGGTGTGGATGCTATATGGCACCAGATATGGTATGATAATGTGGATAATTACCCAAAACTGGCATCATCGGCCGCGCATATGTATGGCAGGCCGCGCGCTTTCAGCGAAAGCTTTGCAGCCTATAAGCCTAAGCCAACCGTACCCGATGCACGCTGGGTTGTTAATGAGCAATTGGTACGCGGAATTAACTTATTTGAATTTATGACATGGAACTCTGGCTATATCAGGGATCCGGCCTTTATTCCGGTAAGCGCTTACGTAAACCGGGCTACCTGGATGCTGGCTAACGGTATACCTGCCGCTACAGTTGCCGTATATTGCCCTACCGAAAGTATGTGGGTAGGTAACAAAATGGCCGATAGCACTTATAAAGTAGTTACCCGCCAGTTATTACAGCATCAAATTGATTTTGATTATGTAGACCGTCAGGGTATTGCCTCGGTATTTAAATTGGAAAAAGGCGGCTTTGTAAACCTGAGCGGACAAAAATACACAGCCATCGTTATTCCTACACTTAGCGTAATTAACAGCGATGTGTTAAATAAGCTGAAAGCCTTCGCGGCACAGGGTGGTAAAGTGATATTTATAGGCGACTTACCCGCTAAAGTAGCCGGCGCTAATTTTCTTACCGCCAAAGCTGCTCCTATGCTAAACTGGGCGGCAAAAGCTGATTGGCAAAACCTGGGCGCATCTTTTTTCAACAGCTTGCCGCACGATGTGGTATTGGATAAAACACTGCCCGATGTGAAATACCTGCACCGTAAATGGAAAGATGCCGATCTGTATTTCTTTTTTAACGAAAGCAAGGAAAAACAGGAACTGAGCGCCACACTGAACAGCATTGGCCAGGTAAGTTTTTGGAATGCAGATAACGGAACCGCGGCGCCTGCCCCTAAAACAGTTAAAAAGGGAACCAAAACTACAGTACCCATGCAACTGGATGGTTACGAAACCCGGTTTGTGATTATTAAACATTAAGCCAGCTATAAACAGATAGTAGAAAAAGCTTCCGTTATGCCGGGAGCTTTTTCTATTTGTACCCGGGTCAGTTTTTGTTTAGCTTAGTTTAAAAATTAACTATCAATGAACAACCCTTATCGTAAACTTGCCTTACTGTCCTGCCTGATCGCGGGGGGCCTGGGCGCATCCGCGCAGCAGGTAAAACCTAAAAAAAGCCTTCCGGCAGTTAGCAGCAATACTTATCAAAACCCTGTTTTGGGCGGCGATTATCCCGACCCTTCCATCCTTCGCGATGGTAAGGACTATTACATGACCAATTCGTCGTTCGATTATTACCCGGGTTTACTGGTATGGCATTCTACCGATATGATCCATTGGGAACGGATTGCACACGCACTAAATAAGAATGTAGGTTCGGTGTGGGCCCCCGACCTGGTGAAATACAAAGACACCTATTATATCTATTTCCCGGCAGGCCGGGCTATTTACGTGGTTACAGCAAAATCACCCGCGGGGCCGTGGTCCGACCCGATCAGTCTTAAATTATCCGGATATATCGATCCGGGACATTTAGTAGATAAGGATGGTAACCGGTACCTGTATCTTTCAAATGGGTACGTGGTAAAGTTAACTCAAGATGGCCTTTCAACCATAGGCGAGCCCCAGCACGGATACAACGGCTGGCAATACCCTAAGACATGGAGCACGGAGTGTTTCTGCATGGAATCGCCCAAATCGACCGTTAAAAACGGCTACTTCTATCAAACAGTGGCCGAGGGCGGTACCGCGGGCCCGGCTACGGCGCACATGGTTGTGTCCGCACGTTCGCGGTCGCCTTATGGCCCCTGGGAAAACTCACCCTATAACCCCATTGTACATACCCAAAGCCGTAACGAGCGCTGGTGGGCACAAGGTCATGGTACTTTGGTGGATGACGTGAAAGGCAACTGGTGGATAGTATATCACAGTTACGAAAAATATTTCCAGACGTTGGGCCGCCAAACCCTGATGCTGCCAATAGTGTGGACAAAAGACAACTGGTTCCGGGTACCCAAAGGCATCTCGGCAGAAAAGCCCATTCGTAAACCTGCCGGTACGCCGTCAAAAAACGGCACGCAGCTTTCCGACGATTTTTCGGGTCCGGATTTAGGTTTGCAATGGCAGGCCTTTAAAAAACAACCCTCCGAAATGGTTAGTCTGAACGGCGGAAAACTGGAATTTCAGGCCACTGGCAATTCCTTTGCCAATAGCTCGCCTTTATTGGTTAATGCTGCCGACCGCAAATATGAAATAAAGGTAGAATTCACCATAGATCAGAACGCTACAGGCGGGCTTACCTTGTATTATAATGAGCAGGCCAATATGCGCATTGCTGTTGATGCTAAACAATTCGCTGTTTTTAACCAGGGCAGCCGTAAGATCAGTGTTCCCAATAGCCTGGGTAACCACGGCTACCTGCGGATATTGAATGATGAGAACGAGGTAAGCTTTTATTACAGTGCAAACGGAAAAGACTGGAACCGTGCAGAACGAACAATTGACGCCACCGGCTTTAACCACAATGTTTTTGGCGGTTTCATGAGCTTGCGCGCCGGCTTATTCGCGTTTGGCAGTGGCAAGGTACAGTTTGACAATTTTATATATCATAAACTGTAAATATTTAGCCCTTGATCTTTGTGAGCTTTGTGTAAGCAGCTGTCTAAAAATAAAAAGAACGTCATTGCGAGTAGCGGAGCGTGGCAATTAGCCCCCTCTAAATCTCCCCCAAAGGGGGAGACTTTCTTCTTAAGTCCCTCTCCCTCGGAGAGGGATTTAGGGTGAGGCTTCGGGGATTGCCACGCTGCGCTCAATGACGCGATGGTTTAATGTTTATAGTAATAGCTAAAAAAACAAATTTAGACAGCTTTTAAGAGCTTAGCGCCCTTTGTGATTAAAATTTACCACAAAGGGCGCTAAAAAGAACACAGCACGCGCCCCACTGTTGAGGCAAGCTTTCTGTTTGTATTTAATTATAAAATCAAACAATTCCCGCGGTCGCCGCCTTTGTATGGTAATTACTATGGCGTCATCAAAAACATCTATATACAGCGCGCTGATTGCCAATCTGCTTATCGCGATAACCAAGTTTGTAGCGGGCATACTGGGCCGCAGCGGCTCTATGATCTCGGAAGCTATCCATTCGGTTGTGGATACGGCTAATGAATGTTTGCTGTTGCTCGGCCTGCACCGGAGCAAAAAGGAACCCGACGCGATGCATCCGTTCGGCCACGGAAAAGAGTTATATTTCTGGTCGTTCATTGTTTCCATCCTCATTTTTGGTTTAGGCGGCGGTATTTCTATTTACCAGGGAATAATACATGTAATGAATCCCGAACCTCTCGGCGATCCAAAGCTGAGTTATATCGTGCTATCCCTATCCCTGTTATTTGAAGGGACATCCCTCTTTATTGCCATAAAAGCTTTCAACAGGATACGCGAAGGCCTCTCCTGGTGGGACGCTATCGTTAAAAGCAAGGATCCGTCTAATTTCCTTATCCTGTTTGAGGACAGCGCGGCGGTTATCGGCTTGCTGATTGTCGGGATATGCCTGTATCTGAACCAGCGCCTGCACATGCCTGTTCTGGATGGCGTGGCCTCCTTATTAGTGGGCCTGGTACTTGTCGGCGTTTCGGCGATACTGGCCCGCGAGAGCCGCAGCCTGCTGATGGGTGAAGGTATTTCGCCCGAATCAAGAAACAGGATAATTACTTTAGTTGAGAAAGACGACACCGTTTTAAAGGTGATGCACCTGTTATCTACCTACCAATCGCCTGACGAGATTATCCTGATGCTAATTGTGGCCTTTAAGGAAGACCTGAACACCGTAGTTATTAATGAGGCTATAGACCGGATAAGGGATACGGTAAAAGCGGAATTCAACCTTATACGTTTTGTATTGGTTCAGCCCGAAACCTTTGGCGAGCACCATATTCAAAGCGGCGGAGTTTTATAACACCCCTCGTTTGTATTTTTTCATAAAATTGAGATAATTTGGAAACCTGTTTTTCAAAAACAAAAGCCGCAATGAGTTGTTCATAACCAAACTCATATCAACTTTATTATATACCACATAAATTCCCTATGGCAGGAACTTCGAATAATTTATTCCCCGAAGATCGATCAACTAAAAATGACAAGGGTAAATCCTGGGGGAATGAGGTTGACCAGACATTTAAAGAATTGTTACAGGCCCTGCCTGTAGCTATTTACACCTGCGACCGTGAGGGTTATATTAACTTTTTTAACACAGCCGCCACCAATATATGGGGCCGGCAACCCGAAATTGGAAAAGACAGATGGCATAGTTTCTGGACCTATTACCATCCCGAGGGTAAACCAATGACGTTGGATGAATGCCCGGTAAACCGTACCCTGAAAGAGGGACGTTCATTCTCTAATGAAGAAGTCAGGATTAAATATCCTGATGCTACCTTCCGTAATTTATTGATTTCTCCCCGCCCTATTTTTGATGAGCATAGTCATATTACAGGCGCCTATAATACCCTGGTTGATATTACCATGCAAAAACAGGATGAGGAAAAAAAAGCGGTATTATCTGCCATTGTCGAATCATCTGATGATGCCATCATCAGTAAGACACTTGAAGGAATGATCACCAGCTGGAACGGGGGGGCGCAAAAAATATTCGGCTATACCGAGCCGGAAGTTTTGGGCAAACACATCAGTTTAATTATACCTAAATACCTCTTGAACGAGGAAGATATAATTATCAGCAAAGTGCGCGCGGGTGAAAAGCTCGACCACTTTCAAACCATACGACTGGCAAAATCCGGGCGGGAGATCCCCATTTCTATAACGGTGTCTCCGTTAAAGGACGCTAAGGGGAACGTTATCGGGGCATCAAAAATAGCGCGGGATATTTCCGAGCGCTTGTTGATTGAGCAAACCATTCAGCAAAGCACACAAAACCTGCGGATACTGAATGCTATTGGAAAAATTATTTCCGAAAAGCTGGATGCAGAAGCAGTTTTACAGCAGGTAACCGATGCTACAACAAAAATTACGGGCGCTCAATTTGGCGCGTTCTTTTATAATACGATTGATGAACGCGGCGAAGCTTTTATGCTTTTCACCTTATCGGGCGCGCCGCGGGAGGCGTTCGAGAAATTTGGCATGCCGCGCAATACGGCGGTTTTTAACGCCACGTTTAGCGGCCAGGGTATTGTGAGGGTTGATGACATTACGAAGGACCCGCGCTATGGCCATAACGCTCCTTATCATGGTATGCCAAAAGGCCATTTACCGGTGGTAAGTTACCTGGCCGTACCGGTTATATCATCTTCTGGAACAGTGCTTGGCGGCTTATTTTTTGGGCACCCCGAACCTGGTGTATTCACGATGGAGCATGAGGCCATTGTTGATAGTATTGCCTCGCAGGCAGCGGTAGCGCTTGATAACGCGAAACTGTTTGAGGAGGTTAAGGCCCTGAGCGCTAAAAAAGACGAATTCATAGCGCTGGCCAGTCATGAATTAAAAACACCGCTCACCACCATAAAAGGGTACCTGCAAATTTTGGAAAGGAATGAGCGCGACGAAAAAGATAAACTTTTTATCAGTAAGATCCGCAACCAGGTAGATAAGCTGAATACTTTAATATCCGACCTGTTTGATGTTTCGCGAATTGAAGCGGGTAAACTACAGCTGTTCAGGGAAAGCTTTGATATGCAGGAATTGATAACGGACATTATAGAAACTTTTAGTTACACCAATAAAACCCATCGCATAGTTTTACAGGATAACGGTAAGCCGCTGCCTGTAGAAGCCGATAAACAAAGAATTGAGCAGGCAATTATTAACCTGTTAACTAATGCTATCAAATATTCGCCGGATGCCGATGTAGTATTGGTATCGATAGAAGCCTCAGCAGCTATAATAACTGTAAAGGTAAAGGATGAAGGCATTGGACTTAACACCGAGCACCAGCAAAAAATATTCGCGCGTTTTTACCGCGCCGAGGGTACCGCTAATATCTCCGGATTGGGGCTTGGTTTGTATCTGACCAAGGAAATTATTGACCGGCATCATGGAAAAATTGGCGTGGAAAGCGAACCTGGCAAAGGCTCCACCTTCTTTTTTACCCTGCCTTTAACATCAACACAAGTTTAACAACCGGGCAATCACATGAAAAAAACTGTTTACCTTGTTGAAGATAACTTTGAAATAAGTGAACTTATTGATTACTTACTAACCGATATAAATGTGGACGTAAGGATGTTTACTACAATAGCCGGTTTCAAAAAAGAGCTACACCAGTTGCCATCTCCCGACCTGATCATCCTGGATATTATGCTCCCCGACGGCAACGGTATTGATATTTGCCGGGAAATGAAAACGGATAAACATACCCGGGCCATCCCCGTGATATTAATGTCTGCCCATATCAACATCAAAACCAAAGCATTGGAATCAGCAGCGGATGGCTTTATCAGCAAACCCTTTGATATTAATGATTTTATGGCAACGGTAGAGAAATACGTCGCCTGATACCCCCCCCCACACACCATCCTGAACTTGTTCCAGCGACGGGCCTGTCCGGTAAACATTTAGCGAAATCGTCCTCTTTTTCGGCGTTTGACTGCTTCTGGTTACGATACAGCATTTTTTAATATTTTTAGCTCCAATATTGCAGCTATTTCGATACCGGCTGTCCGGTAAACATTTTACAAAAATCTTTTACCGGATAACAATGAACTTGTTTCGGCACCCACCATGCAACCATCACCCTTCAAGCCCCCTCTTTCGTCGGCTCGCAACGACAAATTGTTAAAATGTGTTTCCTTATTTAGATATTAACCCCGATACTACATTAATGCTCAAAGCCAGTATAGCCGTATTGAAAGCAAAGGCGATAAGTCCGTGTATGAGGGCCAGCCGGCGGATGCGGCGCGAGGAAATTTCGACATCCGATACCTGGAAGGTAGTTCCTAATACGAAAGAGAAATATACAAAGTCAAGGTAATCGGGTTCCGGTTCATCAGGGAATTGCAGGCCGCCCAATGGCTTTTTACCGGCATTGTCCGGATTTGTACTGTAATATAAATGCGCATAGCGCATGGTGAAAATGGTATGCACCAGCCACCACGAAACTATTACTGATGCTATGCTTAACAGTACATTGCTGGCTACCTCTGTTTCTGATGCCTGTTTGGAGGATTTTAGCAGAAAAATAACAGCACCCAGGCTCACAACGGCCGCCGACAGAACCAGCATAAAAATAAGTGTGCGGCTGGAATCCTCCAGGCTGGCTACCTTGCGTACCTCGCGCGGATGACAGGTTAATATAATGATCCATTCCAGCACAATAACGCTCAGCGTAAATGCCGACCACGTAAGCAAGGCTGCCTCGGCCGCTGAGTGGGAATGCCTGATAGAAAAGAATGTAATAGCCGATATTGCCAGTGAAACATACAGCCTGTAATGCGAATCTAATTGTAATAATGAGTTACGGGAGGTTTTAGCCATTTTGCTTCGCGTTATTGGTCATAGTAATATATGACTTATAAAGATAGCATTTGTTGACACTTCTTTATTGGTTCATTCCAACATTCACTCATTATCTTCAACGATATACGCTACGCGGCCAACTTGCCCATCCTCCAACTGCACCTTAATACCACGGGAATGATACGTGGCGCTGGTAAGTAAACGTTGTACAAAACCACGGGTAAGGGCGCCCGAGCGCTGATCTTTTTTCAGGATGATGTCTACCTCTAAGCCGGGATAGATATCTTTTCTGTTCTGCCGTTCATAGGATGTTGAATATAAAATATGTCATTTCGAACGGAGAGGTTATTTATTTTACCAATTTCCTTACCGCTGCTTCTACCTCATCAAATTTAAACTGACCCAGTAAATTGTTCATGGCGGCTATTATCTGCGCATTATGCAGGTTGCCTATGCTGCCTTCGTGGGTATGGTTAACTTGTTTGTCGGGGTTAAAGTTGCCTTGTTCAATATCCAGCCCCACTTGCCTGTAAGCGTCGCGAAAGGGGGCGCCCTTTAATACCATATTGTTTACCACCTCCACACTGAACAGGTAGGCATATTTCGGGTCGTTTAAAATATCGGTTTTAACGGTAATATGCTGCAGCATAAAATTGGCCATGTGCAGGCATTGCTTTAACTCGGCAAAAGCAGGGAACAATAATTCTTTCAGTAACTGCATTTCGCGGTGGTAGCCTGAGGGCAGGTTGGTGGTCATCATGGCCACATCATTAGGCAGGGCCTGCAGCCTGTTACATTTGCCGCGCATAATTTCCCAAACATCCGGGTTTTTTTTGTGCGGCATAATGCTGCTGCCGGTGGTCAGATTTTCGGGGTAGCTTACAAACGCGAAGTTCTGGCTTAAGTACAGGCACTGGTCCATCGCCATACGTGCCATAGTAGCCGCTATGGACGATAAAGCCTGCGCAATAACACGCTCCGTTTTGCCACGCCCCATTTGCGCGTAAACCACGTTATGGTTCAGGCTGCCAAAACCCAGTAACTGGGTGGTAAGGGTACGGTTGAGCGGGAAGGACGAGCCATAACCCGCGGCCGAACCCAATGGATTTTTGTTAGTGATCTTATACGCTGCTAAAAGTAATTCCAGATCGTCAGTCAGGCTTTCGGCATAAGCGCCGAACCATAGGCCGAATGATGAGGGCATGGCTACCTGTAAATGGGTATAGCCCGGTAATAAAACGTCCTTATGTTTTTCGCTCAAACTGATCAATAGATCGAACAGGCTCTTGGTTTCCTGTACTACCTGGTGCAACTGGTCGCGGAAAAATAGTTTCAGATCAACCAGTACCTGGTCATTACGGGAGCGACCACTATGGATCTTTTTACCGGCCTCGCCAATGCGGCGGGTAAGCAGCAACTCAATCTGCGAGTGTACGTCCTCTACACCATCTTCAATTGTAAAGCCGTTTTGTGCAATATCGTTGTAAATGCTTTTTAATTCTTGCTGTACCAATTGCAGGTCGTTGGCACTCATTAAGCCAATGCTTTGCAGCATTTGCGTATGCGCCAGCGATCCCAAAACATCAAAAGCCGCCATTTGTTCATCAAACTCCCGGTCGCGGCCAACGGTAAAGCTTTCTACCAGTGCGTTAACGTCGGTTGTTTTTTGCCAGATCTTGCTCATGATGGGTATTTGTTAGTTTTTATTTAAGGTCAAAAATATGTGATTAACAAGTATGAAGCAATCCATTTTTACCTTTCGTAGAGACAGATGATTGTCTGTCTCTATGTTATGATCATTCATTATACAAAAAGAGACAGATAATCATCTGTCTCTACCGTGATTTCTACGCTTCCATTTCCATGATCTGCTCGGCCAGGGTTTCCCAGTCTTGCTGTAAATTTTTCAATTCCTGCTGCTTGGAGTGATAGGCGCTGTTGGTTTCCTTCAGCCTGGTCGCATCGTTATAAATACCATCTTCGGTCAGTTTAGCTTCCAACTGTTTTACAGCTGTTTCCAATGCCGAGATCTGCTCCTCCATTTTGCTCAAATCCTGGTTAAGCTTTTTCAGTTGCTGGTGTTTGTTTTCAGACGGTTGCTGTTTAACCGGTGTCGGTTCCTTTTTCTCCTCCTTTTTAGGTTGAGGCGCAGGTATTGGCGCTGCCGCTTTCGGATCTGATTTACGTTTAGCCAGCCATTCATCGTACTCGGCATAGGTACCCGGGTAAACCTTGATCTTTTGGTCTTCAATAAACCAGATCTTGTTAGCAATGTTATCCAGGAAATACCTGTCGTGCGATACTACAATGACAGTACCCTCGTATTGCTGCAAGGCTTGTATCAGGATATTAACCGAGGCCATATCCAGGTGATTGGTAGGCTCATCCAGTATCAGGAAGTTAGCATCGGCTGTTAAAGCCTTGGCTAAAGCCACGCGCGATTTCTCGCCGCCTGAAAGCACTTTGATCTTTTTAAACACGTCATCGCCCGTAAACAGGAACGAGCCTAAAATAGAGCGCAGCTCAGTTTCTGTATGCTTGGGCGCGAAAGCCTGCAGTTCCTGTAATATCTGGTTTTCCAGGTGCAGCGATTCCAACTGGTGCTGCGCGAAGAATGTTTGCGTTACATTATGGCCGGTTACAGACTTGCCGGTAAACTCCTTATCAGCCCCGGCTACAATGCGCAGCAAGGTTGATTTACCCTTGCCATTTGCGCCTATCAGGGCTATTTTATCACCTTTTTCAATTATAGCCTCGGCATCATCCAAAATATCAATGGTTGGATATTTTTTGGTGATATGTTCCATGCTGATTACATGCCTGCCCGATTGCCTGGAGAAACGGAAGCTGAAATTTACCGTTGGATTATCATCATCCACATCATCCACACGCTCCATTTTATCCAGCATTTTAATGCGCGATTGCGCCATCTTTGCTTTTGATGCCTTGGCGCGGAAACGCTCAATTAAACGTTCTTCCTGTTTTATTTTTGACTGCTGGTTTTTGAACTCACCGCGCTGTATTTCGGCACGCAGGGCTTTCTCTTCCAGATAAAAACTATAATTACCGGCATAAACAGTTAGTTTCCCTTTACGCGATTCAACCGTACGATTGATCACCTTATCCAAAAACCACCTATCGTGCGATACAATAATGATAGCCCCGCTAAAGGCTTTCAAGTAATCCTCCAGCCACTGAATGGAAGGTAAATCAAGGTGGTTGGTAGGCTCATCCAGCAACAGGATATCCGGCGCCTGTAATAATATCTTGGCCAGCATTACCCGCATGCGCCATCCACCCGAAAAGGTGCTTAATTTACGCTGACAATCGCTGTCGCTAAAGCCTAAACCGGCTAAAATTTCGTGCGCTTTGTATTCAATATTGTACCCGTCCAGCAGTTCAAACTCATGCTGCTTGTCGCTCAGTTTATGCAGCAGGTCCTCGGTATAATCGGTTTCCAGCTTTTTAAGCAACACCTCAATTTCATCGTGCAACTGGTTTTGGCGCTCAAAAGCCTCCATGGCCACATGTACAATGGTTTTATCGGACGAGTAAGATAACAGATCCTGGTTAAGATAACCCATGGTAAGGTCCTTAGCCATAGATATAGTACCCGATGTGGGCTTATAATCGCCTACTATAATTTTTAACAGGGTAGTTTTACCGGTACCGTTTGCGCCTATAAGGCCAATTTTTTCACCGGGTTTAATATGCCAGTTAGCTTCATCATACAGGGCCCGCGCACCAATCTCGAACGTAAGGTTATTAATAGCAATCATTTGCGCGCAAAGATAAGGTTTTTAAGCGGAGCTAAAAACAGTGATTAGAGATTGGTTGATTAGTTGAAAACTGCATCATTGCTGTAAGGAAGGGAGCGATCGGAGCCCCCTTCCCCGCAATAACGTAATGTAATTTGTTTGTACTTTCGCCTTCAGCTTTATGCTTTTAGCTTTCCGCTTAAAGTGTACCTTTGCGGCATGTATTCACTTATCAAACCCATCCTGTTTAAGTTCGATCCGGAAAAGGTGCATCATTTTGTAACCGGTGGCCTACAGATATTTAACAAAATACCCGGCGGCGCGGCTTTAAGCAGGAGTTTATGGAAGGTAGATGATCAACGGTTGGAACGCGAAGTTTTTGGACTGAAATTTAAAAATCCGGTGGGCCTGGCCGCTGGTTTTGATAAGAACGGGCAACTGATTGCGGAGATGGCTAACCTGGGTTTCGGTTTTGTGGAAACGGGTACCGTAACCCCATTGCCGCAACCGGGTAATCCGCAGCCGCGGATGTTCCGCCTGCCGGCTGATGAAGCGCTGATTAACCGCATGGGCTTTAATAATGACGGGGTTGATATTGTAGCTACCCGTATTGCGGCCTATCGCCAAAGTCCGGCATCAAAAAAACAGGGGATCATTATTGGCGGCAACATCGGCAAAAATAAGGTTACCCCCAACGAGGAAGCGGTTAACGATTATGTTAAATGTTTCGACCGTTTGTTTAATGTGGTGGATTATTTTGTAGTGAATGTAAGCTCGCCTAATACGCCCGGCTTGCGCGCCCTGCAGGAAAAGGAGCCGCTGATGCATATTTTAAACACGCTGCAACAACGCAATAATAAAAACAGCATATCGCGCCCGATACTGCTTAAAATAGCGCCAGACTTAACGAACGATCAGTTAAACGACATTGTGGAAATTGTTCAGCAAACGGGCATAGCAGGATTAATAGCTACCAACACAACAATCAGTCGCGATGGTTTAACATCGGCACATCAAGCTGAAACCGGCGGTTTAAGCGGCCGTCCATTAACGCAACGGTCTACTGAGGTAATCGCTTACCTGCATCAAAAATCAAACGGCTCATTCCCAATTATAGGAGTGGGAGGAATCCATTCTGCCAAAGACGCCCTGGAAAAACTGGACGCCGGCGCCTCGCTGGTGCAGTTGTATACCGGGTTTATTTATGAGGGCCCGGCGTTGATAGGAAGGATCAATAAGAAAATTCTATCTCGGTAGAGACACATCATCATGTGCCTTTACAGCGGAATCATAAACGCAAAAAATCCTGCCAGCCAAGGCTGACAGGATTTAAATTTTTACTAAAACAACAGAAATTACTTTGCAGCAGCAGCTTTAGCTAAAGCTTCGTTGTTTTTAGCGATCTGGCTGTGTTTTGATTCAGCAGAGCGGCTACCTAACTCAATGTTAGTAGCTAATTTTAAAAACTGTACTTCTAAACGTGAAGTAGTTTTGTTTTTTCTGTCTTTTCTTTTTAAACGTGTAACGCCCATGGTATTATCTGTTATAAATGTTAACCTTGAGGTCGAGAGCGGATTCGAACCGCTGTAGGAGGTTTTGCAGACCTCTGCCTAGCCACTCGGCCACCCGACCAGTTTTTCAGGAATGCAAAGGTAATAATAATTTATTGCAAGCCAATTTTATTTGAAACGATTTTTACTTATCTCCGAACAAAAAATAGCCGTCGCGATGGCTACATTTAATGATTCGGCTTTTCCAAGGCTGGGGATGGTTACAGCGGTATCAACCAATTGCTGTATCCCTGGCCGTATGCCGTTACCCTCGTTACCCATTACAATAAGTCCTTCGTTTTTAAAATTAGTGGTGTAAATATTTTGTCCGTTTAGTAAGGCGCCATAAACAGGCATTTTTAACGCGGGTATTGTTTTCTCCAGGCTGGCATAATATACGTTTACCCTGGCGAGCGACCCCATTGTGGCCTGTACTACTTTAGGGTTATATACGTCAACTGTATCTTCAGAACAGATGATATGGGTAATCCCAAACCAGTCGGCCGTACGGATAATGGTGCCCATATTACCAGGGTCCTGTATGCCATCAAGCACCAGGGTGTGTTTTTGTTGTAGTAACCCGGCATCCAGTAATGGGCGTTCGGGTATTTTCACCATAGCTATTACATCCGGCGGGGTACTTAAAGCGCTAAGTTTAGCTATATCAGCCAAAGAAATTTCCTGAAAGTTTATTTTTGCGGATAATTTCAGCAATTTTGGGGCGATTGCACTGGTATGGTATACGTTTTCGACCACAAAACCGGCTGTTATAAACTCGGCGACAGATTTATAACCCTCGGCTATAAATAAACCATAAACTTTGCGAAACTTTTTATGTTGTAAGGATTTAAATAAACTGATTTGGGATTTTGAAAGCATATACCGGTTTAAAACAAAAAAGCTTTACAATATTAATTATTCTATTGGTTTTCCTGGTTGCGGGATGCAGTTTAACGCGCCGTTTAAAGCCAGGTGAATCGTTGGTGCGCAAAGTTACCATAAAAGGCGTAGATAAGGAATTTAATGAAGCCGCCTTTACTTTTGTAGATAAACAACAACAGCCAAATAATTGGATCAACCTGCAGCTTTATTACCTGTTTAGCAAGAATGGTAAAAAGGATGTGGGCGAGCCGCCAGCTATATTAGATAGCTCGCTGGTAGATAACTCGCGCCTGCAGATCCAGAAGTTTTTGCAGAATAAAGGCTACCTGAAAGCCAAGGTGGAGGATTCCATTATCATTAAAAAGAAAAAGGCCCAGCTAATATTTAGCGCTACAGAGGGCCCTATGTTCCGTATCCGTAAATTTTCGGACAGTATCCTGGATAAAAAGGTAGAGAAGCTATACCGGGTAAACCGACCACTGTTTTCGCACATACAACCGGGCGGCAGGTATGATACCGATAGTTTGGCTTATGACCGAGATGAGTTTTACCAGATCATGAAGCAGAACGGTTATTATGATTTTTACCGGCAGTACATCAACTATAATTACGATACCACTTTCAATAATAGCATTGTTGATGTGAAAATGATCATCAACAATCCCGAGGGCCGGTCCAGCCACCCGGTATATACCATCAATAATACGCTGATCACGATAGCCAACAGCAGCACAACCGGTTTGCGCCCGCTTGGCCACGCCGATACCCTACAGGTAGATTCGCAATTCCGGTTTGTGGATTACTCGCACTATTTTAAACCCAAAGCGGTAACTTATTATGTTTTTCAGAAAAAAGGAGACATATACGATATTAATAAACAATCCTTAACTACGTCCCGGCTATCCGAGCTCAACGTGTTCAGGAACGTGCCCAATCCCACGTACGAAAAGCTATCCGATAGTACCCACCGGCTGAATACCAAGATCGATATTATTCCGCTCAAGCGAATGTCGGACAGAGTAGAGGGAGAGTTTATTTTTAACGGAGGCCGCTATGGCTATAATCTCGGTAATACATTTACCAACCGCAACCTGTTTAAGCGTGCCGAAGTATTGCAGATAAAATTAAACTGGAGCGTGCTTTTTGATAACGCGCAAGGCAATGTGGTTGGAAATGGTATTGAAAACCAGGATTTTAAGGCAGGTGTCAGCCTGGCCTATCCACGCATTATTACACCTTTTAATTTACCAATTTTGGGTAAATATGGTGTGCCGCATACCACCTTCTCTACCAACTATTCCCTGTTCTTTCAAAAAGGGCTGGTAAAGCGCGAAAGCTTTATTAATACACTTACGTACGATTTTACCGAAACCGCCCATAAGGTACATACCCTTACACCTATCGACGTTGAGTTCTCGACCGGTACCATTGATCCCAGCGCCAGGCAGGAACTGCTTAATCTTAACCGCTATTCGTACATCTACCTTATTGGTCGTACGATATTTACTGTAGGCAGCCAATACGCCTATCAGGTTAATGCCGATCTGCTAAGCACGTATAACAGCTTTACCTATTTCAGGGGAGCACTTGATGTAGGGGGTAATTCGCTCGACGCTTTAACTAATATTATCCATACCAAACGCGATTCAACAGGCGCGCGTACAATTCTTGGTCATGCTTTTTCACAATACGCCAAAGGTGAGGTGGATTTACGCTTCTATCGTAGCCTGGGTAACGAAAGGCAATTTGTTTTCCGCATTAATCCGGGCATAGGCGTGCCTTACGGGAATAGCGATCAACTGGTTTTTGAAAAGAACTTTTATGCCGGTGGCGCCAACGACATCAGGGCCTGGCTGCCCCGCACATTAGGCCCAGGCCAGTTTAACCGGGCTACTTACCCGAATGATACCACCCGGGAGCGATTGAAGTACCTTGATCAGTTTGGAGAAATAAAAATTATTGGCAATGCCGAATACCGGTATAAAATAGTTGATAACTTTTTTGGCTCAAAACTGAAGGGCGGCACATTTGTGGATTTTGGTAACGTATGGCGGCTGCATAAGCAGGTAGAAAGCCCGAATGGCGAATTCAGGCTCAATAATATTTTGGAGTCTACCGCTATGGGAATAGGTACCGGCTTACGGTTTGATCTGGGCTTCTTTGTTTTTAGGCTTGATGCTGCCTTTAAGTTTAAGGACCCCCAGTTTACCGGGGCCGACCAATGGGTGTTATTGCGGCACCCTAACGAATTATTCCACAGCGGGCCCTTTAAACGCGCTTACAAGGCCACCAATGGGGAGGATTATACCTTTATGCAGCTAAACTTTGGCATAGGGCTGCCTTTTTAGGTTAGTTTTGCCTGAACCAGTATCCATAGGTTTTTTGGATTACCGGACTTTGGATAATACGCTCACCTTGTCATCAAACGGAGAAAGAAATCTTCTGCACACGATAACTATTCGTATAGGAAATTTCTCTCTCGCACCGCGCATCTAATGACATCTATCTTTATTCAATCTTTTTAATTTAATGCCATTAGGCCCCCTCCTCCATTTTGGAATACTTGCGGGTATCGTTCATGGTGGCGTAAATTATCAGGGAGACGGCTATGCAAGCGGCCACATAATAATAGAACCATTCCTGGTGATGGTACGATTTAAATTTCAGAGCCACCCATTCTGCCGAGCCGCCGAATAAGGAAACCGATATGGCATAGGGAAAGCCTACACCCAGCGCCCTTACATTAGCCGGAAATAATTCGGCCTTTACCACGGCGTTAATAGACGTATAGCCGCTCACTATAATAAGCGCGGCCATTAGCAAGGCAAAGGCTGTCCATACCTGCCGCGTGCCGCCCAGGGCCAGCATAAGCGGCACAGTTGCCAGTGTACCCAATATACCGAAGCCAATCAGCAACGGTTTACGGCCGACTTTGTCCGAAAGCAGACCAAACAGGGGTTGTATCAGCATAAAAACAAATAAGGCAAGGGTGGCTATCAAGGTAGCCTCGCTATTAGTGAAGCCCGACGTATTGACCAGAAACTTTTGCATATATGTTGTGTACGTATAGAAGGCCACCGTACCGCCCAGCGTTAAGCCGATAACCGTAAGCACTGCTTTGGGATGTTTAGCCAATGCTTTGATGGTACCCCGCCCCTGCTGTCCGTCACCTGGCTTCAAGCTGATGGACTCCTGCAAACTGCGACGCAGGTACATTACCGTAATAGCCAGGAACGCGCCTATGCCGAAAGGGATACGCCAGCCCCAATTGTGCAATTGCTGCTCGGTTAAAAACACGCGTTGCAGCAACACTAATACCGCTAAAGCCAGCAACTGCCCCATAATCAGGGTGACATATTGAAAGCTGGAATAAAATCCGCGATGCTTTTTGGTAGCCATCTCACTTAAGTAAGTGGCGCTGGTGCCATATTCGCCGCCTACACTTAAGCCCTGTACAATCCGGGATAGTACCAGGATGACTGGTGCTGCAATGCCGATCTGTTGGTAGCCTGGCACCAGGGCTATCATTAATGAGCCCAGGCTCATCAGTAATACCGATAAGGTTAAGGCTGCCTTACGTCCTTTACGGTCGGCATAAGTCCCCATCAACCAGCCTCCTATCGGACGCATCAGGAAACCGATGGCAAATATGCCTGCGGCATTAAGCAACTGCACGCTTTGATTGCCTGAAGGAAAAAACGCATGGGCAAAATACAGCGAGAACGCCGAATAAGCATACCAATCGTACCATTCCACTAAATTGCCCAGCGAGCCGCCGATGATTGACCGGATGCGGTTGGTGGTGTTTTGGGGAGTGTTCATGAGGGTTTGGATATGATCAACTATCTACATTCGTCATTGTGAGCCGACGAAGGAGGCGTGGCTTTTAATATTTCCTAAATTAAAACAAATCCACGCTTAAACAAAAAGCGCCTCCGGAATACCGGAAGCGCTTTTTGCAATTTATGCAGAGCGTACAGCTTATTTCACTGCATCCACAACCGCTTTGAAAGCGTCGGGATTGTTCATGGCTAAATCAGCTAATACTTTACGGTTTAAGCCGATTGATTTAGCGTTTAGTTTGCCCATTAATTGTGAATAAGAAATACCATGCTGGCGTGCGCCTGCATTGATACGCTGGATCCACAATGCGCGGAACTCTCTTTTTTTGGTTTTACGGTCGCGGTAAGCGTACTGTAACCCTTTTTCAACTGTGTTTTTTGCTACAGTATAAACCTTACTGCGCGAACCATAATACCCCTTGGCGAGGTTCATGATCTTTTTACGTCTTCTTCTGGACGCTACTGCGTTTACTGAACGTGGCATGTTAATGTGTTTTGGTAGTGAGTGTTCCGTTTACCGGAAACTTGCAGACTCGAATACCTGGTTAAAAAATTAATTAATTACTTTCCGATACAAAGCATACGTTTTACGTTACCCATGTCAGCATCAGACACTAAACTGGTGTGACCTAAGTTACGCTTACGTTTAGTAGACATCTTGGTTAAGATGTGGCTTTTGTAGGCGTTTTTCCTGGCAATTTTACCGGTTCCAGTAAGCTTAAAACGCTTTTTTGCACTGGAATTGGTTTTCATTTTTGGCATAACTCTATTATATAAATGTGCAGATGTGCAGATATGCAAATGTGCAAATCATTCCATCTACGGGTTTATTTTTCCGGCGATTTTCATTTGCACATCTGCACATTTGAAATCCGCGCATTAACTCTATTTCTTCAGCGCTTTCGGGGCCACGGTTAAAAACATCCGCTTTCCTTCCAGTTTTGGCAGCTGCTCAACTTTACCTACTTCTTCCAAAGCCTGGGCAAAACGCAACAGCAATATTTCGCCCTGCTCCTTGTAAACAATGGCACGGCCTTTAAAATGCACATAAGCCCTTACTTTTTCGCCCGATTCCAAAAATTTGATAGCGTGTTTCAGCTTAAATTCAAAATCGTGGTCGTCGGTATTCGGGCCAAAGCGTATTTCCTTAATAACCGTTTGCTTGGCGTTGTTCTTAATCTCCTTCAGCTTTTTTTTCTGCTCGTAAATAAACTTATTATAGTCTACTACTTTACAAACAGGCGGAATCGCGTTCGGGGATATTTCAACCAGATCCAATTCCTGCTCCTGTGCTATTGCCAGCGCATCCCTGAGTGAGTAAACACCAGTTTCTACATTATCGCCTACAAGCCGCACTTCCTGGGCTCTGATAAATTGATTAATGTTATGTTCAGCTTCCTTTTTTTTGAAAGGAGGCCGCGGACCTCTGTTAAAATTAGGTTTGTTTAATGCCAAGTTATACTGTTATTTCTTTAATTATCTGTTGTTTAAATTCTGCTATCGTCATGCTGCCTAAATCTCCCTGCCCGTGCTTGCGTACGGAAACCAACCCTTCGGCGGCTTCCTTTTCGCCAACTATCAGCATATACGGTATTTTTTTGACTTCAGCGTCCCTTATTTTCCTGCCAATCTTCTCGTCCCTGAAATCAATAAGCCCGCAAATATCGGAATCTTTTAATTCATCTGAAAGTTTTTTCGCATATTCTTCATATTTTTCAGAGATAGGAAGAATAGTGAACTGCTCGGGCGACAGCCACAGCGGAAAATTACCCGCGCAATGCTCAATTAGTACCGCTACAAAACGCTCCAGCGAACCAAACGGCGCACGGTGGATCATTACAGGACGATGTTTTTGGTTATCACTACCGGTATATTCCAGTTCGAAACGCTCGGGCAGGTTATAATCTACCTGGATAGTACCCAGCTGCCATTTACGGCCAAGGGCGTCCTTCACCATAAAATCCAGTTTAGGACCGTAAAAAGCAGCTTCGCCCAGTTCCACAACGGTAGGTAAACCTTTTTCGGCAGCGGCCTCAATAATAGCCGATTCGGCAAGGGCCCAATTCTCGTCGGTACCGATGTATTTGGTTTTATTTTCCGGGTCGCGCAGGGAAACCTGGGCGGTAAAATCATCAAATCCCAAAGCGCCGAATACATACAGCACCAGGTCTATTACCTTTTTAAATTCTTCTTTTACCTGGTCGGGGCGGCAAAACAAGTGCGCGTCGTCCTGTGTAAAGCCACGTACGCGGGTTAAGCCGTGCAGCTCGCCACTTTGCTCGTACCGATAAACGGTGCCAAACTCGGCAAAACGCACCGGCAGGTCCTTGTACGACCGTGGTTTTGTTTTATATATCTCGCAATGGTGCGGGCAGTTCATCGGTTTTAAAAAGAACTCCTCACCTTCCTGCGGCGTTTTTATCGGTTGAAAGCTATCCTTGCCATACTTTTCGTAATGGCCTGATGTTACATACAAGTTTTTATGCCCGATGTGCGGTGTAATTACCTGTTCATACCCGGCCCTAACTTGTGCTTTTTGCAGGAAATTAACCAGGCGCTCGCGCAGGGCAGTTCCCTTAGGCAGCCATAAAGGCAGGCCCATGCCTACTTTCTCGGAGAAAGCAAACAATTCCAGCTCTTTACCTAATTTGCGATGATCGCGCTTTTTAGCTTCCTCTATCATATGCAGATAGTCGGTCAGCTCGCTTTGCTTAGGGAAGGTAACGCCGTAAATACGGGTTAACTGCTTGCGGGTTTCATCGCCGCGCCAGTAAGCGCCGGCAGTATTCATTAGCTTCACAGCCTTGATAAAACCGGTATTGGGGATATGCGGACCACGGCACAAATCGGTAAACCCGCCTTGTGTATAGAAGGTGATAGCGCCATCCGGCAGATCCTTGATCAGGTCAAGCTTGTACTCGTCGCCTTTCTCGGTGAAATAGGCAATGGCATCAGCTTTACTTACCGGCTTGCGGATGTAATCGGCCTTAGTTTTGGCCAGTTCCACCATCTTGTCTTCGATCTTTTTAAAATCGTCTGACGAAAATTCCTGTTCGCCAAAATCCACATCGTAATAAAAGCCGGTTTCAATAGCCGGACCGATACCGAATTTAGTGCCGGGGTATAAAGCCTCCAATGCCTCGGCCAGCAAGTGTGCCGATGAGTGCCAGAAGGTTGATTTACCCTGGGCATCGTTCCAGGTAAGCAGTTTCACATGCGCATCCTGTTCAATAGGGCGGCTGGCATCCCAAACCTGTCCGTCAACTTCAGCGGCTAAAACATTACGGGCTAATCCCTCGGATATGGATAAAGCGATCTGCGCGGAGGTGATTCCCTTGTCGTACTCACGAACGGAACCATCAGGAAGTGTAATATTAATCATCTACAACTATGATTTGGCCTCATCCTAAGTCCCTCTCGTTTGAAGAAGGACTTACTTGAAGCAAGTTTAAATTTTATAATATTTATAGTCGATCACCTACGGGAGTGATCTTTTAATCGGGCACAAAGGTACTATTTTTTTGTTGACTGAAGTTATAAACTTCAGTTGATCTGGAGGCTTTCGGTTGCCTGAAGCCAGTGTAGTAAGGATAACGGATTTCAAACCGGGGATTATTAATGTTGTGTTTGTTTCAAAGGCATTAATGAGTTCCCTTCGGTCGGTTGTCCACGTCGCTCCGCTCGCAATTGACGTTCTTTTTATTTTAGGCAGCTGCTTTGGAAATGACAAAAAGTGAAAGTTACTTCTTTATCCGCTCCACCGCTTCATTCACCAGTTCCAGCCCACCTGAGCTATAGGGCATGGTGAGCGCGAAGCCATGCCCGCGGGCATCCATTTTTAATAAAGATTTACGCAGGATATTGATCATTTTTTCGGGATCGTTCTCATGACTTTTCCGGAAATCCTCGTATTGAAATTCAAGGAATACCAGGCAAAGCGCGTTTTCCATGGTTTGCACGTCGGCATCAACCTTAATGCGCTTTTTCAGGATGATCTGTTCTACACGCTCAATCTGTTCTTCCCCATAACCGGCCTTTGTCATTAGTCCGGCTACAATTTCAGCATGATGCTGCGCCAGGTCTTTCCGCCATTTTAAATAAGGTTCGCGCCCTTCCGGATAATCTTCACGCGGTATCTCCCACCTGCCAATATGCTGACTGCGGGAAGCCAAAAGCAATTCTTCGCCCGCGTCAGTATCCAGTTTCAGCACCCATTCATATAACTTAATGGCAAAAAAGTATTCCTGCGGATAGCTTATACCATCCCAGGTAAAACTGCGCGGGTCTTGCTGGTTATACTCGTCAAAAAGCTGAAAGGCGGCGTCCAATTTATTCATAGGGCAAATTACTACCTTTTCTCTATCAACTCAAAACTATCTTTAGCCGCCTCGCAAACCGGACAAACATAACTATCGTCAACAGCTTCAAAGTCGGTACCGGCGGGGACGTTATTCAGCTCATCGCCATAAATTTTATCGTAAATTGTTTTACAGTGTTTGCATTGGTAAAGTTTTGCTTTGCTTGCCGCCAATTCGTCCGTCCCATCATCAAAAGCATCGGCCTGCTGTGGCCGGTAATTGGCTAAGCTATAATATTCATTACACAGGTTAATCAGTTGTTTACCCAGGTCGTTCCGGCTTACCCGTTTTTTGTAGTTAAAATAATCCTTCTCATTCGGATTAAAATTTACCGTATGCCATATCTCGTACCAATCGTCGGGCTGTTCCTTAATAATTATGGAGCCCGACAACCCGGTTTTAGGGCGTGTTTTTATAGCAAAGCTTAAACGATAAGTACGCACATCAGCCTCTTCAAATTCGCGTACCAGTTGTTTTTTCAATTCGAGCCCTTCCTCGCAAAGGTCTTCGATCTGCCAGTTCAACTCGTTGGAGGCATGCCTGATGCTGAGCCGATACTTATCCAGAATATGCCCCCACTGCGCCCGGTCTGCCTGTTCAATACCTTTAATCAGGATGGATTTCCATGGGGTAGTATAAAACTGCCCTACCCTTGTTTTCAAACACAGGTTACAAACCTCCTTCAAAAAATCTATCCTGAACAATTCATTTCGTCGATAGATCCCCAGCCAGTATTTATTAGCATACTTGTTAAACCCTTCGTAATAAGGCAGAAAAAAGTCGGGCAAACGCATTGGGGTAGTAATAGCCTGAACAGGCAAGGCCACGCTGCTGTTAAGCATATTGGCAAACAGTTGCTCGTTAATATGCGGCTGATCATAAAACAGCGATTTGTTTTTTAAGATGATCTCCTCCGCTTTTTTGCTGATAAGCGGTATGTCGTCCGAATAGATCAGCGATGGCCAGCAGTAATATTGGGTTGTTTTGGGAAATCGTACATACAGGTACCAGTAATTACTTACATCGGAGCTAATGAAATTAAAGTTGCCGCTAAAAAAAGGGATAAAGGTTTGATGCCTGTCTACCAAATTAATTTTTAGCCGGGGCTGATAATTAAACAGATCGAAAACATCTTTATAAACCCCTTCGCGCAGCCAGCTTTCCTGACTAAAAATAGCATCGCACACGTAGGAACTGATCATGTTTGGAAACTCATCCGCATCCACCTCGTAATCAATCCCGGCGCGCAGCATATCTGTTTCCATATCCTCCATTTCGGTATCGCTAATAGCAAAAAACAATTGCTGCCTGTTGCCAAAACGAACATCCCTGGCACCGGCGTTCTCAGCAATTACCAGCATCTCGTAAAGGTCGCCCGCTGATACGAAGCCGCCGGGTAAATTAATTTTGATGATACGTTCGTTCATAGTAAAATAATTTAAATGAATGCCGGTTGTATGATAGTAAGGGTGTCATTCTCAGAAGCTGTTTAAATTTGATTTTTTAGCTATTATTCTAAACATTAAACCATCTCGTCATTGCGAGCGCAGCGTGGCAATCCCCGAAGCCTCACCCTAAATCCCTCTCCGAGGGAGAGGGACTTAAGAAGAAAGTCTCCCCTC
>Ga0164242_10000206_pt1 | contig 73751 bp, 68 predicted proteins | sample OricomgcompostMG_FD_108783 | JGI IMG/M metagenome (GOLD analysis project Ga0164242, IMG submission 108783) | Miracle-Growth compost microbial communities from Emeryville, California, USA - Original compost - Miracle growth compost (MG) ... | reverse complement strand
CCGTACGGGTACTCTTTGTCACTAATCGGATTGTTTGGGATCATTGGCACGGGAGGCGCATTGGTTTCTCCATTCATCGGGCGGTTGACCGACCGCCGGGGCCCTTTCCTTCCTATGCGGGCGGGCATTATTTTGATGATCGCAGGCTGGCTGTTCCTCATGGAAGGAAGATGGACGATCGCACTGGTCATAGTCGGCATTGTGCTTATCGATGTGGGCATGCAGGCCAGCCACGTGCCCAACCTTACCCGCAATTACGCCTTATTACCCGAGGCAAGAACACGGTTGAATACCTTGTACATGACTTCTTTCTTCATCGGAGGAACCCTGGGATCTTCGTGCGGAACTGTGGCGTGGAATATCGCCGAGTGGAAAGGGGTCTGCCTGTCCGGACTCCTGATGGTCATGGTCGGGGCGATCCCGGTTTTTTTCAGGTCCAGGCGTACAGCGCCCCGGGCTGCCTCATGAGATGTGCGGCGGATTGCGTACCTTCCCCTTTCACCAGCATATCTGATCACACCGATGGAAACCGATGCGTCCCCTACTGAAGCTTCTTATCTGATAGCAGGCACCTATGCTTCCGCCGACCAAGATGGGATTTATCTTTTTCGGTTTTTCCCGGCCACAGGAGCGGCGGAACTGGTCCATACCGTGCGTGGCATAGAAAGGCCTTCCTTCCTCACGTTGTCTTCCGACCGCAAACATATGTATGCAGTCAGCGAGACCCGTAATGGGAGGGTCTATGCCTACTCCTTTGATGCGGCGAAGGGTAGTTTTCAACTCCTGAACACGCTTGAGTCGGGAGGAGACGACCCCTGTCATATTATCGTGGACCGCACCGGCAGGTGGCTCTTCGTATCCAATTATAGTTCAGGAAGCTTGTCGGTATATTCGCTGAAACCCGACGGGTCTTTGGGAGAACGGGTGGATCATATCCGGCACGAGGGACACAGCATTAAATCCCAGCAACAAAGCGCTCATGTACACTGCGCCATGCCAGCCCCCGACGGTCCGGAGATTTTTGTCGCCGACCTGGGCCTGGACCGCGTGTTTACTTATTTGCTGACGCCGGACACCGGCCGGCTGACGCCGGGTGACCCGCCCTATGTGGCCGTCGAAGCGGGCACAGGCCCCCGGCACCTGATCTTTTCCGGCGACGGAAAATTTCTGTATTTGATTCAGGAACTCGGCGGAATGGTCACCGTGTTTCGGCGGCATGCGGGGAAGCTCAACCAGATACAATCGGTGTCTTCTCTCCCTGAAGGATATCAGGGGAGGATTTGGGCGGCTGACCTGCAGTTGTCGCCCGACGGCCGTTTTCTCTATGCGGCGAACCGCGATGACCTGAACGATATTGTCCAATACGCCGTAGATCAGGCTACCGGCCTACTTACCTACCGCGAACGTGTCGGCACGGGTGGAAAAACAGCCCGGAATTTCGTTCTTTCCCCGGACGGAGGCATGCTGCTGGTAGCGCACCGCAATGGAAAGGAGATCCATGTATTCCGCCGGGATTCTGCCACCGGAACACTCCACCGGTTGGCCACTCCGATCCCTGTTCCGCAAGCGGTCTGCCTGAAAATGTGTTCCGTTCCATGACAAATGATCCCCACTGAGTTGCCTCATTAAATTCATCCAATAGTCACATAGCCATGCCCCGTACCATACCCCTTTTACGTGTGTTTGATTATGACCAGGCCATCGCTTTCTATATTGATTGGCTCGGATTTACCCTGCTGCGTGAAGACAAACCGGAAGCCGGCAGATTCTATCTGGAAATAGCCAGGGAAGATATTATTCTGGGCCTCATTCAGCATCCCGATGATGGCAGTATGGGTGCCTGGGTACTGATCCGGGAATTTAAGGGGCTGGTGCCTTACCGGGACACTTTCCCTCCGGCGTCTCCTTTTCCGCGTCCGGCGCTTCGCCAGGTACCGCAGGAACCCCGAACGCTTTCCATGACCGTGATCGATCCCTTCTATAACCGGATAGAGTTTCGCGAAAAGATGGGGGGATGATAAGCAAGCCTCCGGGAAGCCTTATTGGTTTAGCTCCGCATGGGTGTTGCCTTCCCTAAGTCCGTTTCCCCCCGGCATACCAAACAGGTGTGGCCACAGGGGCGGGTAAGGAAAATCCTCTTGTTTGGCTTAATTTTGCTTTACTTTTTCACAAACCCAGCCTTTCCGGCCGCGCGATATCATGCTTATGGAGTATCCGTTTAAAAGGATCGAAAAACAATGGCGACAATGGTGGAAGGACCACAAGGTCTATGAGGTGTCCAATGAATCCGCCAGGCCTAAATATTATGTGTTGGACATGTTTCCCTATCCCTCCGGCTCAGGACTTCATGTCGGCCACCCCCTGGGCTATATTGCCTCGGATATATTTGCCCGTTATAAGAGACTGCAGGGCTTCAACGTGCTCCATCCCATGGGCTTTGATGCCTTCGGGCTGCCTGCAGAGCAGTATGCCCTGGAGACCGGCCAGCATCCCAGGGTGACGACCCGCGATAATATTGCCGCCTTTAAGCGGCAAATGGACCATATCGGGTTTAGTTTCGACTGGAGCCGGGAAGTGGTGACCAGTGATCCGCAGTATTACCGGTGGACGCAGTGGATTTTTTTGAAACTGTTTACCAGTTGGTATAACCGGGTCCGGGACCGGGCTGAACCCATAGAAGAACTGATGCGAATATTTGAAGCCGAAGGCAATGGGGGCCATCCTTGCCCAGGGGATCCTGCGCTGCGGTTTTCTGCCACGCAATGGGCGGCTTACTCCGAAAAAGAGCAGCACGATATTCTGATGCATTATCGGCTGGCATATAGCAGCTACGGGGAGGTGAACTGGTGCGAAGCCCTGGGAACAGTGTTGGCTAATGATGAGGTTGTGAACGGCTTGAGCGAGCGGGGTGGATATCCCGTAGTGAAGAAGAAACTCCGGCAGTGGTACCTGCGGATCACCGAGTATGCGGACCGCTTACTCCGGGGGCTGAACCAGGTAGACTTCAGTGAGTCGATGAAGGAAATGCAAAGCAATTGGATCGGTAAGTCGCAGGGTGCGGAGATCCGGTTTGCGGTACAAAACAGTGCCCAGATAATCCAGGTATATACTACGCGGCCGGACACGATTTTTGGGGTCGACTTCATGGTCCTTGCCCCCGAACATGAATTGGTTCAGCAGATTACTTCTTCTGATCGGGCAGCGGCGGTTGAGCAATACATCGATTACGTAAAGAGCCGCAGTGAGCGGGAACGCATGGCAGAAAAGAAAATCACGGGTTGCTTTACCGGAGCCTATGCCGTCCATCCCTTTACCGGCAAACCAATCCCGGTATGGACCTCCGAATATGTGTTGTCCGGCTATGGCACCGGAGCCATTATGGCAGTGCCCTGTGGAGACGAAAGAGATCACAAATTTGCCAAGCACTTTGGCATCCCGATCACTAATATCATTGGCGAGTGGTATGACGGAAAAGAAGCCAATCCCACCAAAGATGCCGTGCTCCAGCACAGTGACTTTCTGGATGGCATGATCATGCGCGATGCAATCGTACGAGTGATTGAGGTGCTGGAAGAAAAAGGGTTGGGTTTCCGGCGGACTCAATATAAAATGCGCGACGCAGCGTTTAGCCGGCAACGTTATTGGGGAGAACCCTTTCCCATCCGTTGGGAAAACGGGATTGCGGTGGCCCTGGACGAGAGTGCCCTTCCCCTGGAGCTGCCTCATGTGGAAAAGTACCGGCCGGGCCCCGAAGGGGAGGGACCGCTGGCGAACATGCCCGAATGGACCGCCCAACACTATGAAACCAATACGATGCCGGGATATGCCGGCAGTAGCTGGTATTTTCTCCGCTACGCGGATCCGCATAACCACCAGACATTTGCCAGCCGGGAGGCGACCGATTACTGGAACCAGGTAGATGTCTATATCGGAGGCACCGAACATGCGGTGGGTCACCTGCTGTATTCCCGCATGTGGACCAAACTATTGTATGACCTCGGATATATCGGCTTCGAGGAACCCTTCCGCCGGCTGATCAACCAGGGAATGATCACGGGAAAATCATTTTTTGCAGAGGCGAACCTCTTTAGATTCCCGGACAACGGAAAGCGAATCCTTTTTCTTTCCTCCCTTCGCCCCGAAAAACGCACCGACGAAATCCGGGTATGGAACGACCGGGAAGTTATCCGGGAAGCGCCGGCTTTTGCCCTTCGCCTGAAACTGGCCCATAAATACCTGGATGCCCAAGGCCGATTGACCCGCGCAGCCTATGAGCAGTATATCCGGGATCATGCCGAGACCTTTGCGGACTGGGGCGAACCGCAGGTCATCTGGGAAGAGGAAGCCACCACCGAAAGCGGAGATCCTTTCCTGGAAGGAATGATGGTGGAAAAGATGTCCAAGTCCAAATTTAATGTGGAGAATCCCGATGAGGTGGTGGAGCACTATGGAGCGGACACTTTTCGGATGTATGAGATGTTCCTTGGACCGCTTGAGCAATCCAAGCCGTGGGATACGCAGGGTATCGAGGGTGTCCATCGCTTTCTCAAGAAATTATGGCGATTGTTTTATGATGAGTCGGGCCGGTGGCTGGTGAACCGGGAAACGCCTACCGACGAAGAATGGCGCATCCTGCATAAAACCATCAAAAAAGTGGAAGAAGACACTGAGCGGTTTTCCTTCAATACAGCGGTCAGCCAATTTATGATCTGTGTCAATGAGCTCGCCGCGTGCCATTGCCACAAAGAAGAGATACTCAAGCCGTTGGTGGTGCTGTTGACCCCTTATGCCCCGCATCTCAGCGAGGAGCTCTGGCATAGTTTGGGAGAATCGACCACGGTGCTGGATGCGGCTTTTCCCAGATTCGAGGCCAAGTACCTGGAACAGTCCCATATCAACTACCCGGTCGCGGTCAATGGAAAGACCCGCACTGAGATCACCGTGGCAGCTGATTTAGCGCAAGGAGACCTTGAAAAAGAAGTCCTGGCCCATGCCGTGGTACGCAAATGGACGGCGGGTAAAGCGATAAAAAAAGTGATCGTCGTGAAAGGAAGGATGATCAATGTCGTGGTTTGAACGGACAGCATTTCATCACCATTATATCCGCGTATGCTTAACAACGTCACATGTTTTTGGTTAAGCCTCCTGTGCTTGGGAGGTGTGGGATGCGGCCACGCCTCACAGCCCGGGAATGGAAATGGGGATACCGCTTCACACCGGTTGATCCCCGTATCCGGGCAAACTTTTTTTAAGGCGTATCGGATGGAGACCGCCGACACGGTCTACCGCGATACCGTTTGGCTTCATTTGTATGCCAGCGATTCCGATACGGTTCATGGGACCTATGATTGGCTCGTGCCGGGTAAAGATGGGAAAAAAGGCACTGTGGAAGGACTTTTGACAGGGGATGCTTTCTTCGGTCTCTACCGCTACCAGCAGGAAGGCGGACAGTATACCGATTCAATCCGGATTTCTTTTCCTGCCGGCAGTGCGGTCGTCACCCAATTGCAGGCATCCGGCGTGCCGCTGACCGACACACTCAGATCCTTCGAGTAACGCATGACGACAGGCTGACCCCCGCCACGTGGCAGGTTCATCCGCAGGCACAGAAAGACCGCCCTCCCGATCACAGTCGTGGGCCTGGCGACGTACAGAAAAAATGAGGAATTACTTTTTGTTGGCGAGTTTGGCCTCAATACTCAGCGTGGCATGAGGTACTGCACGTAAACGAGCCTTGTCAATGAGTTTTCCGGTCACCCGGCAAATTCCATAGGTCTTGTTTTCGATGCGAACCAACGCTTTCTCCAGATGATCGATGTACTGAATCTGCCGGCTGGCCAATTGGCTCAACTGTTCCCGTTCCATAGTACCACTACCGTCTTCTACACCCATGTATTTGTTTTCCGTATCATCGGTACCGGCCTCGTCCTTGCGGGTAATCAGCCCCTGAAGGTACACCAGTTCCTTGCGGGCAGCTTCCAGCTTCCGCTGAATCAGATCCTTGAATTCCTGCAAATCGTTGTCGCTGTACCGTTTCCGGGGACCGCTGTTCTCCTGGGGAATATCCAGAATAGAAGGCTCGGGCCTATAGACGAACTTGGGTTTTACTGCGGAAGTGGCTTTTTTCGTCGCCTTGACAGCAGGGGTCTTCTCCCGCAGGGCCGGTGTCGGCTTGGCGGCAGGAGAGTCATTTTTCTGGGCCGTCTTGGCTTTAGCCGGAGCTGTCTTGACCGGGGTTTCCGTCTTCTTCTTTGCGGTCGTGACTGCCTTTGCGGTAGTTTTCTTCTTAACGGGGGTGGTCTTTGCCTTGGCTTTAGGGGCCGCTTTCTTCACAGTGGTTGTTTTCTTCACGGTTGCTTTTTTAACAGCACTCTTCTTGGCTTTCGTTTTGACAGGGGCCGCCTTTTTCTTAGCTACCGGACTTTTCTTAGTGACCGGACCTTTTTTCGCAGGACTCTTTTTGTCCTTTTTAGGGGCGGCCGCTCTTTTGTTAGCCGCACTCTTTTTGGCACGGCTAGCGGTCGGGCTGGACTTGCTGGCTTTTTTGGCGACAGGCTTTTTACTGCCCGTGCTCTTCTTTTTGGTGACCATAATCACTTATTTTTGAGAACCAACACGTTAAGTCTTACTTCATTGACCTCAATTTCAGTGCTATCTTCCAATTGAGGCACTAATTCGAAACTATCTGCCAAAATTTCCGTGCAAATATAGGTATTAAAATTAATTATGGCAGGTTTCAGCTTTTCGTTTTCCGTCAGCTTTACCCGAATGCGATCGGTAAGTGCAAATCCCTGCTCTTTGCGGATTTTCTGTATGCGATTGACCAGCTCCCTGGCGATGCCTTCCTCCACCAGTTCCGGCGACAGGGTGGTATCCAATGCCACCGTGATGGGGCCTTTTGAGGCCACCGACCATCCCGGGATGTCTTCCGAAGTGATCTCCACCTCTTCCCGCAGCAGGGTCAGCGGTTCATCTTCTACCTGAACTGCGATATGTCCCTGCTTTTCTAGGGTAGCAATATCGTGTTGATCCAGGCCGGCGATCACTTGGGCAGCGGCCTTCATCTTCGGTCCGAGCTTTCGGCCCAGCTTCTTGTAGTCGGGCTTGATCTTTTTGGAAACCAATCCTGTCGTATCCTCCAGATATTCGATCTGTTTCACATTCACTTCATGTTTGATCAGCCCTTCTACCCGGGCGATCTGGCGGCGGATATGCGCATTTTGGACCGGAATCAGCAGACGGGCAAGCGGTTGCCTGACCTTGATGCCCTGGCCTTCTCCCGGTACAGTCACCTGCTTTCTGAGGGAAAGCACCAGCGATGAGATGTCCTGGGCCAGCTGCATCCGCTCTTCCAGGGCTGCGTCAATGGCTGCACTGTCCACTTCCGGCCAGTCGGTATGGTGTACGGATCGGCTTTGGGTTCCCTGCAGGTTCAGATACAGCCAGTCGGCAAAAAAAGGCGCTATGGGAGCCATCAGCCGGGCTACGGTGTCCATACAGGTATAAAGCGTCTGATAGGCCGCTTGTTTGTCCCGCAGGGCTTCAGCGTTTTCCCCGTTTTGGCCTGCCGGTACCGGCTTCCAGAACCTTCGCCGGCAGAGACGAACATACCAGTTGCTCAGGTGGTCGGTGACAAAATCCTGAATTGCCCGTCCTGCCCGGGTCGGTTCATAGTCGTCCATGTGGACGGTCACCTCCCGAACCAGGGAATTCAACAGCGAAATAACCCAACGGTCGATTTCGGGCCGCTCCGGCAGCGGGACGACCGGAACTTCCGTCGAAAACCCGTCCAGATTGGCGTACATGGCGAAGAAGGCGTATGTATTATATAAGGTATTGAACAGCTTGCGTTGCACTTCGGTGATTCCCTCCGGATCAAACCGCAGGCTGTCCCAGGGAGAAGCATTGGTGATCAGATACCAGCGGGTGGCGTCCGCGCCGTATTGGTCAATGGTAGCGAACGGATCCACCACATTTCCCACCCGTTTGCTCATCTTGTTTCCGTCCTTATCCAGCACCAATCCGTTGGCTACTACCGTTTTGTAGGCCACCGAGTCAAAAAGCAGCCCGGCCAACGCATGCAAGGTGTAGAACCACCCCCGGGTCTGGTCCACCCCTTCGGCGATAAAATCAGCCGGAAAGTTCAGGTCAAACGGGGCAAGAAAAGGTTGCGCTTCCCCCGCACTGAGCTTGGCATAATCCAGCCCCCATTGCGCGTAGGGCATAGCGCCGCTGTCGAACCATACATCGACCAGGTCGGGTTCCCGGTACATCGGCTGCCCGTCGTCGGCCACCAGGATGATCTCATCGACATAAGGCTTATGCAAATCAAGTTCGTCCCAATCCGGCCAGGGCAATTCATGCATAAGGCCTGCTTGGATGGATTGTTCCACTTCTTTTTTTAGTTCGGGGATGGATCCGATGCATTTTGTCTGCTTGCGATCCCGTGTCGCCCATACCGGTAAAGGAGTGCCCCAGAACCGGCTTCGGCTCAGGTTCCAGTCCACCATATTTTCCAGCCAATTGCCAAAACGTCCGGTACCGGTGAAGGCCGGCTTCCAGTGAATGGTCTTGTTCAGCGCCACAAGCCGTTCCTGCAAAGCGGTGGTACGGATGAACCAGGCATCCAGCGGATAATAGATCACGGGTTTGTCCGTGCGCCAGCAGTGCGGGTAGCTGTGCGTATATTTTTCAATTTTGAAAGCGCGGCCTTCTTTTTTTAACCGGACGCAGATGTCGACGTTCACGTCTTGGTAAGCAGGGTCGTCCGTATAATTTTTGACATAGCGACTGCTGAATTCCCCCAGGCCTTTCACAAACCGGCCTTGCCGGTCTACCATAACCAACAAGCCAATTCCATATTTCTTTCCGACCCGGAAGTCATCCGCTCCGAAGGCAGGCGCGGTATGGACGATTCCGGTGCCGTCTTCAGTGGTGACAAAATCTCCCAGCAATATGCGGAAGGAATCTCCCTTGACTTTTTCCGGCCGGTTGGCCTCAAAAGGCATTAACTGAAGATAGCGCAGTCCCTCCAGCTCGTTGCCTTTCCACTCTCCGCAGATTTTCCAGGGCAGCTGCTTGGCGTCGGGCCCGTAGGAGTCAAAGCCGGTATTTTCGGCTTCGGGCCGGAAGAACTGTCCGAGCGTGGGTTTGGCCAACACCACATGTATCGGTTCGTGGGTATAAGGATTGAAAGTCCGCACCAGCACATAATCTATAGAGGCCCCCACGGTAAGGGCAAGATTGGACGGCAGAGTCCAGGGGGTGGTCGTCCAGGCCAGGTAATAGACGGGCATTCCGCCGGAAGCCTTGAAAAGAAAAGCGCTTTGTTCGGTCTGCGATGCTTCAAACATGGCTACCACAGAGGTGTCTTTGACATCCCGGTAGGTGCCTGGCTGGTTTAGCTCGTGAGAGCTCAGACCGGTACCGGCCGCCGGAGAAAACGGCTGGATGCTGACGTCCTTATAAAGCAGATTCTTTTCAAACAGCTGTTTGAGCAGCCACCAAAGCGTCTCTATATACCGGTTATCGAACGTGATGTATGGGTCCTTCAGGTCCACCCAATACCCCATTTTCCGGGTCAGTTCATCCCACTTGTCCTTGTATTTCAGTACTTCCTGCCGGCAAATGGCATTATATTCTTTTACGGAGATTTTCTCCCCGATATCTTCCTTGGTAATGCCGAGCGATTTTTCCACGCTCAATTCCACCGGCAAACCATGCGTATCCCAACCTCCTTTGCGGTGTACCTGATAACCCCGCATGGTTTTGTAGCGGCATACCAGATCCTTCAGCGTACGGGAGATGACATGATGAATGCCCGGCAACCCATTGGCGGAAGGGGGACCTTCATAAAAGACAAAAGGCGGCTTGCCTTCCCGCAAGGAAACGCTTCGTTCAAAAGCCTGTTCACCGGTCCATGTTTCCAGGATCTGTTTTTCGAACATAGGCAAATCAAGGCCGTTATATTCAGGATATTTCTGGGTCATTTGCGGTAACTAAAAATGACGGCAAAGTTAACAAAAAGCCAGCAATTTCGGGGTGACTGGAAATTCTAGTCTCCCTTTGTATCGTTGATTTTGTTCTTGGTTAGCAAGGGCGCCACGCCGATGGTAACCGGATGGGTCTCGTATTCCTTCAGGGCTTCAGTATTCCGCCAGAAGCTTCACGATACTTTCAGGGGTATAAAATTGTCCGCCCTTTTTTCCTTCAGCGTCCGCAAACTGTCCGAGAAAATATTCATACCCCCCAGCCGAATAGTCGATGTCTTTACCCATGGACGGGAGTTGGCCCGCCGAAGGCCGATAACGATTCAATATGCCGAGAAAGAAAGGATCCCACAGAGAGGGGCTTTTTTCATTGTCTGCAATATTTGCTTCACTTGTTGAGGTTTTGAAGGTATATCTATCATAAGTGATGAAGGCGGACGAGGAATCAAGATTATATGATTGATAGTGTTTGATTTACTTGCGTCCTGGAAAGTAGGGTAGCTGAAGCCTTTGAGCAGTTTGGTTTGATTTTTGCTTTTGCCCTAAAAAAATGTGTCATGAAGAAGCTCAACCTACTGGTCTTATTGGCCGCCATGGCCATTTTCCCGGCCATCACACAGGCCCAAAGCAAGAAATCCAAAAAGGAGCAGGCACCCGAAGCCGTCACGCAGGCATTTCAACAGAGTTTTGGCCAGTGGACCGGGCTGGAAACCTGGCACGAGATGGCCTCCGGAAATTGGTATGCAGCCGTCTCTTCCGATACCCTGCAATCGAAAATTGAATTTACCCCTGATGGTCAATGGATCGCCACGCGGACTGCCCTGAGCAGCATGCAGTTGCCCGACACGTTGACGACCGCTATTCAGCAAAGATTTCCCGGCGCTCAGGTAGACCAGGCCACCAGGATCCAAAGAGCCGATGTCGCTCCCTATTACCAGATCGCTTTACAGGTAGCAGGGACCCAGAAAGATGTTCTAGCCAATGATTTCGGAACCATTACCGAATAATCAAAGCCCATATCCTAGGAAAAACCCGGGGACTCCCCACGGGCTGCTCTTCGGAGCAGCCTTTTTATTTTTGCAGAAGCGTCCCGATCGCGGGATCGCTTTGCAGATTGGACATTTGATGTAGAATCCAGCCACGCCTTCTTTGGATATAAGAAGAGGGTGAAGATACCCGGTAGTCTTCCGGGTCCGGAAGGCATGCCGCGATGGTAGCCGCCTCTGGCCGGGTGAGTTTGGCGGCCGGTTTTCCGTAGTAAGTCTGTGCTGCGGCTTCTATTCCGAAAAGGTGATCTCCGGTTTGCGCCACATTCAGATAGACCTCCAGGATCCGCTTCTTTCCCCAGATATGCTCGATCATAAACGTAAAATAGGCTTCCAGCCCTTTACGAACCCAACTCCGACCCTGCCACAAAAAGACATTTTTTGCCGTTTGCTGACTGATGGTGCTCGCACCCCGGATGCGTTTGCCTTGCTGGTTTTCTTTCCAGGCTTCCTGGATGGATTTAAGGTCGAATCCGTGATGGATTGCAAAACGCTGGTCTTCCGAGGCAATGACGGCCAGTTTCGCGGCGTCGGCGATCTGGCGGTAAGGCACCCATTTTTTATGGAAGGATTCTCCTTTTCCCAGGCTCAGGTGGTTGGTGATCATTGTCAGGGTGGTCGGGGGAGGAACCCACCTGAGGAGGATCACGTAGAGCAGTTGCGCCATAAAAATTCCCAGGAGCGTCCGTTTGACGATGCGCCATCGGTGACGGGATCTCGGTGTGTGCTGCCTTGCCATATCTGTTTTGTGGTTCCGACAAAGCTAATGTAAGCATCTGACACCGTTTGGGCAACCGGCCAGGGATATACTCCGGCACGTCGGGGAACTGAGTGGGAGAATCCATTGAACAAATAGGGCTCGTTTCCAGTTTAATATTAAGACCGGGTGCAGGTGCATTTACCCCGTTAGCCCCGTTCCCTATGAGTACAGACAAAAGTTTGTTCCGTCCACCATCTAATCGTTGAAAAACAAATGTCATGTTGCTGAAGCTTCATGCGCAGAACCCTGCGCCCCGCTCTTTGAAAACAATCGTGGACTGTCTTAAAGACGGTGGGGTGATTATTTATCCCACGGATACCGTATATGGCATGGGCTGCGATATTTTTCATCCGAAGGCTGTGGAGCGCATTTGCCGCATCAAGGCGGTGGATCCCATGAAGGCCCAGTTTTCCTTTATCTGTAACGACCTGAGCCAGCTGGCTGATTACGCCAAAAGTATCGACACGCCTTTGTTCCGGCTGTTGAAACGCTCTCTGCCGGGCCCTTTTACCTTTATTCTGCCGGCCAGTAAATCCGTCCCTAAACTGCTTAAAGCCAAAAAGAATACCATTGGTATACGGGTACCCGACAACCTCATTTGCACCCGCATCGTGGAGCAGCTAACCCACCCGATTATGAGCAGTTCAATTCCCGGAAACAGCCCGGTAGAAGAGTATACGGATCCGGAAGTGATCCATGACAAGTTCGGCCATCTGGTCGACCTCGTGGTAGATGGCGGGATCGGAGGCACTGTCCCGTCTACTGTGGTGGACTGTACCGGCGAAAAACCGCTTATTGTCCGGGAAGGGGCCGGTCATTTGGTCGGCATTGTGGTGCAGGAATGGTAACCGTCCTCTGAAAATGGGGTTTAAGCAGTGTCCAGGTATGTGCAAGCGGGGAATACCTTATTTTTGCCAGGAATAAATGTGCTAGTTCCATGGCTTCGATGAGACAGATACAGCAGCAGAAGATGTTGCAGAAACTTTCTCCCCAGCAAATCCAGCTGGTGAAGTTGCTGCAGATCCCGACGGCCAGTCTGGAGGAACGCGTTAAAGAAGAAATGGAGGAAAATCCTGCACTGGAGTTCGGAGAAAACGGATCAGAAGGCGAAGAACTTTCTTCCGATACCTCGGAGTTTGATGAAAGAAAAGAAGAGGATAGCGAAGAAGCTCCTTCTGCCGATGAGGATATTGATATTTCCGATTATCTCAGTGACGGTGACGACGACATTGCCGACTACCGCACACGGGATAACAATTATCCGGATCCGGAAGAAAACCACACGATGCCTATCCGGGTGGAAAACACTTTTCATGACCACCTGCTCAGCCAGCTCAATATGCTGCCGCTGACTGACTCGCAACAGAAAATTGCCCAACAGATCATCGGCAGCATTGACGACGATGGTTACCTGCGGCGTGACCCGCAATCCATTGCCAATGACCTGGCCTTTTCCCAGAATATTGATGTGACCGACAAAAATGTGGCTGAAGTAATCCGCAAGATCCAGGAATTCGATCCGCCGGGTGTCTGCGCCGCAGACCTGCAGGAATGCCTGATCCTGCAATTGAAAAGAAAGAAATCAGAAGATGGTCATGTAACCCACGCCCTGCTGATCCTGGAAAAGTACTTTGAGGAATTTACCAAGAAGCATTACGAGAAAATCCGGAAAGCCCTGGGTTTTTCCGATGAGGATCTGAAAGGAGCGATTGATGAGATCATTAAACTCAATCCCAAACCCGGAGGCAATTATGGCGGCATGAATAAAGCGGAAAGCTATATCGTTCCGGATTTTTTCATTTTCAATAACAACGGGGTGCTGGAGCTGACGCTGAACAGCCGTAACGCTCCCGATCTGCATATCTCCGGTAATTACCGCGATATGCTGCGGGATTACGAAAAGGGAGAGAAAAAGGACAAGCGGCAGAAAGAAGCGGTGCTCTTTATTAAACAAAAGATTGATGCGGCCAAATGGTTTATAGATGCAATCAAGCAACGGCAGCACACGCTGCTCAGCACGATGGGCACCATCATGCGTTACCAGGAGGAGTTTTTTCTTACCGGTGATGAGACGACCCTAAAACCGATGATCCTCAAAGACATTGCTGACCGCACCGGATTGGACATTTCTACGGTCTCCCGGGTGGCTAACAGCAAATATGTACAGACAGAGTTCGGCCCGTATAAATTGAAATATTTCTTTTCGGAATCCCTGTCGACCGACAGCGGAGAAGAGGTATCCACCCGGGAAGTGAAAAAGATCCTTCAGGATATTATTGATGGAGAGAACAAGCGCAAACCCCTTAGTGATGAAAGTCTGACCCGGATGCTCCAGGAAAAAGGCTATAATATTGCCCGGCGTACAGTGGCCAAATACCGGGAGCAGTTGAACATTCCCGTGGCCCGACTCAGAAAAGAACTCTAAATTCCGTGCTTTATGACCTCCGAAGCCCATCCTGCGATGCCGCATATGTCTGTGAACAAATCGCCGGACGAAAATACGGAACAGTTGCGCTTTCATCCGTTGCTTTCTGCGGTAGCCCATGTATTGAGTGTGATCTGCCACCCGCTTTTTGTGCCGGTGATAGGCACGTGGTTGGTGATCAAGACCCATCCTTTTGCATTTGCAGGGTTTGACCACAAGAGCCTGTTTCGGATCTATGGGTCGGTAGCCTCAAATACCGTGATTCTGACCGGGTTCACCGTGCTGATCCTTAAACAACTCAAGTTTATCAGCTCCATCAGGCTTCCCACACGACGGGATCGGGTGGTTCCCTATGTGGCCACCATGACTTTTTATTTCTGGGCTTTTATGGTATTTAAACATCAGCCTCAGATACCCGGCATGCTGACGGCATTCCTGCTGGGCAACTTTATTGCGGTGATCCTGGCTTTTTTGAGTAATCTCATGTTGAAAATAAGTATGCACGCCCTGGGCATGGGGGGACTGCTCGGCCTAGCCTGTTGTTTTATAGGCGATCCTTATTATAACATCACATTGCCCCTGATGGTGATCATTCTGGTGACCGGTGCCGTATGTACCAGCCGGCTCATCCTTGGGGAACACAGCCTCCGGGAAATTTATCTGGGCGCATTGTTTGGCGTATTCGCACAATTGCTGGCTTCATGGCTGATCTGATGGTCCGGAGTGCGGATACAATGCACCGGGCTATTTTATCTTTGTCCGGACGTCAAAAAGTAAAAGAGATTTGCTATTATTTTTAGCAAAATGAGTATTTTTGCTAAAATTTTTATCCTCGCGGTGAAAAGCCTGGTTAAAATGTACACATCGTTTTCCTGCCTCCGCCGGCAGGGTATATTTGCAGGTCGCGTAAAATTGAATCATTATGGCAAAAGAAACTGACAATACTAAAGAAAGCGCAAGTGTCAGCGCAGAAAAGCTGAAAGCCTTGCAGCTGACCATGGATAAAATCAAAAAGGACTTTGGCAAGGGTTCCGTGATGATGATGAATGAACGCGCCGAACGGGTCATGGAAGTGATTTCCACCGGGTCAATAGGATTGGATGCCGCTTTAGGGATCGGAGGGTTGCCCCGTGGCAGGGTCGTAGAGATTTATGGTCCGGAATCCTCCGGTAAAACGACGATTGCTACCCATGTAATCGCCGAAGCACAGAAAAAGGGGGGCATGTGTGCGATCATTGATGCGGAACACGCCTTTGATGCAGCCTATGCCCAGAAGCTGGGCGTGGATGTAGAAAATCTGTTGATTTCTCAACCCGATTACGGAGAACAGGCGCTCGAAATTGCAGACCGCCTTATTTTATCCGGAGCCTTGGATGTGGTGGTGGTGGATTCCGTGGCAGCGCTGGTACCTAAGGGGGAACTGGAAGGAGAAATGGGAGACAGCAAGATGGGTCTCCAGGCCAGGCTGATGAGTCAGGCGTTAAGAAAGCTCACGGCTACAATCGGTAAAACCAATAGCTGCTGTATTTTTATTAACCAGCTTCGGGAAAAGATAGGGATCATGTTCGGTAATCCGGAAACCACCACAGGAGGAAACGCCTTGAAGTTCTATGCTTCAGTACGGTTGGATATCCGGCGCATGAGCCAGGTGAAGGACGGAGACAGCGCGGTGGGCAACCATGTGAAAGTCAAGGTGGTTAAAAATAAGGTAGCCCCTCCTTTCCGTGTGGCTGAATTTGACATTATTTTCGGCCAGGGAATCTCCAAGACCGGAGAAATTATTGATCTGGGTGTACAGTATGATATCGTGCAGAAGAGCGGCTCCTGGTTTAGCTACGAGGGAAATAAACTAGGACAGGGCCGGGAAGCGGTACGCCAACTGCTGCTGGACAACCCTGAGATGGCCGCCGAAATTGAGGCCAAAATCCGGGAAAAGCTGTCCGAAGCAGTCGTATAGGCCATGAAACGGGTATTTTTCACTTTTTGGGATATTAAGAATCATAAAAGCAGCGACAGCTGCTTTTATGATTTTGGTACGCGTGTAAGTGGGGAAATTACTCCAGCGTCTTTTCCACAATGGCTCCAGTTTTTTTATCCTTAAGAATGACCTTGGTGGCGCCGTAGTGGGTCACTTCTTCCTTGACTAGATAATATTGGGCATCATAGTCGCTCAAGGCCGTTGCTTTTTTCACGCCCACACGTCCCCGCCATTCCGGAAGCTGGACGGATTCCCATTGTTTGGATTTGGCCGAGCGATAGGAGGCATCCAGGATCGCGTTGACCACGTACCCATCGTAGAAGGTTTCCCGGGGGACCCTTCCCTCGTCCAGGGCGTCGAACATATCGGCGAACATATGGTTATATCCCAGCTCATTGGACTCATCGGCCACAGGGAACAACCAGCCGGTATTGGTTTCTGCTTTTTCCGCGATATAATCTGCGCCTTTTCCGGTGGTGAACATTTCAAAACCGGTACGCAGGAAGTTGTTGATCCAAAGGGTTCCTTCCGATCCCATGACTTCATCCCGCAGGTCCATGCCTCCGCGGAATGTCCAGCTCACTTCGAACTGGCCAATGCTGCCGTTTTCATATTTGACCAGCCCGATGGCATGATCTTCTGCCGGAATGGGTTTTACCTGGGTATCAGCCCAGCACATCACCTCCACAGGCAGGATGTCCTTGCCGATATAATTGCGGGCAATTTCCACGCAGTGGCAACCTAAATCTAAGATGGCTCCGCCTCCGGCCAGTTCGGGATCCCAGAACCATTCGCTGTGCGGACCAGGATGCGTTTCCCGGGATTTGGCCCATAGGATGCGGCCCAGGGCCCCCGCCTGTACACTGGTTAGCGCCTTCAGGAATTTCGGCGTATAACATAAGTCTTCCAGGTATCCGTTGAAAATGCCCGCCTCTTCCACGGCCCGCATCATGCGGAGGGCTTCCTCCGCATTCCTTCCCAAAGGTTTGGTGGCAATGACCGGCTTGCCTGCTTTGACGCAAGCCATTACCGCGGTTTCATGCAGGTGGTTGGGCAGGGCAATACAGACCACGTCCACATCCGGGTGATTGACGGTTTCTTCCAGAATCGTCGTGTGGTGGCCCGCCCCATAGTCCTGGGCAAATTTAGCAGCGGTTTCTTTTCGCCGGGAATATACGCTGACAACCCGGTCGGTCTTACGCTGTCCGTGGATGGCGTCGGTGTAGAACCGCGCAATAAAGCCAGCACCCAACATGCCAATTTTCCTTCCCATAAGAATTATTTTACACGTCAATAATTTGCCGATCCTCCGATTGCCGGAGACGGATTCTCTGCAGTGACCCCCGATTTCTTTTGGTTCTCCCGGAACAAAAGCATGAACAACACCAGTACCACGAAGGCGATGGCAGCGGGGATCAGCCAGATGGCCTTCCAGTCATGCATGCCCCCCGGCAGTTGATACTGGTTACCGATGAGCCCGGAAATGTAAGAGCCGATGGCCATGCCGATGCCATAAGTCCCCAGGGTAATGAGGCCCTGGGCAGCACTCTGGAACTTTTTACCCGCGTGGTTGTCCGTGTAGATTTGGCCGGACACAAAAAAGTAGTCATAACAAATCCCGTGAATGGCAATTCCCACATAAAGCAAGGACCAAAGCCAATCGCCGCCTCCGTATCCGTATGCAAAGCATACGTAGCGTACCGCCCAGGCCAGCATGCCCAAGGCGAGCATTCGCTTAATGCCGAGTTTGCGGAAAAAGAACGGCATGAGTAACATAAACACCACTTCGAACCCCTGTCCCATGGTTTGCTTGCCCACGGCATTCTGCATGCCTACTTCGCTCAAAAACGGGTTGGAAAAAGAATAGTAAAAAGCGGTGGGGATACAGATCGCGATCGAAGCAATAAAGAACACCAGGTATGACCGATCCTTCAGCAGACCCAGCGCGTCCAGTCCCAGAATTTCTCCCACTGAAGTCCTGACATGCTTTTTCAACGGCAGGGTATCGGGCAGGGTGAAGCTATATAACCCGAGTATGCCCGAGGAGATGGCGGCCATCTTGAAGGTCAGCGCAAGCCGATTGGTCTGCTGCCAACCGATAAACCAAATAAATAATCCCGCCACAATCCAGCCCAGCGTTCCCAGCACGCGGATAAAAGGAAATTCTTTTTCCGGGTCACTCATCTGCCGCATGGCGATCGTGTTGGAAAGCGCCAGAGTCGGCATATAAAGAATCATATAAATAAGGATCAGGGGAAAAAATACATCGAAGCGGGAAGTGACCGCCGCTCCCCACAACAAGGCTGCTCCAACCAGATGGAGCACGCCCATGATCTTTTGGGCGGAAAAATACCGGTCAGCGATCAGCCCCACAATAAATGGCGCGATGATAGCCCCTATGGATTGCGTGAGAAAGGCCTCTCCTACTTTCACTTCATTGACCCCCAGGCCGCCCTGTCCGGCCGGTTGCAACAAATAGGTCCCCATCGTGACAAACCAGGCGCCCCAAATAAAGAATTCCAGGAACATCATCGTGGATAACCGGAAACGAGTCGATGTATTCATGGGGTGAATTTAGCGAAAAGGAGGCGAAGCGAGAAATTCCAGGGGAGACACTATTGTGCCCAAACTCTTTACCCGGTTGGCTCACATGCATCCCCCCACGTATTGAAGTGTGCCACAGCTACTCGGTTTGGATACAGCCCGTGTCTGCTTTGCATAGAGGTTGTCTTTTAAAAAGCAACACCGCCTGCATGGATCAATTCCTGGCAGATCCATCGGGCCATCATCCCCGCGTTAACCGGCTGCAGAAGCCTCAACGGAAAGGCTTTGTGGCTGCCCGTGTGCGGAAAAAGGGTTATCTTGGCCCGGGAGAAATTCATCAATCATGCGTTCAAAGTTTATAGTAGCTATGCTGCTGTCAGTGGCAGTTATTGTGATATTGGGGCTGGTGTTCCCTTGGGTATGGTGGTTTATGGTACTGGTCGGACCGCTGGCCATCCTCGGTATCATTGATATGCGGCAAAAAAAGCACGCGATCATGCGGAATTATCCTCTGCTGGGAAGATTGCGGTATCTCATGGAAGACCTCCGTCCCAAAATTTACCAATACTTTGTAGAAAGCGATACGGACGGAAAACCCATCAACCGGGTGGATCGGTCGACTATTTATCAACGCGCTAAAAGAGAACTGGATACGCAGCCCTTCGGTACCCAGTTCGACGTGTATGCGGAGGGGTATGAATGGCTTGCGCATTCAATCAATCCCACGGACTTTCACCAACTGAATAAGGATCCGCGCGTGGTTTTTGGGGCCCAGCACTGCAGCCAGCCTTACTCAGGGAGCATCCTCAATGTATCGGCCATGAGCTATGGATCCCTGAGTGCTAACGCAGTGGAGGCGCTGAATGCCGGGGCAAAAATCGGGAACTTCGCCCACAATACCGGAGAAGGCGGCCTGAGCCCCTATCACTTAAAACATGGAGGCGATCTGATCTGGCAAATTGGTACGGGATATTTTGGCTGCCGGGATGACGCCGGGAATTTCTCAGAAGAATTGTTTGCCACTAAGGCGGTGATGCCTCAGGTCAAGATGATTGAGATCAAGCTTTCCCAGGGCGCCAAGCCGGGGCACGGCGGCATTTTACCGGCACAAAAAAACACACCGGAGATTGCGGCCATCCGCCATGTGACTCCTTACACCACGGTTTATTCCCCTACATTCCACACGGCCTTCAACAGTCCGAAGGGGTTGCTGGAATTCGTCGCTCGTCTCAGGGCGCTTTCAGGGGGCAAACCGGTGGGATTCAAGTTGTGTATCGGCCGCCGGACTGAATTTTATTCCATCTGTAAGGCCATGCTGGAGACCGGTATTTATCCCGACTTTATAACCGTGGACGGCGCAGAAGGCGGCACCGGGGCTGCCCCACCTGAGTTCTCCAATTCGGTGGGCATGCCTTTTATGGATGCGCTGGCATTTGTCCATGATGCCTTGACGGGATTTGGCATACGGGGAAAGACCCGCGTAATCGCCTCGGGGAAAATCCTCACAGGTTTTCATATTGTCCGTGCACTGGCGCTGGGCGCCGACACCTGTAACAGTGCCCGGGCCATGATGCTGGCATTGGGATGCATACAGGCGCTGTTATGCAATACTAACCGGTGCCCGACCGGGGTCACTACCCAGGACAAATCTAAAATGGCCGGGCTGGTGGTGGAAGACAAAAAGCAACGGGTGGCCAATTACCACCAGGACACCGTCGAGAGTTGTGTGGAACTGGTCGCCGCCGCCGGACTTACCGAGCCGCATCAGATCCGCAGATCCATGCTCTACCGCCGGATTTTCATGAACAGCGTCAAGACTTTTGAAGAAATTTATCCGTCCCATACACCTGGCTATCTGCTCAATGGCGCAGCCCCTGATGTGGTCCGCCAGGAAGTGGAGATGGCCCGTGTGGAAACCTGGCATTAGCGGGTGTGTAAACAGGCTGACAACAAATTGGCCTGTGGTTTGTATTATATGACGTGGACCGGACGGCAGGATAGGTGAAAAGGAGGTCTGCCATTTTTCACTGCATAAATATTCGATTATGAAACAACTAAAACTGGGGATGCGCGGCCTGGCTACTTCTGTCCTTGTGGCCGGACTTTCCGTACTATCCCTGAGTGCCTTCGGGCAGGAAAAGACCGCTACCATTAAGGGAGAGGTGCTGGATATGTCCTGCTATATGGGTCATGGCGCCAAAGGTGCCGGCCATAAGCAATGTGCAGAGATGTGCCTGAAGAAAGGGTTACCGGCCGGGTTGTTGACCAGCAGCGGCCAGGTATATTTGTTGGTGGAAGACCATGATAAAGCCGATGCTTACAACACGGCCATCCAGCATGCTGCAGACCAGGTAGAAGTGACCGGAAAAGTAGCCAATAAGAATGGCGTGCAAGCTCTGGTGGTAGAGGACGTGAAAGCCGGCAGCTGACCACAATCACTGACTTTACAGATTACCCCTAATCCCCGCCCCTGGGCGGGGCTTTCGGGTATGGGGCCGGATAGAATGCCTTATAGCAAGGAAAGACATTCGTGCGACGCCTTCAGGATTTGCCGGTCGTCGGCCTTCATCCAATGCCGCAGCACCGTGGCATATACCTGTCGGAAATCGACCTGAACGCGAGGATCTCCTGTGGTGGGATCCAGATGATCCAGATCGGGCAGATTCAGTATGCCCGGCTGGCGGAGCCCACCTGATATAAAAAACATGCAGTTGGCGGTGCCATGATCGGTGCCGCCATGCAGGTTAGGGGTGAGCTGTCGCCCGAACTCCGAGACGGTCATCACCAGCACTTCTTCAAACCTGCCGTATTTTTTCAATTCGGACGAAAAAGCCAGTAAACCGTCTCCCAGCTCTTTGAGCAGCTGTTGCTGCCTGGCGGCCTGGTTCACATGGGTGTCAAAACCGTCCAATGATACGCAGTAGACCGAGGTATCCGCTCCCGAAATTATCCGGGTGACGATGGCTTTCAGTCGTTGTCCGAACAAAGTATCCGGGTATGTGGCGGCGCACTTGCCGCCGCACTTGCCGCCGCTGTCACGTGGCGGACCCATGAGCGTGCCCCGCGCCCGAATTCCTTTCAGGGAGAGACTAAGGACATCTGCGGCCTCCAGTGCGCGGGCAGTAGAGCCAGGTCTGGGACAGCGGACGTCCAGATAGCGTCCGATCCAGCCGGTGGGAAGAGGCTGCCGCGATGGCCCCGCCGTTTGCCAGAGTTGCGTGGCCCGGAAATGAGCACGTTCGGGATGGGGGAGCCCTACTCCGTGCAGCACGGCAAGCGCGCCTCCTTCGTATAGGGCCCTTAATCCGGTGAGTGCCGGATGAAGGCCTATCTCATCGCTCAGCGGTAACACCTCAGCCCGGGGGATGGCTAGCGAAGGGCGCAGTTGATAGTACAGGCCATGGCGGTAAGGAACCGAGGAATTCCATCCGTCATTTCCTCCCGAAAGCGCTAGTACTACCAGAATGCGGTTTCCCGTGGCAGGGCAGGGAGGCTTGTATCCCTGCATGGCCTTCGGCAGCATCAGGGTAGCAGAGGCCATGGCACCTGCACGAATGAAACGACGCCGGTGGATTGTAGGCATACCCGATAGGTTTTCAGTTCCATACTGCGCCGGCAGATCGCCCACCCATACACACCGCCTTCCCGCCTTTCACAGATTTATACCGACCATCTTAGCCGGATTGACCCACTCATCAAACTCAGCGGGCGTCAGATAGCCCAGCGCTACAGCTACTTCTTTGAGAGTCTTTCCCTGGGCGTGGGCCTTTTGGGCGATTTCCGCAGCTTTATAATACCCGATGTGGGTATTCAGCGCGGTGACCAGCATCAGGGAATTTTCCAGATTCCGGCGGATTCCCGCTTCTATAGGCTGGATGCCCGTAGCACAGTGATCGTTGAACGATACTGCCGCCTCGCCGATCAGCCGGGCGCTGTGGAGAAAATTGTAGATCATTACCGGCTTGAACACATTCAGTTCAAAATGTCCGGTAGATCCTCCGACATTAATAGCCACATCGTTTCCCAGTACCTGTGCGGCCACCATGGTCAGTGCTTCACACTGGGTGGGGTTTACTTTTCCAGGCATGATGGAAGAGCCCGGTTCGTTCGCCGGAATGCTGATCTCTCCGATGCCGCAGCGGGGTCCGGAAGAAAGCATGCGAATGTCGTTGCCGATTTTCATGAGGCTGACAGCCACGGTTTTTAAAGCCCCGTGTGCTTCCACGATTGCATCATGGGCCGCCAGTGACTCAAATTTGTTGCCGGCCGTGACGAAGGGAAGCTGGGTCAGCTCGGCAATTTTCTCGGCGACTTTCCTGGCATAGTCCGGTGGGGTGTTGATGCCTGTACCCACTGCCGTTCCACCGAGAGCCAGCTCGCTGAGGTGAGGAAGGGCGTGCTGGATTGCGCGGATGCCGTGATCCAGTTGAGAGACATATCCGCTGATTTCCTGGCCAAGCGTTAGTGGCGTGGCATCCATAAAATGGGTGCGGCCTATTTTCACGACCTGCATGAAAGCTTTGGACTTTTCGGCCAGCGTGTCGCGTAATTTTTTCAGTCCGGGGATGGTCGTTTCCACCAACATCTTATAGGCCGCGATGTGCATGGCCGTGGGGAACGTATCATTGGAAGATTGGGACTTATTGACGTCGTCGTTGGGATGGAGCGTTTTTTTTGTATCCGTCAGTTTTCCTCCGGCCAGCACATGGCCCCGGAAGGCGATGACCTCGTTGACGTTCATATTGGACTGTGTGCCGGAACCCGTCTGCCAGACCACGAGCGGAAACTGATCGTCTAGTTTCCCTGCCAAAATCTCATCGCACACCTGGGAAATCAAAACGGCCTTCTCTTCGGAGAGCACTCCGGCATCCACATTGGTGAGCGCGGCGGCCTTTTTCAGGTAGGCAAACGCCCGGATGATTTCCAGGGGCATCCGGTTGATGTCGCGGGCTATTTTGAAATTTTCGATGGAGCGCTCCGTTTGTGCTCCCCAGTAGGCGTCTGCGGGCACCTGTACTTCACCCAGTGTGTCCTTCTCGGTCCGGTAATTCATGTGTGTCGTATTTTTTGATAGATTTTGAAGCGCCAAATTTACGGATATTCCTATTACCGGTTCTCGGGAGAGAGTCCCGACTCAACGCCTAACTGTTGTTGTCTGCCGGGGTATCCACCTTATCGAATTTTCTGAATTTGTAGGTAATGTAAAGGCTGAAATAGCGCACCTGCTGCCGGTTGCTGCTATATTGTTCATAGGTGTCTGTCTTGTAATAGGCATCCTTCACTGAGGCACCAAAAAGATTTTCGATCCCTAGCGTAAAGTTTAACCGGTGATTGAGCAGATCCGCCCGGGAACGCAAGCCGGATGAAAACCGGGAGGGCTGTTTGCCTTGGGTCAGGTACCGGGGACCTTGATAACGGCCGTTCACGATCAGCGAAAAAAAGCCCCATCGGATTGAGGACCACATTTTCAGGTGTGAACTTAATCCGGAGACATCCTGGAACTCCGTGCTCACATGGGCATCGTCGGAACGCATGCGGTAGGCATCCATGCCTGCTTCCGCATTGACGTTGAGATTTCCGTTAATCGCAGAGATTGCCCGGAAATAGTGGGTGCCGATGTCCAGTCCCATATTGTCCCGCGTACGGTCGTTGAGGTTGACGTAAGTACGGGTGGAGATGCCGGCGCTATCCACGGACCGATAGCTGGAAATCACGTCCTTGGAGCGATCCTTCTCCATGTCGAAGGCGACATAGACCACGTCCTGGTTGTATTCGTAGCGCAGGTGATAGCGGTTGGTAAATTCGGGACGCAACTCCGGGTTCCCGTGCCTGATATTGAGCGGGTCCCGGTTGTCGATGTAAGGGTTAAGCTGATTCCATTGAGGGCGGTCAATGTCCCGGTTATAATTCAGGCTGATCTCATGATGTCCGGTAGCGTAACGGGCAGACGCTCCCGGGATGAAATTCAAATAACGATAGGTCAGTCCCGGTACCGAATCGCTGGTGTGGGTTTCCTGTACATAGGATTCCAGCCCCGGGTTAAGCCGTACGGTGAGCTGGGCATCTTTTCCTCTGCCGTAATTAAAGCCGATCGCATTATGGGAGGTGAAGTTTTGGTTGTTGAACCGGCTCCGCCGGTAATGGTCGCTGCCCTGTTGGGTGCGATACGCCAGCCGGGCGGCGGCAATCCATCCCAGATGCTGGTTTTGCTTCCCCACAGTAAAAAGAAAATTGTAGGAGGAAGAGGAGGAAAAGTAATTGGTAGACAGCGTGTCGCTTTTGTGCAGGACCGGAGAGGTAAAGTCCGAACGGCTGACATCGTTCAGGTTGTGGCGGTCAGAAATGCTCAGCCCGCCGTTCACCATGTAGAATTTGTCCTGGCCAAAGGGGTTCCGGTACCGCACATTGGCCCTCAGGTTGACATTGCCGTTGTTCCCTTCATTATACTGATGCAGGGAATCAGCGCTTAGCTGGTAACGCTCCAGGGAACGATTTTCATCGTGCTGGTTGCTTTGGGACAAGTCCAGCCTGGCCCGGAGCTCCCGGCCTTCACGGGCATATTGTTTCCGGTAATCAGCGCTGGTACTGAGGCGGTAGCCCTGAGAACGGCTGCGGCTGTCCTGGTTGCGGTCCTGGTCTCCGCTGCCTTTGGGATTACGGATGCGACTGAGGTGAGTGGAGGTTTCGCGTCCTTGGTTCAGTCCTGCTCTTGCTTCCAACCGCAGGGTCTCTTTTTCGGCGAATTGAAAGGTATAGCTGCCGTTAATGTATTGGTCGAAGCGGAAATGGGTTCCGTAATTGCGCTGGTCAAGCACGGACGAATCGCCGCTATCCAGGAAGCTCGTCCGGTGGGTATAACTGCTGTCGGTATTGTACCGCAGGTTGTTGAAGTAATTGAGCCGGAATGGGTCCAGATTCATGTTAAACCGAAACCTCCCGGAAAGCTCCTTCCGGGAATTGAGTCCCGCCGTAAGGGCCGTATTATATCCCCGGAAGCGGATCTTCCGGGTAAGTATGTTGACATAGTATTGGTCGGTCACCCCCGCTGCCAGGGCCTCTGCGGCATCCTGCGGGTCCGGCGGTGTTTTGAGGATCTGGATCTTTTCGATCATGAAGGAAGGCGTATTTTGCAGGTAAGTCTGCACATCCATGCCGGTCAGTTCAATCGGGCGGTTGTCGACATATACCTTCACATTGGCTTTGCCTTTGACCATAAGCTGATTATCGGCATCCAGGGTAAGGGTGGGCGTGTATTCCAGTACGTCCTGCGCCGTGCCTCCGGTCATGAAGTCTTCAGGCACATTGAATTCGACCGTATCGCGTTTAAACGCATACATTTTCTCTTTCTCCGCCGTGACGGTGACCGTCTTCAGGGCATTGGGAATGGGCTTAAGTACAATACTGCCCAGGGTGATGACACTGTCTCCGGGAGAAAAAAAGGCGGAAAGAACCCGGTTTTGATATCCCAGGTAAGAGATTTTGATCCAAACGGTATCGGGGGCGGAAACCTGAAGCCGGAACTTTCCGTGAGCGTCCGTGTAGGTACCCGCCACCAGGCTGGAGTCTGGAGGGGAAAGCACCGACACAGAGGCGTAGGCCAGAGGCGTGCTTCCCGGCTGGGTAGTGACGGTGCCCGAAAGTTCTTTCTGAAGTTGCTGTCCCGGTGCCGGATGGCAGAGCGATACAAACAATACCAGCGAAGCCGTGAACAGTAATTTACAGGACATGGAGGTTGTTTTAGGCTGAATAGGCAAGGGACAAAGATATCCCCCGGTTGCCGGAAATCCCAGCGATCGCGGAAAAATCACTTGCAAACTAAAAAAGTCGGTGACTTCGTGGGCTACTTGCCGTGGAATACCGGCGGCCTTTTTTCTAGGAAGGCCCGGATACCCTCCCGGAAATCGGCAGTGCTGAAACACGCGCCGAATTCGCGTATTTCCGTATCAAATCCATGAACTCCCGCGGTCATCCCGGCCTGTACGCACTGCACCAATTTGCGGATGGCCAGGGGGGCTTTGCGGTTTATTTTCTGGAGTATCTCGCGGCAGGTATCCATCAATAACTCAGGCGCCACCACCCGGTTGACCAGACCGATGCGTAACGCTTCGTCAGCTGGAATGATCTCGGCGGTCATCATCAGCTCCAATGCCCGGCCGGTACCCACCAGCTGCACAAGCCGCTGTGTGCCGCCGTAGCCCGGTATGAGACCCAGGTTTACTTCAGGCTGGCCAAAGCGGGCCTGTTCGGAAGCGATCCGGAAATGGCAGGCCATGGCCAGTTCGCAGCCGCCCCCCAGGGCGAAGCCATTGACGGCAGCGACTACGGGTTTGGGACAATGGGCAATCTGATGAAACAAGGCGTGCCCTTGAGTCGATAATCGCGTCGCCTGCGCGGGGGACAGGCCCTCGAATTCGGCGATGTCAGCCCCCGCCACGAAGGCTTTGCCACCGGCTCCGGTCAGCAGCACGCTGCGGATGTCCGGCTGTTCGTATATTTCGTCCATCACCATGGCCAGTTCCCCGAGCACTTTCCGGTTGAGGGCATTGAGTTTGTCGGGCCGGTTAATGGTGACGGTATAAATCCCGTCTTCCAGGGAGGTGAGCAGCGTCTCGTACATGGCAGGCAACTTTGAAGAACCGGGGTACATCCCCCGTTGAAACGAAAGTACGAAACGTCGCCGGTTTAGAGAAAGTGATCCGTGGGCCTGGATCAATAAGGGCGGTGCTGTTGTACCCACTGGCGGATATAATCGGCGATCCGGGCGGTATCCGTGCCTGGGGGGAAGAGGGCTCCTACACCCAGCGCTTGCAGCGCTTGCTGGTCGGCTTCGGGGATGATGCCGCCCCCGGTAATCAGTACATCTTCCAGACCCCTTTCCCGCATTAAGGCCACCAACCGCGGAAATACCGTCATATGCGCACCGCTCAAAATGCTGATCCCTATGGCGTCCACATCCTCCTGGAGCGCCGCATTGACCACCATTTCGGGCGTCTGGCGAAGCCCGGTATAGATTACTTCCATGCCGGCATCCCGCAGGGCCGAGGCGATTACTTTGGCGCCGCGGTCATGGCCGTCCAGCCCTACTTTGGCCACCAATACCCGTATGGGGCGGAATTTGCTTTCAGTCATCGCAGATTGCATTACCTGTTGAAGGCCGTGGACCACCCACCGGCTAAGCCCAGTGGCGGTTCGTACCGGGCTTCATACAAAAGAAGAAAACCCCAGCTTCACACTTCCCCACCGCACCGTTTGGGCCTGACTGCGCACCTTAGGTAATCCTAACTGCGTTATTGTTATTGCCGGCCGAAGGATAAAAGTAAGAAGATTTTGGCATAGCCCCGGACCGCCCGGAGGAAGATGGGGATTTCCCCCAGAGAAAGAGTGATTTCCTTACCTTTGCAAACCAGCATTATGCCTTGACTATGGGAGAAGAAAAAGCCCTGAATTTCCTGGAGGAGATCATAGAAAATGACCTTGCCACCGGCAAGTATGACCGCATTGTGACCCGTTTCCCGCCGGAACCTAACGGGTATCTCCATATCGGGCACGCCAAAGCCATTTGTCTGAATTTCGGGTTGACCCGTAAATATCCGGGATATACCAATCTTCGTTTTGATGATACCAACCCGATCACCGAGGACACCGAATATGTGGACTCCATTAAGACAGATATCCGTTGGCTGGGCTTTTCCTGGGAAAACGAACGCTACACTTCCGATTATTTCGAGCAGTTATATGCCTTGGCGATCAAGCTCATTCGTAAAGGACTGGCGTATGTGGACGATGCCACCCCCGATGAGATTGCCGCGATGAAAGGCACGCCGACCCAGCCGGGCACCGACAGTCCCTGTCGCAATCGCAGCGTAGAGGAAAACCTCCGCCTTTTCGAGGAAATGCGGGAAGGGAAATACAAGGATGGGGAGAAGGTATTGCGTGCGCGCATTGACATGGCTCACTCCAATATGCACCTGCGTGACCCGTTGTTGTACCGCATCAAACATGCCACCCACCACCGGACGGCAAACCGCTGGTGTATTTATCCCATGTATGATTTTGCCCATGGACAAAGTGACAGCATTGAAGGGGTCACCCACTCGATTTGCACGCTGGAGTTTGTGCCTCACCGGCCGTTGTATGACTGGCTGATTGAGCATCTGGAGATCTTTCCTTCCCATCAATATGAATTTGCGCGGCTGAACCTCAGCTATACGGTCATGAGCAAACGCAAACTGCTTCAACTGGTACAACAGGGCGTGGTGGACGGCTGGGATGATCCGCGCATGCCCACCATCAGTGGCTTGCGCCGCCGCGGATATACCCCGGCCAGTATTCGCAATTTCTGCGAACGGGTGGGGGTGCAAAAAAGGGAGAATCTTATCGATCTGGGTTTATTGGAGTTCTTTATCCGCGAGGATTTGAATCGTACTGCCCTGCGCCGGATGGCCGTACTGGATCCGGTTAAGTTAACGATCACCAATTTTCCGGAAGGACAGGTGGAAGAGATGACCATTGAAGACAATCCCGAAGATCCTGCCGCCGGCCATCGAACCGTTCCTTTCAGCCGGGAATTATGGATAGAGCGGGAAGATTTCATGGCGGAGCCACCGAAGAAATTTTTTCGGCTTGCCCCCGGCAGGCAGGTGCGGCTGAAAAGCGCTTATATCATCCAGTGCGACGGATTCCACCAGGATGGCGAGGGCCGGGTGACCGAGATAGAAGCCTCCCTGATTCCGGAAAGCCGCAGTGGTCAGGCCAATAGTGGCATGAAGGTCAAAGGGACCATTCACTGGCTGAGCGCTTTGCATGCGGCCACGGCGGAAGTGCGGCTTTACGACCGGCTTTTCCAGGTAGAAGATCCGGCTAATGCGGAAGGCGATTTTATGCAGCATCTCAATCCCGACTCTCTGCAGGTGATCTCTCAGGCCTATATTGAACCTGCATTAAAAGAGGCGCCGCCAGGAGCCTGCTTTCAGTTCCTGCGAAAAGGATATTTCTGTGTAGACCGCGATACCCGGCCGGAGAAACCGGTGTTTAACCGAACGGTAACGCTTAAGGATACCTGGTCCAAAGAAAAAGGGAAGGCGGGGTAATCGGTGTGGCGGCCTGGCCGGCTCCTGGATCTCCCGCAGTTTTGTCGGCAAAAATTGAGTATCTTCAACAGGGGGAAGGCCATTTTCATTTTGTCAAGCTTTCATTTTTGACTATGCGCTGGCAAGGCAGACAACAAAGCACTAATGTGGAGGATCGCAGAGGAAGCTCGGGGCGCCGTATCGCCTTTGGAGGCGGCATCGGGACGCTTGTCCTGATCGTCGTGGCGCTTTTGTTCGGAGAAAATCCCCTGCAACTTCTCCAGGAGGTGGGCACCACCACAGAACAGACGGCTCCTGTGTCGGCCGGGGATGACCAGGCTGCCGCATTTTCCAAAGTCGTGCTGGCAGATACAGAACAAATCTGGGGCCGGTTGTTTGCCGAAATGGACCGGCAGTACACCCCACCCGTGATGGTGTTGTTCAGCGGATCAGTACAATCGGCCTGCGGGATGTCCAGTGCGGCCACAGGCCCTTTCTACTGCCCGGCAGATGAAAAACTCTATATCGACCTGTCCTTCTTTTCTGAACTGGAAAATCGCTTTGGCGCCCCCAGAGATTTTGCCGAGGCCTATGTGATCGCCCATGAGGTAGGTCATCATATCCAAAAGCTTTTAGGGATTTCCGACCAAGTGGAGTCGCTTCGCCGGCAGGCAGGCGAAACCCGCGCCAACGAGCTGTCGGTACGACTGGAATTGCAGGCGGATTTTTTAGCCGGTGTCTGGGCGCATTATGACGATAAGTGGAACCAGGTGCTGGAACAGGGCGACATCCAGGAGGCGGTACAGGCCGCCAATGCGGTGGGAGACGACCGGCTCCAAAAACAGGCGCAGGGCTATGTCGTTCCCGACGCCTTTACCCATGGTACCTCAGCGCAGCGAATGCGCTGGTTCATGAAAGGGTATCAGACGGGCGATCTTTCTCAGGGCGATACCTTTTCGGCTGCTGCTCTCTAAGCAAGGACCGCATTTGCGAAACCCGTACCTTTGTGTCCTGTTAAACGGCGGGCCATGCGGTATAAGCACCTATTTTTTGATCTCGACCACACCCTGTGGGACTTCGAGGCCAATTCCGAAGAGACCCTTCGGGATGTATTTCAGGAATATGACCTGTCGGCAAGAGGCATCCCCGATTTTTCTGCTTTTCACCGGATCTACGTGGGCCATAACGAACGGATGTGGGAACGGTTTCGCAAAGGGTTTATTAACCGGGAAGAGCTTCGCTGGAAAAGAGTCTGGCATACCTTACTCGAGTTCAAGATCAACGACCAGCAACTGGTTCAGGACATCAGTGGCCGTTACCTGGAAATCCTTCCGACCAAAACACACCTGTTTCCCGATACCCGGGAGGTACTGGAATATCTTAAGGCCAAAGCCTATCCCATGCATCTGATCACCAATGGCTTTGAACGGACGCAGCATCTGAAGATCACGCATTCGGGCATCCGGGCTTATTTCGACCATATTGTGACTTCCGAATCCGCGGGAAGCCTGAAACCTCACCCGGCTATCTTTACCTTTGCCTTGCAGCAGACCGGCTGTTTGCCCGCAGAGGCACTAATGATTGGCGATACGCTGGAAGTCGATATTCTGGGCGCACGGAATGCCGGCATAAACCAGGTCTACTTCAATCCCGCTAAACCTGCCCAGGGAATTCAGCCCACCTATAGCATCCGTACACTTTCCGAGCTCAAAGAGATTTTGTAGGCCGTTTGCCGGGAAATAGGTATATTGAAGGACCTTTCCGGTCCCCGGATCCGCTTTCGGGATCACGGGAAAGCATTATTCACACTCAAAAATTTCGATCATGGAAGAACAATTGCTTAACCTGATTAAGGAAAGTGCCCAGGATGTGGTGGTGAACAATCCCGAGGTTCCCAACGATAAAAATGAGGCTGTCATGCAGGAGGCTGCCAGCTCTATTACAGGGGGACTGAAACAGGCCCTGGCCGGAGGCGGATTTCAGGACGTGTTGAAGACCCTGGGAGGCAAAGCCGACGCCACGGGGAACAACCCGGTGGTTCAAAACATCTCAGGCGGATTTATAGCCAATCTCATGCAAAAATTTGGCCTGAGCAGCCAGACCGCTCAGTCAATTGCTTCTTCCCTCATCCCTATGGTGATGAGTAAGCTGGTACATAAGACCAATGATCCCGGAGACAGTAACTTCAGTCTGGGAAATATTTTCGGCAGCCTTACCGGCGGCAAGACCTCGGGGCTAAATCTGGAAGGGATGTTGCAATCCCTCGGCGGCGGGTTGGATAAAGACCACGATGGAGATGTGGATTTTAACGACGTCACCCAGATGATCAGCGGCGCCGTATCTTCTCAGAAAGCGCAGGGCGGCGGCGCACAGGGGGGTGGCATTCTGGATTCACTCAAGGGGATGTTGGGCGGCTAGTCTTCCCTGCAGCGTGGGTTTAACGACCGGCTTTGTTTTCCTGCCACATCTGGTTAAATGACTTGGGAGCGAATACCGGCAATTCCCGGCGCTCCCCCCACGCTTTGGAAAACAGTTTACGGATCACCTTGTCCTTGGTCTTGCCGCTGGCCATATTCATCAGTTTGCGGCTTAGGCTGGCCCGTTTCCACAGGAACCAGGCAGCCTTTTCACTGCCTGAGCCCAGGTGCGCTTCGACGGATTCATGCCGATTGATCAACAGCAGCTCGTGGAGATTGATCCTTACCGGACATACTGCCGTACAATTGCCGCATAGGGAAGACGCATAGCTGAGATGCTTGTATTCGGGCATGCTTCGCAGATGCGGCGTGATGACCGAACCGATTGGCCCGCTGTAGGTGGTTCCGTAGGTATGTCCCCCAACGTTTTTATACACAGGACAGGCATTCAGGCAAGCTCCGCAGCGGATGCAATAGAGGCTTTCCCGCACGGCTTCATCTTTCAGGATCTGCGTTCTTCCGTTATCCAGAAGAATAACATACATGTCGTCCGGTCCGTCCACTTCGGTGTCTCCCCGCGGCCCGGTGAATATGGTATTAAATACGGTCACCTGCTGGCCGGTACCAAACGTAGCCAGCAAAGGCCAGAACAATGCCAGGTCATTCAATGAAGGCAACACTTTTTCGATGCCCGTAATGGCAATGTGGGTCTTGGGAAAAGAAGTCGTCAGCCGGGCATTGCCTTCATTTTCGGTAACGGCCACTCCCCCGATATCGGCCAGGATAAAGTTGGCTCCGGTGATGCCTATATCGGCCTGCTGGAACTCCAGCCGCAACTTTTCCCGGGCCACCTGCGTGAGTTGTTCGGGGGTCAGTCCGGCATCCACTCCCAGTTTCTGGTGAAACAACTCGGCAATATCCTCCTTGCTTTTATGCATGGCGGGGGTGACGATATGGTAAGGCGGCTCGCCGTCCAGTTGCTGGATATATTCGCCCAGGTCGGATTCGATGGGCGTAATCTGGTTTTTTTCCAGGAATTCGTTCAGGTGAATTTCTTCGGTCACCATGGATTTGCTTTTAACCACGGTGCGGGCATTCTTTTCCCGACAAATCTTAAGGATTTCCTGCTGCGCCTGTTCGACATTTTCTGCCCAGATTACATGTCCCCCCTGTGCAGTGAACCGTGCTTCAAACTCTTCCAGGTATTTATCCAGGTTCTCAATGGCGCGCCATTTGACGTTTTTGGCCCGTTCCCGGGCCGTGGGCATATCGGAGAATTGTTGACGGCCCCGTTCAAAGGCGGCCTCGTAGTGCTGCATGTTAAAATTGATCTTCCGGCGGTGTTCCAGATCCTGTGCTTTTATCTCACTCTTGGCCAGGAAAGTCTTTTCAGTTTGTTGCATATGCAGACGGTATTTGTGCCGGTCGTAAACGGGCTGCCTTCTCAGCGGTGAAAACAAAGATAGCTATTTTCCTTCACTCATTTTTGGAGAGATGGCGGCCCCGCCCGGCCAGTAGTCAATTGCATACAAGGATCGTATCTTCGCAAAAAAGTGCTCCTATGGCGGTAACAAAGTTTCGGCTGGTCACCCATGCGGCGGTGGACGATTTTTTTCAGGACGCCCGCCTGCTGGGAATTACCTCGCGGACGAAAGAATATCAGTTATGCTGGGAGGTGAACCGGACGTTGGGATTCCAGTTCAAGATGAACAATGAACTGGAGGTGATGTTATTGAAAAAGAAGAAGAAATGTTTTTTTACTGTTTATGAATGCCAGGAATCCATGCGATTCACTGTACACTACCTGTACAGCAATCATTACAAGGGAGAATATTTGCTGCCCGAATTAAAACATATTGATTACATCTGGCTGGTCAAGGGCAATTATTACAGTGACGAAGAAATCAGGTGGCTGATCGAAGGTATCCGGAAGATTGCCCATGTGCAATTGGTAACCATCCTTCGGCCTGGAGAACTGAAAAGCCGGGAAAATCTGATTTTATAGGGGCTGCAAACCTGGTAAAAACCGCCTGTCATGTGGAAAGAAGCAAACAACAAACTGACCCGGACCTTCACTTTTTCGGACTTCAACGAAGCCTTTGGTTTTATGACCCGGGTGGCCCTTCTGGCCGACAAAATGGATCATCATCCTGAGTGGTCTAACCTGTACAATACCGTACACATTACTCTGAGCACCCATGATGCAGGAGACGTAGTTACAGACAAGGACCGTGCGCTGGCCAAGGCTATCGACGGCTTGCTGCATGGCAATCCATGACGCTTGCATGGACCTAAGGCTGTTTGTGTGATCCCGGGGAGCCGGACATCTCCAGGATGGAGGTCAATGCATTCAGCACGGCCGTGGTGCGGTCTTCCTCTATCGTTATGGCGATGCTTCCAAAGCCGTAAGGCCCGTAGGCCTCAGGATTGGTGACTGAAAACAAGCCGATGACCGGCAGGTGCACGGCGCTGGCCAGATGCATCATGCCACTGTCGGCGCCGATAAAAACAGCGGTTTGGGCAATCAGGGCGCCTATCTGCCGGATATCCTGACTATAGAAAGTAGGCGCCTGGAAATCAATCATGGAGATATTTTCTTTCGGCAACACTTCGATAATCCGGTAGCCGGGAAATTTTTCCTGCAGTTCGCGGTACAGTCCATGCCACCAGGATCCGGGAAAGCATTTTTCCCCGGTGGCATAGGTAAACAAGCAGATCGTTTTTCCTTCTCCAGGCACGAGTTCCTGAAGAAGTGCCTTTCCGGTGTCCAGTTCCTGGGAAGTCAGTTCCAGCGAGAGCGGTGGGACCGGCAGAGGCGTGATGGGAAAGCCGAGCGCAGACAGATAATCGCGTACTGCATAGACGGGTTGTTTGGCGACATGGTTCGCATCGGCATGTTTTTGGCGCTGTGCGTCCGTCAGTCCGCCAAAACATTTATGCCGCGCTTGGGCCATGCGCGTGGCAATCTTTCCGGAAGAAGAGTATTCGATGACATTGATGGCCAGGTCATAGTGTTTTCGGCGCAGCCTGATCCATCCGCCCAGATATCGGATCAAATGGCGAAAAGTCTTTTTCGGCAAAGCAATAATGCTTCCTACGTTTTTATGGTGGGAAAAAAGCACCGGCCCCAATCCCCCCTTGACGAACAGGTCGATCCGGCATGCAGGAAACTGAACGGCGAGGTCCTGAATCAGCGGCGTGGTCAGCAATTGATTGCCCAACCTATGGTTGGGCCTGCAGACCAACACGCTTCGAATGGTCTCAGCACGTTCCACCCGGTGTTCGGGAAGCGAAGATTGACCCATGGAGCGGGTAAGGCGATGCATCAGCGTTCTTCTAATTACGTTGATGCGTTTCCGTACAGACATAAAGGCGATTTGGTCAACAGTTGTTTTGGATTCCGGCCGTGAGGCATATCATTCCTCACGCGGGCATGAGCCTATTTTTGATACCTTTACAGGATGCATCTGTCTTCAAAGCCGGGTGCAAGATGAATATAGGTCATTTTACCCATACCGTATGCGCTTATCAGGCCAGTGGCTACGCAAATGTAGTGTAACTACTCCGTTCAGGATCGTGAAAGTGAATCCCGCCTACGCATCCATGCGTGGACTCCTGGACGAATTGCCCGGGCGGCTTCCGCAATTGGGCGAAACGGTATATCAAGCCAGAAACGAAATCAAGGTGGTGGCCACGGCCGAAGGGAAAGTGGTCATCAAAGCATTTGGGAAAATTTATCTTTTCAACCGGTTCGCCTATGCCTGGCTGCGCCCCTCCAAGGCACGGCGATCGTTTGAATATGCCCTCGAACTGGAAAAACGGGGCGTGGATACCCCCGCTCCGATCGGCTATCTGGAATGCTACCGGGCCGGACTGCTCCGGGAAAACATGTATGTATATCGCTTCAGTCCCCTTACCCACGATTTGCGGGAGATGCTGCGCGACCAGGACTATCCCGACCGGGATGGCTTGTTGCGGGCGCTGGCCGGATATGCCGGGTCCCTGCTCCGCCGTGGCGTATATCACCGGGACTTCTCTCCGGGCAATGTGCTGTTTGCCAAGCAGGAGCAAGGGTATCAATTCACGCTGATAGACATCAACCGCATTCGTTTCGGGCCGGTGCCTGTCGAAAAGAGATACCGCATATTCCGCCGGCTCATGACCGATGAACATGCCCTGATGGTGCTTGCCGATGCCTTTGCCGCCTATTGGTCGGATGACCCGGCCTATGCACGAGAACAGGTGCTGTCCTATAGCCGCGAGTTCGCCCGCAAACGGGCCCGGAAGAAAAAAATAAAAAAGCTATTGCGTTTCTCCTGAACGGATGCTTCCGGCAGGCGCCAATAAAAAAGGCCGCCTTCTGGAAGAAAACAGCCTAAGTATGGGTCCCCACTGCGGGGTTATCCGTTCATGCTGATCAGGAACTCTTCGTTGCTTTTTGTGCCTCGCATGTGATTGAGCAGGAAGTTCATGGCCTCCTCGGTATTCATGTCGGCCAGATGGTTGCGTAGGATCCACATCCGTTGCAATACATCTTTTTCCAAAAGCAGGTCCTCGCGACGGGTGCTGGAAGCCGTGACATCAATTGCCGGGAATATTCTCCGGTTCGCGAGCTTCCGGTCCAATTGCAATTCCAGGTTACCGGTGCCTTTGAACTCTTCAAAGATTACCTCGTCCATTTTGGAACCGGTATCGATCAGGGCCGTAGCCAGGATGGTCAGCGATCCGCCGTTTTCAATCTTGCGCGCCGCACCAAAGAATTGTTTAGGCTTATGCAGCGCGTTGGCCTCTACACCACCGCTTAATACTTTTCCCGAAGCAGGCATGACGGTGTTGTGGGCACGGGCCAGTCTGGTAATGGAATCCAAAAGGATGACCACATCGTGGCCGCATTCCACCAGCCGTTTTGCCTTCTGCAGGGCAATGGAAGAAACCTTGACATGCTTGTCTGCAGGCTCGTCGAAGGTGGAGGCGATGACCTCAGCCTTGACGCTTCGTTCCATGTCGGTGACCTCTTCGGGACGTTCATCGATCAAAACGACCATCAGATAGCATTCCGGATGATTGGCGGCAATGGCGTTGGCCACTTCTTTAAGTAGGATGGTTTTCCCCGTTTTAGGCTGCGCCACGATCAGACCACGCTGTCCTTTACCGATCGGCGTGAACAAATCCATGATCCGGGTGGAGTAATTATTGGGGGTGGTCACCAGCTGCAATTTCTCATGCGGAAACAGCGGGGTCAGGTAGTCAAACGGCACCCGGTCACGCACCTCATCGGGATCCTTCCCATTGATGCTTTCTACCTTAAGGAGGGCAAAATATTTTTCGCCTTCTTTGGGGGGACGAACCGCCCCGCGTACAGTGTCTCCGGTCTTCAGGCCAAAGAGCTTAATCTGGGACGGCGACACATAAATATCATCCGGGGAACTCAGGTAGTTGTAATCCGAAGAGCGCAGAAAGCCATATCCGTCCGGCATCATTTCCAATACTCCTTCGCTGACGATCACCCCGTCAAATTCGATGTTGAAGCCGGTTTCCTTACGCTGCTGTTTGTAGCGTTGAAGCACCTGGGGTTCGTCGGCAGATTCTCCCGCCTCTTCAGGGACGGCGGCTTCTTCTTTAGCCGGTGTCGAGGGTTCCTGCGCGGTGTCCTGCTTTGCGGCAGCCTCCTCAGGTGCCGCGGACCTGTCGGTACTTTCACTACGGGTTTGACCGGTAGTTTCCTTCCCCGTGGTTTCGTTCGCTTCTTCCCCTTCTTTTTCGTTCTTCTTTATAGGCTTACGGCCTCTTTTGTGAGGCTTGGCAGAGGTGGCTTTATCTTGATTTTCTGCAGGTTCATTGTCGTGTGCTTTCTCGGAAGCATCTGCTTCTTTTCCTGCATCCGCAGCGGCTTTTTTGGCCGTCCTTCTATGACGCATGGTTTTGGTGGAAGTGCCGTTGGGAGCGGATTTGGCGGAGGGCTTTTCCTCGGAAGGAGTGAGGGCTTGTTTGTCGAGGATTTTGTAGATGAGGTCCTGTTTATTGGCTTTTTTGGCATTGGAGATATCTAACTTCTCGGCAATATCGAGAAGCTCCGGAACGAGCATGTCGTTCAGCTGTAAGATGTCATACATGGGTTAAGATGTTACGAAGTACATTTTTCTTCCCTGAAAAGGGAGATTATTGAATTAAAGTCACCTAAGAGTCAACCTAATGATAAAACTGGTTTTAGGCATTATTTTGTAAGGGAAATCTGCTGCTGAAAGTGGCGGAAAGAAGTCTCATCAGTCAGATGCAGAGTGCAAGATTACGACAAGTTTTCAACTTGGCCAAAAAAAAGGGAAAAATTAACAAACCCTTTACGCCCCCAAAAGGCCGGACAAACAGTGCTTTATCAACGAGTTACTCCCCTCACCGATGCATGCTGGTGTGCGCGGCCCAACCGCTAAACAGGGTTTGGCATCAAAGTTCATAGCCACCTGTTTACCGACCCGAAGCGTCAGAAGTCTTGCCGTCCTCCATGCGTTCACGCGCAAGTTCCTTACGAGGTTTGGGTAAGTCTTATACGGACAAAGCAAAGGTACACAGCCTTTTAAAACATCCATATTTTGCGCCGCAAACCCCAATCTTTAGCTTTTGGTTTTACGGCATACACATAAAGGTCGTTATCTTTGCCTCCACTTAAATCAATCAGTCATGTCCAAGGATCGTACCAGGATTAAAACCATCTTATCTTCCGACCGGGCGGGATATTCCGCTACGGTAAAAGGATGGGTCAGGACTTTTCGCAGCCATCGTTTCATCGCGCTAAATGACGGGTCCACCTCATCCAATCTGCAGGTGGTCGTAGATTTTGAACAATGGGATCCGGGTCTGTTAAAGCGCATCACGACCGGAGCCGCGCTCAGCGTCACCGGCCAGGTAGTCCCTTCTCCCGGTGCGGGACAGGCCGTGGAACTGCAGGCCGCGGAGCTGGAGATCCTGGGCGACAGTGATCCTGAGCAATACCCGCTGCAACCCAAAAAGCACAGCCTGGAATTTTTACGTGAAAAAGCCTACTTGCGTTTTCGAACCAATACTTTCGGAGCCGTCTTCCGCATCCGCCATGCCCTGGCGTTTGCCATCCACCAGTTTTTTGATGACCGGGGATTCGTCTATCTGCACACTCCCATTATCACCGCTTCGGATGCAGAGGGAGCCGGTGAAATGTTCCGGGTGACCACCCTCAACATGCAGGACGTGCCTAAAAAACCCGATGGTCAGGTGGATTACCGGCAGGATTTTTTCGGCCGTCCGACGAACCTGACAGTTTCCGGACAACTCGAAGGAGAACTGGGAGCGCTGGCCTTTGGCGATGTCTATACCTTCGGACCCACCTTCCGCGCGGAGAACTCCAACACCGCCCGGCACCTCGCCGAGTTCTGGATGGTAGAACCGGAGATGGCTTTCTATGATCTGGAAGACGACATGGACCTGGCGGAAGAAATGCTCAAATATCTGGTGGGGAAGTTGTTGGCCGAGCATGATGATGATCTTGCGTTTTTGGAAAACAGGCTCCTGCAGGAAGAAAAGCAGAAGCCGCAGCAGGAAAGAAGCCCTATGCCCCTGCGGGAAAAACTGCGGTTTTGCCTGGAGCATCCTTTCCAGAGGGTGACCTACAGCGAGGCCATCGACATCCTGCTGGGAAGTCCGCACTATAAAAAGAAAAAGTTCCAGTATCCGGTAGAATGGGGCATCGACTTACAATCCGAACATGAACGCTACCTGGTAGAAAAACATTTCGGCAAGCCGGTCATCCTCCGGGATTATCCCAAGGACATCAAAGCGTTTTACATGCGCCAGAATGAGGATGAAAAAACGGTGGCGGCCATGGATGTGCTCTTCCCTGGCATCGGGGAGATCATCGGCGGTTCCCAAAGAGAGGAACGGTACGATAGACTGCTGGCCCGGATGAAAGCACTTAATTTGCCGGTGGAGGACATGTATTGGTACCTGGATACCCGCCGCTTCGGATCCTGTCCGCATGCCGGCTACGGACTGGGTTTTGAACGGATGATGCAATTCGTCACAGGGATGACCAATATCCGCGACGTGATCCCGTTTCCCCGCACGCCGAAGAACGCCGAATTCTGATCCGGCAAACCTTTGGCTTTTCGCACTTGGCTGTCAAGCGGGTATGTAGGGTGTGAAGGCCATGGTCGGAAGTTATTTTCTCCACAGGAGCCGGGTTTTCATTTTTGTGCATGGTTTTTGGAGCTACCCGGTGGATAGCCGTAAATTACAGAGAGAATTTTATCTTTGATTTATGAATGCACCAGATTTGTTTTCATCCCCTGAGGAGGTTCCCGCGGAAAAGGCAGAGCCCCGTCCCTCATCGGGTAAAAAGCGTGGGCGCAAACCACTCAGCGAGCCTTATGACAGTGAAGTGCTCAGGGCCATTGCCGACATGGACTTGCAAAAGCAGTATTATGGGATTGGCGAAGTGGCCGATATGTTTCATGTCAACGCCTCTTTGATTCGCTACTGGGAAAATGAATTTGATATCCTTAAACCCAAAAAAAACCGCAAAGGCGACCGGCTGTTCCGGCCCGAAGATATCCGCAACCTGCAGCTGATCTACCACCTGCTTCGCGAACGAAAATATACGCTGGAAGGCGTGCGCAAAAAGCTCAAGGAAGAAAGGCAGGCTGCGGCCCGGCAGTTTGAAATGGTACAGTCCTTGCAAAAGATCCGAAAATTTCTTGTCACCCTCAAGGAGCAAATCTGATATACCTTCCGATAAAATAATCGCAATGAATAAAAAACTGATGTTGACTACGGTGCTGGTTTTTTTCCTGACCTGCGCTGTGTATGCCCAGCAAACCTATCGTACCCAGACCGATTCTCTGGGCAATAAAGTGCTGCTCGGACAGATTGATGAACAAACGCTGGCGAATGATTCTGCGTTTATGTGGTTTTTCACCGGGGTGAACCGCTATCGCCCGGATACCGCCTGGACGAAATACATCAGTTTTTATCGCGATAGCTTTGACGTCGTGGTTTTTGCGGGCACCTGGTGTCCGGATACTAAACGGCTGTTGCCGCAGTTCTATCGGGTCATGATGAGCTCCAGCTATCCGGTGAACCGGATCAAACTTTACGGATTGGATCATCAACTGCACGGAGCGGATGCAGCCCAACAGTATGACATTAACGATGTGCCTACCTTTATTTTTCTGCGCCAAGGCCAGGAGATCGGCCGGATCAAGGACCGGTTGCAACGCACCATGGAGCAGGACATCGTATCTATTCTCCAGCGCTCATTTGCCCCCTCGCCTCAGGGAAGCGCCGCGGCCATAAGCGGCCAGTGAGCTTCCTTACGAAGTGATGATATTTCTGCAGAGCCGGATCTCCCGGGCCTCGATGGCATGAATGATGCCCAGGTTGACACGCTGTTTGAGCTCGTTGAAAGCCTGCCATTCGGTGATAGAGGTGTAATAGATGACCTGTATATCAAAGGATTGTTGAGAAATATCGTTCAGGTTCAGGGTAAAATTATCGATCACCTGATGATCCGCAGTCAGTAATTTGCGGATGTCGCCGAGCACATCCAGGATCCGCTGGCTTTCGGTGCTTGCATCCAGTTTGATCAGTAAAGTCACTCTTCGCTGGGTCATGGAGGTCACATCTTCCAGGACGGAATCGGCCACTTGTTTATTGGGGATGGTAATAGAGGTCTTGTCATCGGAACGGATCCGCGTACTGCGCAACCCTACTTTTTCCACTACCCCGCTGACCCCGCTGACCCTGACGTAATCTCCCAGTTGGAAGGGCTTGTCCAGCAGGATAATGAATGAGCTGATCAGATTCTCTATGGTCTCTTTGGCCGCCAGAGCCAGCGCCGCAGCACCGATTCCCAGGGCTCCGACCAATTTGCCGGTAAATTCCTTTCCTACGAGGAATTTCATGATCACGATAAACCCGATAAACCCGATGACCAGTTTGATAAAGTCACGAAAGAAAGCAAGAATCTGGTCGTCGCTCTGTTGGGGGGTCAGCCGGGCCTTTTGCGCCAGGACCATGGCAAAAAAGTCCACCAGCCGCAGAATGACCCAAAAGAAAAGGACGGTGAGCACGACGATTTTCAGGTCGTTCAACACAGTGGCGATATCGGTATGGAGCAAATTGATCCTGAAATTAAACACCGAAGGGTAGTTCAGGTGATCGACGGAAGCGACGAACACCAGGAATACCAAAAAATAAGCCAGCGGTTTAAGCAACAGCGCGGTAAAGTCGCGCTGAGTCAGACCCGGCGTCCATCGTTTGATCAACCGGTAACACAAGGCGGCCACAAACCTGGATACATGGTTGCGCAGGACAATGACGAGCAGCAAGATCACTACAGGCCAGAGAAATCCTCCTAGGGTATTGTCCAGTAGCGGCCGGTGGAGAAAATCTTGCATGAATGACGGTATTGATGATCGGCTGGCTGCAATGCCTGCTTTGCATATCAAAGATATCCCATTCCGGCCATTCAGAACTCTTTTTCACCACACCCGGCGTGCCCGGCTTTGGTCGGTCACCCGAAGCTCCTGCCCGCAGGTGCCGGCGACCGGATCGATATGTACGAGGCCGGGTTTTTTTCCCGGAGTGAAGCTGCCCAGGCGATCATCGCATCGCAGGGCGGCCGCCCCGTTGCGGGTCACCCAACCCAACATGGTGGCCAGAGGCAGTGCCGGAAAATTGCGTTGCAGTGTTTTCATTTCTTCCAGCAGGGAAAGTTGGTCATTGGAGGCCAGGCTGTCGGTGCCCAATACCAGGGGAAGCCTATGATGCAGCATCTGCTCCAGTGGAGGCATCCGATTTTCAATATAGGCGTTGGCGTTTGGGCACAGGCACCAATACACTGGTGATGCCGAAGCCAGTGCCGCCTCTATGTCCGGCTCCGAGGTGTAGGTATTGTGCACGGTGATCAAGGTCTGCTTCGGGGAGAAAAAAGGCAGCCAGTGTTGCAACGAAGAGGTGCCTGGAGGCAAAACGGGATCCGGTTCGCTGCCGAGCATAGCATAAAGACGCCGGAAGTCGCTGACCTCACCGCGGAAAAGCTTGTCTTCTTCTGCACTTTCCTGGTTGTGTATGCTGATCACAGCACCCCTGTCAAAACGGCTTATGGACTCCAGTAAAAGCGGGGAGACTGAATAGGGGGCGTGGGGTACGATGGAGGCCGCCAGGCCAGCGTCCCGGTATGCCTGCCAGGTTTGCTGTGCCCGGGCCATGCTGGCGGAGGCTTTATCCGGTGCAATGCCGAGGGCTTCCACGAAGGTGTGGCACCAAAGGGCACTATGCTGTTTCACGGGCAAGGTATCGGTGGTGTTTGCAATATCTCCCACCCCGACGATACCTTCCCGTACCATGGCATCCGCTGCGTTCGCGGCTGCTTCAAAAATCTTGTCCGCATTTTGCGTTCCCCGCGAACCGACCACCTGCAGGAGAAAATCTACCAGTCCGGTATGGCGGGGGATCATACCTTTCATGTGAGAAAGCTCGAGATGACAATGCGCGTTGATCCATCCGGGGCTTAACAAGCCTGGCAGGACCAGCACGTCCTCTCCTGCTTCGCCCCGGCTGATCAGATCCACCACCTCACCCCCGGTCCCGGTGACGAGCACCCGGCCTTCATGCAGGGTGGTTCCGTCAAAGATATAATCGGCCGTGTATTTCCGTATCGCTGAATTCATGCTATTTTTGCACCGTCACAATCCTAAAGATACGGTGAACTGTCCATTTGCTGAATACAGCTTGGGTTTTACAGCATACTTTATAAAGTCATATGAGGGATAAATTAGACGCCATCAAGGCACGTTTTGAAACGGTGGGAATCTCCCTGACCAACCCGGAGGTGGTTGCAGATAACCGCAAGTTCGGCAGTCTCAGCCGGGAATACAGGGAGTTGGAACGTATTGTGCAGGCCTATGACCGCTATAAGAAGGTGCTGGACGATATTGCTTTTCACCGGGAAGTATTGCAGGGCGACGATGAGGAGATGCGACAAATGGCCAAGGAGGAGATGGATGCGCTGGAAGAAAAAAAGGAGCAACTGGAGCAAGAGATTCGCCAGCTGCTCGTTCCCAAGGATCCCCAGGACGATAAGAATATTATTCTGGAAATCCGCGCGGGTACGGGGGGAGATGAAGCCAGTATTTTCGCAGGAGATCTACTGAAAATGTATCTCCGCTATTTTGAAGACAGAAAATGGAAGGTGGGGATGCTCAGTGAGAATCCCGGCGCCGTGGGCGGCTTTAAGGAAGTAGTGGTGGAGGTGCAGGGAGACAGTGTGTACGGGACGATGAAGTTCGAATCGGGCGTACACCGCGTGCAGCGGGTGCCGGAAACGGAAGCTTCCGGCCGCATTCATACCTCGGCGGCTACCGTGGCCGTACTTCCTGAACCCGAAGAAGTGGATGTCCAGGTCAGCGACAGCGACGTGAAGATGGAAACCGCGCGCAGCGGGGGAGCTGGAGGCCAGAATGTCAATAAGGTGGAAACGAAGGTACGGCTTACCCACATACCCACAGGACTGGTGGTGGAGTGCCAGACCGAACGGACGCAGTTGGGGAACCGGGAAAAAGCGATGAAGATGCTACGTACCCGACTATACGAAGAAGCGGTACGCCAACATGAAGATGAGATTGCAAAACAGCGCAAAAGCATGGTGTCGTCCGGAGATCGCTCGGCGAAGATCCGTACCTACAATTATCCTCAGGGCCGGGTCACCGATCATCGCATCGGGCTCACCCTTTATCACCTGGACTCTTTTATGCATGGCGATATCCAGGAAATGCTGGACGCGCTGCAATTCGCGGAAAATGCCGAAAAAATGAAGCAGGGCCAGTAACCGACCTGGTATTCAGCACCGGACAAAGGGGTTGTGTTGCTTTTCGTGGCCGATGGTGGTCCCGGGCCCGTGGCCGGGAAACACCCGCACCTCGTCATCCAGCACGTACAATCGTTCGCGAATGGACCGTTCCAGGACATCGGGGTCCCCGCCCGGCAGATCACTCCGGCCCACACTTTCCCGGAAAAGGACATCTCCGCCAATCAGCAATTTTTCAGCTTTCAGGAAAAAACAGATGCTGCCCGGCGAGTGGCCGGGAGCATGAATCACCTCCCACTCGTCTTCTCCCCAGGAAATCCGTGCGCCGTCTTCAAGCTCGCCCTCCGGTTCGGGCGAAGGAGCAAACGGCAGGTCATAGAAAAGGGCGGTTTGCGGTGAACGCGCCAGTATTTCCCGTTCCCCGGCATGGATCCAGGGCCGTAAGCCGTAAAACTGATGGATCAGATGGTTGCCGAAAATATGGTCCAGGTGGCAGTGGGTATTCAGCAGCCGAACGGGTGTCAGCCCCAGGGATGTGATTATCCCCCGCAACTCGTTTTGCTCCCCTGTAAAATAACAGCCCGGATCTATAATGAAACACTCCCTTTTGCCGTTAATCAGCAGATAGGTGTTCTCCTGGAATGGATTAAAGGTAAAGGACTTGACTTCGATCATGAAAAGACTATTTTTGCTATCTTTACGTCACTATCCGGCGGGGCAAAAGTACGCTATATTCAATTCTTACCCTATGATGTATAAGTATCGATTTCTTCTGACGCTCTGCCTTGTCGGTGTAGGGTTTGCCGCCTCGTCCCAGACCAATACGGTCAAGTTTGGTAAGAATCGTCTGCAGTACAAGCAGTTCAAATGGCGTTACTTTCAGACTACCAATTTCAATACGTATTTTAATCAGGGAGGACTGTCGCTGGGCAAGTATGTGGCCCAGGTAGCGGAAGAGGAGCTGCCGAAGTTGGAAAAATCCATGGATTATGCCCTCAGGCGCCGGTTGAACATCCTCATCTACAACAACTACGGGGAGATGAAGCAATCCAATATCGGCATCGGATTGGAATGGCAAAATACCGGAGGAATTACCAAACTCGTAGGCAACAAACTGATTGTATATTACGACGGGGATCGCAACAAGTTGAAAAAGCAGATCCGGGAAGGAATTGCCCGGGTGATCGTGGAAAATATGCTTTTTGGCGATGATGTGGGAGAGGTCGCCGGCAATGCCGTATTGTTGAACCTGCCTAAGTGGTATACCGACGGCTATATCGCCTATGCGGCTGAGAGTTGGAATGCCGATCTGGACAATGAACTCAAACAATTGCTGCGTACCGGTCGGTACCAGCGCTTCAACCAGTTAGCGGAAGATCATCCGATGCTGGCAGGCCATGCCTTCTGGTTTTATATCGAAAACGTCTATGGGGCGGGCGTACCGTCTTACCTGTTATATATTTCCCGGATTGACCGGTCTTTGAAACGAGCGGCACAACAGGTGCTTCACAAAAGTTTCAAAGAAGCGCGGCGGGATTTTATGGTGTTTAACTTTCGCCGTTACCGGGCCGACGACCGCGGCCGCCGGCAAAGCACACGGGGAACGGTAGTGACTACCCAGTCCAATCTCCGGGCCGACCATTACCGGATCCATCCAAGTCCGCGGAATCGCAATTATGCGATGGTGGAATTTAAGGGGGGGGTTTACCGGGTACTGCTTTATCAGGGCTTCTTTAAGCCTACCGTACTGATGAAAAGCGGCGTACGCGAACTGCAGGCCGAGATCAATCCAAACTATCCCCAGATCGCCTGGGATCCCAACGGCACCCGGCTGGCGATTATCTATGAACAGAAAGGCAAGCTCAGGCTCATGATTCATGACCTGGTATCCCGCACGAATATCCATTTGCAGTTGCCTAATACACTCCAGGCGGTCAATAGTTTTCAATACTTGCTCAATCCGAACACTTTGTTGTTGTCGGCCGTTAAGAACGGCCAGACGGATCTGTTTACCTATAACATCAGTACGTTTAAGACCGAGCAGCTCACCAACGACGTCTTTGACGAACGCGATCCGTCCTATGTCGGGCTGGTGGGCAAAAGCGGGATCATATACACGTCGAACCGCCCTTCTCCTGACGCCGTGAGTGCCGATACAGCCAGCTTGCATAGTCACTACAACGTATTTTTGCTGAGCAACTGGGACAATCCGCAGGGAAGGCAGATCACCCAGTTGACGGATCTAAAACAGGGAGATGCGCGGTTCCCCATGCAGTACAGCGAAACCTATTTCACCTTTGTAGGGGATCAGAACGGCATTGCAAACCGCTATGTCGGGTTTTTCCGTTCGCAGAACGCGGGGGTGGACACGCTTTATTATATAGGCGCCGATATCCTCCATAACCCGGAACCCGCAGAACTGGATTCCATGCTGATGGCCTATGGCTCGCAAGCTCCTGATTCGGTACACACCGCGGTGTTGACTCAGGATTCCACCTACGTGTTTCCCCTGACCAATTATTCCGATGGGATTACCGAATCGTATCAATCCGGGCAAAAAGAAATCGTATCCGAAACCGTGAGGCGGGGAGATTTCTCGCGAACCTATGAGTTGAAAGTGGACGACCGCACCCTGAGCCGCAGAAATGTCAATGCGCCGCTGACCGAATTCCGGAAATACGCGCTGCATCAGGATAGCATGCAGGCGGGCCTGCCCATGTACTATGAACAGCCCGAAGATACCTCCACCCAGCCGAAGCCATCTAACTATTTCCAGAGTGAATACGGATACCAACCGCCGGATAGTACCCTGATCACCCCGGAGCCACAGCATCCGGAAAACCCCGGTGCCCTGGTATTGAGAAATGCAAAACTGCTTCCCTATCACCTGAAATTCTCTTCCAATTACCTGATTACACAGCTGGACAACTCGGTGCTGATCAATCGGTATCAGCCCTTTACAGGAGGGGGCGGCCCTATTTATCTGCAGCAACCTTTTAACGGACTCATTCAGGTGGGGGTCAGCGATCTGTTCGAGGATATCAAGTTTACGGGCGGATTCCGTTTCCCTTTCAATTTCAGAGGCAGCGAATATTACTTTTCCTATGAAAATCTCAGGCATCTGATAGACTGGAACGTGTTGTACTATCGTAAGTCAGAGCGGTCGGGTTTTGAAGGCACCCCTTACGAGGGAAGGCTGACGACCAACTTGTACCAGGTGACGGCCACCATTCCCATAGATGTGGCACGCAGCGTCCATGCGACCATCGGGTACCGGAGTGACGGGTTGATAGCGCTCGCTTCGGACGCCAACACCCTGCCCAAGACGCCGGCCGATAATGTGGAGAAATTCGGAGTGGCCCGCGTGGAATATGTCTACGACAATACCATTAACCCGGCCACCAACATCTGGAACGGCCTCCGTTGGAAGGCTTACCTGGAAATGTTCCCCCAGTTGAATAAGGCGCAGGGTTATCGCAAGGGCTTTACTTTCAATACCGGCTTTGATGCCCGGTATTACCTGCCGATCTACAAAAACTTCATTTGGGCCACGCGAGTCGCCGGTGATTTTTCCTGGGGTACCCGCAAAGTGCTTTACTATTTGGGCGGTGTGGATAATTGGCTGAGTCCGAAGTATAATAACAGCGTACCGGTTAACACCGATGCCAATTATGCCTACCAGACGCTGGCGGAGAACCTGCGGGGCTATGACCAGAATGTGAAGAACGGCAATAACGTGCTGTTGATGAATACCGAGCTTCGTCTGCCTGTCTTTGCCACCTTTATCGACCAGCCTATCAGCTCGGATTTTATCCGGAACTTTCAGATTACCTCTTTCGCGGACCTGGGTACCGCCTGGAACGAGAAACTGTCCTTTAAGGATAACTCATACTTCACCTATTCGGCACCTCCGGCGGTCTATGTGCGGATCAAGAACAATAACCTGGGCCCCTTTGTGGGCGGCTATGGCTTCGGAGCCCGTACCTCAATTGCGGGATACTTTCTCCGGGTAGACGCGGCCTGGCCGATGAACGGCTTTTTTGTCGGGAAGCCCAAATGGTATTTTGCCCTGGGAGTGGATTTCTAATTCACGCAAAATCAGCGGCGAGTTGCTGAACCCGGCAGTCACGGGACTCGCTGCAGGCAATCTCCTCATCGGAAGGTCTTCCGGCTGCAATGCAGCGTTTCAATCCATACATTTGTCCTAAAAGAGATAATTTGCTCGGTAACTACGACCATGAAGACGATAAAGCGCTCATCAGGGACTGCCTGCGCAATCAGGCCGCCGCACAAAAGGCCCTGTATGAGCGGTTTTCTTCTTCCATGATGGGTGTATGCTACCGGTATGCCCGCAACAGGGCGGATGCGGAAGACATGCTTCAGGAGGGGTTTATCCGGGTATTCACTCATTTGAGCCAGTATCGTTCGGAGGGATCGCTCGAAGGGTGGATCCGGCGGATTATGGTGACTACAGCCATCAACTTTTTAAACCGGAATAAGCATCTGCAACAGCAGATGGAAATTGAACAGGCGGGGGCTATCGCTGCCGGGGGACAGCCAGACGATGCGCTGCATGGCCGCGAGTTGCTGGAACTGATGCACCGCTTGCCCACCGGCTATAGGACCGTGTTAAACCTGTATGCGGTAGAGGGGTATTCCCACAAAGAGATCGGCCAGATGCTGGGTATTGCGGAAAGTACATCCCGTTCCCAGTATGCGCGGGCCCGGGAACTTCTGGCCAGTTGGAGAAAAGGACAACTCACTCCCCGTCAGCAGGGGGATAAATAATCAGGGCATGGACGACGAGCGCTACGATAGTGAATTGGAAAGACAACTGCGTGAGGCGGCAGAGGGACTGCACATAGAGCCTTCCGAACGCGTATGGGCCGGCATCAGCGCGCAGTTGCATCCACGCCGCAGGAAATTTCTATGGTGGGGGGCGGCCGCCGCGACCCTGGCGCTGCTGCTCGCATTAGGTGTGTATCTGCAACGCCGGCCGGCCCGGCAGCCCGTCGCGGGGCAGCAGGCGGTGCAGGAGCACAGGCATGCTTCGGCCCAAGGGGGTGCCGGGAAAAAGGCAGCCCCCCAAGCGATTCCACCGGCCACCCCAGATGAAGCGACGGCTCACGCTGCTGTTGTGCCCGGTGTGGCTGTCCCCCCGCCAACCGCGGAGGTGCCGGATGAGCAGCCCGCAGTAAACCGGGCGTTGCCGGTATTGAGCGGGTTGGCGGCGCAGACCAGCACTCCGACATGGATCGGGGACGGACCCGGCATTCTGGGGCCGGAGCCTGCCGGAGGGCAGAGCCCGGAAGCCTCCGCCACTGCGGCACTCCCTGCGGCTTCGGTCCCGCGGCACCGTAAGCTGTCTTTTTCCGTCTTTTTCAGCCCGTCTTCCGGCTACCGGGTAATGAAGGAAACGCCCCTTACCCCCGTTTCCCTGGCTCCGGCGGCGCCGTCCAGCCCTTCCAATCCGCCTTCGCTTACAGCGGCCCCGCCGGCAGAAAAAGCCGGCACCCGTCAGCGTCCCGATTTCAGCTGGGCCATAGGAATCCGGACGGGACTTTCGCTGGGATCCCACACGTATTTTCAGACTGGCATTTCCCTGCAGCAGACTGCGTACCGGGTATTGACCTACGGCACATATCCGGGATATACCCTGAGCGGCCCCGTTCGGAGACCGAACATGTTTTTGGCGACCCGTGCCATCCCTGCAGCACTCCAGCGCGGAGTATACCGGAAAAACCGCTATTTGCAGGCAGAAATACCAGTAATGGCGGGCTGGCGGTTTGGTGATCTTCATCGGACACACCTCAGTGTCGCTGCAGGAGCAGGCATCAGCTATCTGTTGCACAGTGATCCGCTTATTTATTCCCCCAAATCGGATCGCTATCTGACCGATAAAGGCTTGATCCGACCAGTCAATAGCCTGCTCCATCTGGAGACAGCCCTGCACATACCGTTGGGCTCCCGTACGGCAGTCAGTCTTGGCCCGTCGGTATCCTACCAGCTGCTGTCCTCTTACCGGAATTTCGACGAAGTAAAGGAACACCCCTACCAGATAGGTATCACAGCCGGCATACACTGGCGGCGCTGAGTCCGGTCCGGCCCAAAGCAGTACCTTGCCGGGATGAAGGGAAACCGCCTCCCTAACCGCTTGTGCTTTCCGACCTTGTGACTTCCGCCGGAGGTGTGTGACGAAGCAGAGGCACCCCGCTGGAACACCCCCGCAAGCGCCGGGAACAGGGAAGCCCCTGTCCGTGGGGACCTGAAATTCGGGTTGATGGCGAAATATGCTAGATTTGGGGTAAGGGGCAGCAGAGCCGCCTGCCACATGGGATTATGGAATTAGGACTGATCACATTTGCCGACATGGCCCCCGAAAAGGCGGGACAATCCAGTCATGCCCGCCAGCGCCTCCGGGATCTGCTGGAGGAGATCCGCTTGGCGGACGAATTGGGCCTGGATGTCTTTGGACTGGGAGAGCACCATCGGCCGGATTATGCCGTATCTTCTCCGGCCACGGTATTGGCCGCCGCGGCCATGATTACCCAAAGGATCCGCTTGTCGAGTGCGGTGACCGTGCTTAGTTCCGACGACCCCGTCCGAGTATTCCAGCAATTCTCCACCCTGGATCTGCTCTCCGATGGCCGGGCCGAGATTATGGCCGGCCGGGGATCCTTCATTGAGTCTTTTCCGCTGTTTGGCTACGACCTCCAGGATTATGATGCGCTTTTTACCGAAAAGCTGGACCTGCTCATGCGGCTTAACGCGCAGGAGGTCCTTTCCTGGCAGGGAAAGCACCGGGCATCTTTCTCTGAGCGGGGCGTATATCCGCGGCCTGTGCAGCGCCCCCTGCCTATCTGGCTGGCTGCAGGAGGCACTCCCGCTTCCGCGGTCCGTGCCGGGCGATTGGGATTGCCTTTGATGGTGGCGATTATCGGAGGGCGGCCGGCCCAGTTCGTACCCTTTGTCCAACTGTACCGGGATGCTGCCATGAAAGCCGGAAATATCGCCACCCCGCTTCCTTTAGGCATCAACTATCACATGTTTGTGGGAAAAGACTCCGGGAAGGCGGCAGACGATTTTTTCCCCTACTATGCCGAGATGATGAATCGCATCGGGCGGGAGCGGGGGTGGCCTGCTTTGTCCCGCGACATGTACGAATATTCGCGGCTGCCCGAAGGGGCCCTGATGGTGGGCAGCGTACAACAGGTGATCGATAAGATCCTGTACGCCCACGAGCTGTTCGGCAATACACGCTTTCTCGCCCAGGCCAGCATCGGCACGCTTCCCCATGCCCAGGTGATGGCCAGCATCGAGTTATTCGGTACCCATGTGGCGCCGGTCATCAGGCGGGCGATCCCACCCCCTCGGAAATAGTCGACAGATTCTTTGGGGGAATAAACCACTCGTCGTACCTTTACTCATCTGATGATATGATGAATAATCCCATCAAAAGGCAGCGTTTGGCTGATGAGGTCGCCCACCGGCTCCGCCACCAGATTACACAGGGCCGTTATAAGCCGGGGGAAAAGTTACCCACCGAGCCTGAGTTAATGGCGGCTTTTGGAGTCGGCAGGTCCACGGTCCGGGAGGCGGTGCGCATCCTGTCGCACTCCGGGGTGCTGCGGGTGCAACAGGGGCTGGGTACCTTTGTTGAGCCCCAGGCGGGCATTACCGAACCGTTGGGCCAACGACTGAACCGTTCCGGGGCTGCTGAGCTCAATGAAGTCCGGCAGCTGCTGGAGGCCAAGATCGCCGAGAGGGCAGCCCGATACCGCACCCCGAAGGATATTGCCCGCATGAAAGTGCTGCTTGAAAAAAGACTGGAAGTGGCTTTGGAAGGCGATAAGCCCCGGTGTATCGAGGCGGATATCCAGTTTCATACCAGCGTGGCTGAAGCCTGCCGCAACGATGTACTGGCGGATCTGTACAAGACCTTTGCCATCCGCATCAAGCAGTCCTTCCAGGAGGTATATGTAGGCACGCACTCCTTTATCCGAACCCATCCGTTGCATGAGGCATTATTGCAAAGTATTGAGGCGGGGGACGCTGCCGAAGCGTGGAAGCTCGCGAAGAAAATCACCGACCACAAAGAATAACCCGGCCGTACCAGCCGACTAACACATGGAAACCTCCTTAGAACACACACCCTCTTTGAAGAATCAGGCGGCCGGTAAAGTGGCCTTCTCCATTCTTTTTTCGCTGAGTTTCGCGCATTTTCTCAATGACGCGATGCAATCGCTGATCCCCTCTCTGTACCCCCTGATCAAGAAAAATTATCACCTGAGCTTCACCCAGATTGGTTTGATTACCCTGACTTACCAGATGGTCGCTTCCCTGCTTCAACCGGTAGTGGGATCCTATACCGATCGCAAGCCACAGCCCTATTCACTGTCGATTGGCATGTGTTTTACCTTGGGCGGACTGGTCTGCTTGTCGCTGGCCGGCAGCTTTACTACCGTGCTTTTGTCCGTCGGGTTTGTCGGCATGGGTTCCTCGGTGTTCCATCCCGAATCCTCCCGCATGGCTCATCTGGCTTCCGGTGGCCGGCACGGCATGGCCCAGTCTCTTTTTCAGGTAGGCGGCAACACCGGCAGCGCCATCGGCCCTTTGTTGGCTGCCGCCATCGTGGTACCCCTGGGCCAGTTCCATATCATCTGGTTTTCCGTACTGGCCCTGATCGGCATCGGCGTATTGTGGCGGGTCGGCAACTGGTATAAAAGCCTGCGGCTGCCGGTACGCAAGAAAAAAGTATCGGTGCCCGATTTGCCTTCACCGGTATCGCACAAAAAGACCCTGTGGTCCCTGGCTATTCTGCTGGTGTTGGTCTTCTCCAAGTATTTTTATCTGGCGAGCATGACCAGTTATTTTACCTTTTTTCTGATCGGTAAGTTTCATGTGTCGGTACAGAGTGCGCAGATCCATCTTTTTATTTTCCTGTTTGCCGTAGCGGCGGGCACCATGATCGGGGGGCCGGTGGGAGATCGGCTCGGACGAAAATATGTCATTTGGATCTCCATCCTGGGAGTCGCTCCCTTCACCCTGCTTATGCCCTATGTGGGACTGTTATGGACCGGCATACTCAGTGTGGTGATTGGCGTAGTGCTGTCATCGGCGTTTTCTGCGATCCTGGTGTACGCGCAGGAGTTAGTCCCCGGCAAAGTGGGTATGATCTCCGGTCTGTTTTACGGTTTGGCCTTCGGTATGGGAGGGATCGCGTCGGCTGTACTGGGTTCACTGGCGGACCGGACCAGCATTTTCTTCGTGTACCATATCTGTGCTTTTCTTCCTTTGCTCGGTTTACTGGCGGGCCTGCTGCCCAACATTGAGAGCACACGGCCCAGATCCCGGGTGGTGGCCAAGCATTGAACACCATCTGATAATATCCAGAATTTGTAATTTACGGCCGCTTTCACGGCAGGACAAGCCCGCAAAAGCAGTATTGGTTCGATGAGCAGACACCGTATGGGAAACAAGGCGCTTCATACTAAAGTGATTAATGGCTGGGCCATGTACGACTGGGCGAATTCTGCCTATAGCCTGGTCATCACCTCGACTATTTTTCCCTTTTACTATACCGCAGTGACCCATAATGCTGCCCAGGGCGACCGGGTAAGCTTTTTTGGCGTGTCTGTGATTAATACGGCCCTTTCCAATTATGCCATAGCCGTTGCCTACTTGCTCATCGCGATGCTGTCCCCCATATTGTCTTCCATCGCCGATTACCGGGGGAATAAAAAGCGATTCATGCAATTTTTTTGCTACCTCGGAAGCCTCGCCTGTTGCGGGCTGTTTTTTTTCCGGCGGGAGACACTGGAGTGGGGAATTGTCTGCTTTGTGCTGGCCGCCATAGGGTATTGTGGCAGCATCGTATTTTATAATGCATATCTGCCGGAGATTGCTGCCGAGGACCTCCAGGACAAGGTCAGCGCCAAAGGGTATGCTTATGGCTACATCGGCAGTGTGCTGCTGCAGATCCTCTGTTTGATACTGGTCCTTAAGCCCGATTGGTTCGGATTTACCGATCCGTCTTTTGCTCCCCGCTTGTCGTTTTTGCTTACAGGACTTTGGTGGATGGGTTTCGCCCAGCTGACGTTTCGCCGGCTGCCTTCCTCCCGAGTGCGCGCTTCGGACCGCAAGCACCTATTGGTCCAGGGGTTTTTGGAATTGCGAAAGGTGTGGCGCGAAGTAAAACGCCAACCGTTACTGAAGCGGTTTTTGGGTGCTTTCTTCCTTTACAGCATGGGCGTGCAGACCGTCATGCTGGCAGCTGCCTTTTTTGCAGAGAAATTATTGCAGCTTAGCGCGCCTCAGTTAATAGGCACCATTCTGGTCATCCAGTTAGTGGCCATCGCGGGGGCCTGGTTAATGGCCTGGCTGTCCGGCAAGGTGGGCAATGTGCGGGTACTGCAGGGCGTGGTATTGGTGTGGGTCGGTATTTGTGTCGGAGCCTATTTTGTGCAAAATGCCCTTCAGTTTTATCTGCTGGCCGCCTTGGTAGGGCTCGTCATGGGGGGGATCCAATCCCTTTCCCGGTCGACCTATTCGCGGATGCTGCCCGAGACCCGGGATACCGCTTCTTATTTCAGCTTTTATGACGTGACCGAAAAAATTGCTATTGTCATCGGCATGTTCAGTTTTGCATTCATGGAGCAGTGGACAGGCAACATCCGCAATTCCGTATTGCCGCTGGTGGGTTTTTTCCTCCTGGGTTACCTGATGTTGACCTGGATGCGCCTCCGGGTGCGCAGGGACCCTAGAATCCCTGCGGAGGATCCGTTGGAAGCCCCGGACGTGTTGGCTGGCTGATCGGGATCCATGGCCGCAATCAATCAAAAAGATCATGAGAATAGGTTTGTATTTTGGCTCGTTTAACCCGGTGCATGTGGGACATCTCATCATTGCCAATTTTATGGCCTATAACACGGATCTCGATCAAGTTTGGATGGTGCTCAGTCCCCAGAATCCGCTGAAGCCTTCCGGTGCCATGTTGAACGAATATGACCGCCTGCATCTTTTGGAACTGGCCGTTGAGGGAGAGCCGCGGTTGCGCGCCAGCGCGGTGGAGTTTTCTCTTCCCCGCCCTTCTTACACGGTAGATACGCTGACCTATCTGAGAGAAAAACACCCCCAGCATGAGTTCGCCGTCGTGATGGGCAGTGACAGTTTGGAGAATCTTCCCAAGTGGAAAAATTATGCCGTGTTATTGAAAGAGTACCGGATTTTCGTATACCGCAGGCCGGGACATGAACCGGTGGAGTACCCCGGTGCACAAATCACGGTTTGTGACGCCCCTTTGTTAGATATTTCCGCGAGCCGGATCCGCAAAATGATCCGGCAGCAGCGCTCCGTCCGTTACCTGGTACCGGAGCACGTCTACGAGGACATCCTGGCGAATCGGTATTATCAGTAGCTTACTTGGAAACTACTTTGACCCGGTGTTTTTTGACCCCGAACTCATCGCCGTATATTTTCAGCAGGAGGATAAACATCGAGATCAGCAGGGGGCCGAAAATGATCCCGACAAAACCGAACAGGCTGATCCCGATCAGTACACCGAACACAGTAACCAAAGGATGGACATCGGCCACCTTTTTTTGCCAGATGAACCGAAATACATTGTCCAGGTTGACGATCACAATGGCCCCGTATATGAGTAATCCTATGCCCATCCACGTGGCCTCGTTCACGATCAGGAAGATGCTCAGCGGGACCCATACGACGGCCGTACCTACAACGGGTACCATGCTCATAAATCCGGTCACCACTCCCCAGAACAGAATATCCTGCACCCCGAAGACCCAATAGCCCAAAGCGGCGAAGAGGCCTTGCACGACGCCTAATAACGGAATTCCCACTGCATTAGACACGACCATATTCTTGACCTCTATCCCAAGGCGGTCTACATTGGCTTCTTTCAACGGAATATATTCGTAAAGCACATATTCCATTCGGCGGGACTCTAATAGCATAAAATACAGAATGAAATACATGATGAACAGCGTCGTGAACACATTGAAGGTGGACCCCAGGAATTTCGGTAAAAAGTTGGTGAGTGCGTCCTGCACTTTTTTTACCGTGTCTGGAGACAGGATATCGAAGTGTGTGTTGAGCTTGATTTCGGCGGCGAACCGTTGAAGCCCGGAAATCAAATCGGCAGAATGTTCGATCACGAAGCTGACACGCGCCGTCATCATGTTGACCATCAAGGCAAGCGGGACCATCAGCACTATAAACGACAGCAGGATCAATAATACGGCGGTCAGAGAACGCCGCCATCTTCTTTTATAGACCAGATAAAATACGGCAGGTCGCAGGATCACATACAGGGTCAGTGCGCCGAGGAAGGCCGGAATAAAATCTTTGCCTTTCCAGAAAAGAACGCCTCCCAACAACAGGATCAGCACAATAAAAAAGCCTTGCTTCAAGCGGTCGGTATCGTAATAGCTCATAAGGATCTTTGTATTAAAAGTACGGAAAATCGTTAACCAAACCTTAAAATCAGCAGGAGGCTTTAAAGTGGAATGTTATTTGTACAGGTAATAAAGCAGGTTTGATTATTTCATGTTTAAATTGATTTTTATGAGCCAGTCATCAAAAACTTTAACCGGGTTTATCTTGGGCGCCGCTGCAGGAATCGCGGCAGGATATTTTTTGAACGAGAGCAGAAGAGAACAACTGGTAGAAGGTGTAAAAGAAAAGGCGGAAGAACTCAGGCATAAGGCGGGCGCCATCAAAGATAAGATCAAAGATAAGGCGGATCGGGTGGCCGAAGCCGCAAGGACTTGACCATAAGAAAACCCTGTTTGAAACGATTGGGAAACCCTGTCTAGTGAAATAGGCAGGGTCTTTCAATGGGCAGTGGGATAGCCGGTGGGGTGTTTTATCCACAAATCCGGAACGGGAGGATTGCATGCAAATGCCAAGGCTCAGCCAACAATTTAGGCGGAAGGTTGTAAAAAAGTAAGAAAATCTATTTTTTGTATCTTTAAAAATCCTTTATATGAGCAATTCTTCAGGATCTATGGGGCGATTTATCGCAGCAGTAGCCGTAGGAGCAGCCATAGGTGTGGCAGTCGGTTATTACCTGAGCTGCGAGGACAAGGAAAAATTCATAGGTGAGGTGAAGCAAAAGGCTAACCGCCTTAAAGAGAAAGCAGAAAGGCTGAAAGAAAAGCTGAGTAATCGGGTCGGCCATACAGAAGATCCGATCGACGAAGTGGCGGCCGGATAAACCTTCAATAGTTGTGCATGGAAGATAATTTCCGCGATTTTTTTACTGAAAGCAAAGCATTAATCTCCGAGTATCTCAGCACACGGTGGAGGCTTTTTCGGCTGGAAGCCATCAATAAAATCTCCCGTGCGGCAGGCACGTTTTTTTTTATTATCATCGCCGCCATCTTGGCATTCTTGGTCGTACTGTTCTTGGGACTTCTGATGGCCTATTGGCTCTCGGGTGTGCTGGACAGTTACGCCGGAGGCTTTTTGATCACTGCGGCGGCTTTTATCCTGATCTTTGTAATTATTCTGGTCTTCCGGCGTCCCCTGATCGAACGCCCTTTGACGAGCATGTTGGTCCGCAATCTTGCCGAAGAGTTGGATGAGGACGATGACGAAGATGAGGATGACGATTAAATTTGTTCCCGGATGACCAAAACCAATTCCCCTATCGCCATTACGGATCTGGATTCCCTGTTGCGGGAGAAAGCCCGCCTGAGAAGACGATGCCGTCGCATGGAACGGGAATTGTCCGGCCGGTTTGATCATCTCAAGTCTCATGCAGGCGCCATGGCCTTTCAAAGTGTTTTTCCGGGCGTGGGTCAGCACAGACAGTTTTGGAGCTTAGCTACTCATGCGGTCAAGGCCGCGTGGAGAAACGATGGGATCCGCAACGTGCTGCTCTCGATGGTCCTCACTTTTCTGGAATTCCTCGGCGTGCGTTGGGGTACCCGGGTGATAAACCGGTATCTCAGTAAAATCAAAACACGCAAGCAGTCCTCTCCTGGAAAGACAGAAGCCGACTAAGGGAGGTCACCCCCATATTTTCGTGCCTTCCGAACAGTTCGCACAGATGTCAATGTGCTTTCTCCCCAGCAGGATTTGCGCGCGGAAGCGCCGGTAGGTAGCATCCTGCCAAATCTCCTTAAAGGATTGTTTTTTCAGGTCGCCCATGCGGTGGGAGGCATCCTTGTCAAAGCAGCAGGGAACGACCAGACCGTCCCAGGTAATGACCGGATCATGCCACAACCGCCAGCAATGATTAGCCAGCTTATTTTTTATGGCATAGCTGCCATCTTCGTTTTTCCGGTATCGGGAAAACCGATCCAGGGTGGGAATAAGAGGGTTGCCCTTTTTGTAATCATAGACCTGGGCCGTCTTAAAGCGGACCTGGTCGACGCCGATTTCCTGGGCAAGCTTTTTCACTTCCTCAATCTGATGTTCGTTGGGCTTCACGACCAGGAACTGAAAGAATACGAAGGGAGTTTTGGACTTTAACTGCTTTTTCCATTTCACGATGTTGCGTGCACCTTCCAGCACCTTGTCCAGTCTGCCGCCGCGGCGATACTGCTGGTATACGTCCTGGGTGGTCCCGTCTATGGATATGATCAGCCGGTCCAAACCGCTTTCAACGGTTTCCCGGGCTTTTTCTTCCGTAAGATAGTGGGCGTTGGTGGAGGTAGCGGTGTAAATTCCTTTGGATGACGCATAACGCACCATGTCCAGGAACCCCGGATTCAGGTAGGGCTCTCCCTGGAAGTAGAAAATGAGGTATAACAGATCCCGGGATAATTCATCGATCGTCTTTTTGAAGAAAGCCTGTTCCAGCATGCCTTTGGGGCGGGTGAAAGCCCGCAGGCCGCTGGGGCATTCCGGGCAGCGTAAGTTGCAGGAAGTGGTAGGTTCGAACGAGATGGAAATGGGATATCCCCATTGCACGGGCTGGTTTGTCCATTTGCTGTAGAAATAGCTTCCCATCACCCTTGTCATATTCCAAAACCGTCTGGGGGTGAGTTTCGACAAAAGATTCAGGCTGTCGTGTAAATTGAACTCCTCCATAAGCGGGTGCGTTCCTTTCTTTCGGCAGAAGGGTACCCCCGCAAGGTACGATTATTCCCTGAAACGGCTTTCCCCCGCCGGAGCGTGCCGCAGTGGAACAATTGTTGGATAGAGTTCTGGGTACCTTCGGGATTACCCGGTAATGTGAAAAAAAAGTGTACCTTAACATTTTCGGGTGCACAAGAGTATTGTTATGAGCCGCAATGACGATTGGGACGACAGGGCTATTGTATCTGCCTTTTTTAAAATGGTATTTACGCTCGGGCTGTGGATTTTCTGGCTGATGTTCACCATCTACTGGGGCATCGCCAGGGACTGGGCCTTTTTTGACCATACCACTGTGCCGATCTGGCAGCACATTGTGTTTTTTGTCTGGCTGGTAGGCACGCTGCCTGTGATCATTTGGGTCACCCGGGTGAAAATCTGGAAGTTATAGCAACACCGGTCCCGGACAATACCGCCGCATAAACTCCTGTCATGCCGTTTGAAGTCGCTTTTTATCTTACCTTATTTATCCTGGTGGTGCTGGGGATCCTCTATGTGGTGACCTCGCAGCGGCACCGCGCGGAAAAAATTTTTTCTCAGCAGCAAACCGCTGCGCTTCAGCAACAGGCAGAGGTGCTGCGGCGGGAAAAAGACCGCTATTTATCGGATCTGATGGCCCGGGGCCAGGAGCTGGCCACCCAGCAGGCCCACAACGAAGGACTCCGGCAAAAGCTGGATACCGAAGCCCAGCAGCTGCAGCAACTGCAGGAGCGGTTCAAAAAGGAATTTGAACACCTGGCCGGGCGATTGCTGGAAGAAAAATCCGAGAAATTCACCCGGCATAACCAGCAACAAATGGAAACCATCCTCAAGCCGTTCCGGGAGAGGATTCAGGAATTTGAAAAAAAGGTACAGGATACCTATAATGAGGAGGCAAGGGAGCGTTTCAGTTTGCAAAAGGAGATCCAGCGTATCTATACCCTCAATCAAACGTTGTCGGAGCAGGCCACTAACCTGACCAATGCCCTGAAGGCAGACACCCGTAAACAGGGAAGTTGGGGAGAGGTGCTGTTGGAACGGATTCTGGAGACCTCGGGTTTGAAGCGGGAGATTCACTATCGGCGTCAGGACGTTCAGATCGATGCCCAGGGAGATGTCAAGCGGCCTGATGTGGTGATCCTGTTGCCGGAGAACCGGCACGTGATTGTGGATGCCAAAGTATCCCTGACGGCCTACGAACGGTATTTTAATGCCGGGAACGAACAGGACCGGCAAAGACATCTCAAAGCCCATCTGCAATCAATCCGCCAGCATATTCATGGCCTGTCCAGTAAGGACTATGCCAGGCTTTTTGATCATTCTCCCGATTTTGTCTTGATGTTTATTCCTTTAGAACCCGCCTACGGCCTGGCGCTGATGGAGGATCAAGAGCTTTTCAGCGAGGCATTCCGCAAGAATGTGATTCTCGTGGGCGTCTCTTCGTTGCTGGCCACGCTCCGCATCATCGAGTCTCTCTGGCGCCTGGAACGACAAAACAACAACGCGGCCGAAATCCTGCGGCAGGGCAGTCAGCTCTATGATAAGATAGCAGGGTTTATACAAGACATGCAGGCCTTGGGTGAGAAGTTAAAAGGCGCCCAGGCGGAATATGACCAGGCCATGAAAAAACTTTCCGAAGGCCGGGGCAATCTCATTCGCAAGGCCGAGCAAATGCGGACACTCGGATTGGACACCCGGAGAAGAATCCCTTTTCTCGGAACAGCTGAACAGGAAGATGACTATGAGGAGTAAGCCGGCGTGGCCTTAACGGGCTGCCTGATTGTGACTCGCGATGGAAGCAACCCCATGCTCCGCCGCAAATTGGGGTGCGGAACGGGGCGGTTTGCCAAAATACAGATATAACACAGATATCAGGGCCAGGACCGCCATGCCGAAGAATACCGGCCGGATGTCATGGCCGGAGACCTGATACCACCAGCCGCTGCCCAGCGCCCCCAGACCGATTCCGGCTTCCATAGCAATATACATGGTGGAGAGAGCCCGCCCGCGGTGTTGCGGCTGCGCCAGGTCGATGGTCCATGCCAGGCCGGCCGGCGTCATCAAACCCATCGACAATCCATACAGGGCCGCGGCACTCAATAACCAGCCGGTTGAGGAGGCCAGCGCGATCATGACCTGAGCGCCAAGCATCAACCCACTGGCTGCTTTGAGGACCGGGATTCTCCCGTAGCGGTCGGGAGCCTTTCCCCACAAGATTCGGATGCCCACGGACCCCGCCGTATAGCAGGTAAAAAAAAGTCCTGCGTTACCCAGCCCGGATTGCAGGGAAACAGCGGGAGCCAGGGTCAGGGCTGTCCCGTAACTGGCATACAGCAGGAAGGTCACCCATGCGGGCGCAAGTACGCGGGGCTCAAAAAGCTCTTTCCAGGGAACGTACAGGAACTGCCAGCGCAATTTTCCGGGAGCCTGCAGGGTTTCCGGAAGCGCGGCCAGCAGACAGACCGACACTAAGGCTGCGGCTCCTGAGCAGTAAAACATGGCTTTTATTCCATGGGCCTCAGCCACTGCACTTCCCAGGGCCGGGCCCAGTGCAAGACCCAGGGTGGAGCATAAACCGAGGGTTCCCAGAGCCTGCCCGCGGCGCTCCGGTGGAATAAGATCTGCCACATAGGCCGAGGAGCCCGTCGGATTAAAGCCGGTGGAGAGCCCATGGAACAACCGCAGCAACAGAAAACCTGCTACACTCGCCAGAATGGGATATAGCAGGCTGGCTATCAGACACACCACCGACCCGAAGATCATCACCGGGCGTCTCCCCACCGTATCGGCCAGTTTCCCGCTCAAAGGACGGGACAACCCGGCGGTGAGCGTAAATAAGGATATAATCAGACCCAGGTACCGCGCGCCGCCCAGACTGGCCAGGTACGCCGGAAACATGGGGATCGGCATGTTGAAGCTAAAAGAAAAAAGAAAGTAACCGGCGCACAGCAGGGCGAACCGGAAGGCAGAGCGGTGCTCAAGCGCAAAAGACATCAGCAAAGATACAAACTGTGGGGTAACTGGCGGCCACCGCGGTTTACCGGGCCGCCGGTCCGTGCTTGTCACCTGCGGAAGCTACCGGGAACTGCATGGGATGTTCGCTGCCGTGGTGGCAAGTGTAACAGGTGACATTATATTTGGCGTTCACCACATAGTTTTGAGCAAAGTCCCCTTTGATGCCGAAGTTCTTTTTGTTGATCCGCATCATCATCTTGATCATCTTTCGGGCTACATTTTTTTTAGGATTGGCGTCGGAAGCAAAATCAAGTCTTTTCGGGTTGGCCTGGGAAGCTGCATGGCAATCTCCGCAACGGTAGTTCAGGGCATGTTCAAAATCATGCATGATGGCGATCAGCGTGGTGTGATCAATGTTTTTGGGCAGCACCTTAAGGTTTTTCGGAGCAGGAGGTTCGGGCGCTTGCCGGAAAGAAAGTGTGCTGAGCGCTACGATGCCGCATAGCAGCGAGACGATGGCAAATGTTTTGTAACGTGAGAGAATCATAGGTTGGCTTTTGTGGATCTAATCTACGGCAATTGCTGAAATGCTGCCGGGCGTTATGATGAACGGCACTACCGGCGCACGGCCGGAGCACTCACATATCCCGCGTCTGGTAATCGTTGAAGTGACGCTGCAGCAACTGGGTGAACGTTTGTTTTTCTTCCTGCGTCTCAAAAGCGTTTACCGGGATCAGGAAAAAAGAATTGTTATTTCGGTAGAGGTAAAAAAAGTCGGGTGTTTCCAGTACGCCATGAAAGCTTTCCCAGGCCAATTGCCGTGCACCCGAATGTGTGCCGATTGAAATTCCCTGTTCATCACAGTCCAGCTCAATGGTTGGTTCGCTAAAGGTTTTGGCCTTACGATAGATTGATTTGGGCAACACGAACCAGAAGACCACCGTCAGCAAGATAATCAGCAGGAAAATAATGACCACCAGAGCATACGGAATTACTCCCTTAAAATAGCCCCATAGGCTGAGAAGGAAAAAAACAATCAGCAGTATCCTCAGGATTTTGGTTTCCCGTCTATTGAGAAAATGAATGCGCAGTGCATTGATTACGGCCGTCTTGCTGTACTGAAATTGAATTTGCATGCGCTCACTTAGCGAGGTTCGGTAAATTTAGATGGTTCACTGCATTCAGACCGTCGGGTGAGCTGCCGATCGTTTCAAGGGCACGGGCTGTAGGTTTACCGGGGGTGTCATAACCCGGTTCTCCTTCAGCTGATTGATGGCTAGAAGGGTCGGCGCAGAGGCCGGTCACCCATTCAGGATATTTTTTCTGGATAAATTCGAAGTATTCATGCAATGTAAGCCAGGAAATATTAAAGGGGGGGATCAAATCCTTGGCCTTATTGTCCTGGGATAGTCCGTCGGATATCCGGCTTTGATTTTGCAGGTACCAATGATAGAAATTTACCACGGCCAGTCGCAGGGCCTCCTGATCAATGCATTCACGATTGACTGCCCGGGTATGAGGAATCATGAAAATAAACTGCTCAATGCTATGCACCGCGACTTTCTTTTTACAATCTTCTTTGTGCTTATTTTTACAACCGGGGTCCACGTGGGCCTGGCTGAGGGCGGGTATGCAGCATAGTAGAAATACGATGGCACGGAGATTCATAACCGTATTATTTATGCATTTGGATAATGAGCATTCGACGGATATATATGCTACCCCTCATCCGGGCATTGGTCAAGGATGGTTTACTCGAAATGGAGGAAGATAAGTCTCTGTCTCACAACTCATTTTCGTCTGTGAAGGTACAAAAAATGTGTGAAATCAAACAAATTGGTTAAACGGTTATGCATCAATGTTTCATGAGCTGGAGCGGCGGAAAGGACGCGGCCCTCGCCCTTTACCGGATGCGGCACGAAGGGCTGGCTGTACGGTTTCTGCTGACCACCGTCTCGGAGCGCTATCGCAGGATCAGCATGCACGGGGTCCGGGAGACGTTGCTTCGCCAGCAGGCGCGGCAGGTGGGAATCCCCCTGAAGGTGCTCTATCTTCCCGAAAATGCCACTCAGGCCGCCTATGACCGGCTTATGGCACAGCAACTGCATTGGTTTGCTCAGCAGGGAATCCGGTACGGGATTTATGGCGACATATTTTTAGCCGACCTGCGACGATACCGGGAGGAGCAGCTGTCGCGTGCGGGCATGGAGACGCTGTTCCCTTTGTGGGGATCGGATACACGCCTGCTGGTGAAAGAATTCCTGGATCTCGGGTTTCGTGCCCGCGTCAGTTGTGTGAATGCGCGGCAATTGGATCGAAGCTTTGCGGGTCGTGAACTGGACAGCGCCTTCCTCGCCGATCTGCCCGAGGGTGTGGACGCCTGTGGAGAAAACGGAGAATATCACACCTTCGTGCATCAGGGCCCCCTGTTCCCCGAAGCGGTGCCTTGCAGGACTGGCCGCGTGGTGGAACGTGTATATGGCGCTTCTTCATCGGATGATGCCGCCTGGGACAATAGATTTTACTTTTGTGATTTGTTGCCTTGAAGGCCGATAAGTTGTACCTTACAGGTATCGACGATCCACGGATAAAACCGCGACATATGAAAAAGAAACTAATTTCAGACAAGATTGAAAAAGCCCTCAATACACAAATGACCCAGGAAGCCAATGCATCCCAGTTTTATCTGGCGATGGGTTCCTGGGCGGATGTGCAGGGTTTTGAAGGGATTTCCAATTTCCTATACGCTCATGCCCAGGAAGAACGCGGGCATATGATGCGCCTGGTGAAATTTATCAACCAGCGCGGAGGACATACCCGCATAGAAGCCCTTTCGGACCCTCCCCCAGATCCCCAAAGCCTGCATGAGCTTTTCGAAAAGGTCCTGGCCCAGGAAATGGCAAACTCCCGCGATATACACGCCATCGTGGATCTGTGCCTGGCAGAAAAGGATTATGCTACTTTTAATTTCCTGCAGTGGTTTGTGCACGAGCAGATCGAAGAGGAGGCTTTGGCCACCAAGCTCCTGGATAAGATGAGCGTGATTGGTGAAGACAAGGGGAACAAGGGCGGACTCTACGAATTCGATAATGACATTGAAAAGATTCATGACCAGGTGTCCAAAGAAATGGGTGACCGGTAGCGACCCGCTCTAAAGCCTCACGACCTGATATTGGACTTGTTGTTTTTGCCCGCTATACACGGTGTAGGCAACTAGTGCCGATTGATTGTCCAAAGCGATGATCTGGGGGAAGCTGGCGTTGAGTCCTTTGGCGGTCAGCGGTCGGGTATGAATTAAAAGACCGGAAGGTCCGCGTTGTTGCAGCATGATGCGCTGATAGATGTCCTTGCCGGAGCCGGCGCCTTCATCCCATACTAAAGCTAGTGCACCCGTGGGCAGCGCAATGATCTGGGGATGACGCGCAGAGACACGGTCGCTTACTGTTTGGCGGGGGGAGAAGGTGGGACTCTCCGATTGCTGCCGACAGTAGTATATACCGCCTCCTCCCCCCATGGTGAACCAGCTGAAATGGATCCCGTCTTTATTGGCAGCCATCGACGGACCGGTGTGAGGGCATCCTCGGATCACCCAGTTATCCGCACTGATGCGCCGGGGCGTGGAAAAGTGCTTTCCCGAATCTGCCGACCGGCAATACATCATATCCCGTATGGAATCGTGCTGGATTCCCCTCCAGGCTATGTGGATGTTTCCGGCATCATCTGTCATGAGATCGGTCCGGCAACATTGACAGGTATGCCGTGCAATGACCCTTGCTTCGGAAAATCCCTGTGTTCCCTGCGTCCGGGCAAAACAAAGACTTGAGCCGTCGGGCTTGCTGTCGTTAAGCCATACGACGCCCACTTGTCCGTCTGGAAGCTGCGCCACGTCAAAGTACCTTTGATCATAACTTCCGCTGCTATCCCGGACCAAGGGAGCCGCATCAGTCCAATGGACGCCCTTGTCAAAAGACTGGGTATAAGAAACTTTTCCCGTATAGGGGTTACCGGGGGTGGGATTAGGTGTATTGTAGATCGCCAGGATAGCTCCGTTCTGCCCATAGATCAGTTTAGGCATGTCCTCGCCGTGGGCCTCCAATCCTGTGGCCGAAGGAATTAATCGGGGTGAGCCGAACGAACCGCGCCGGGCATCATAGACCGCATAATACATCCGGGCCGCAGCTGACGGACTGGCTTGCTGTACCCAGCTCAGCACCGGCCGGCCGGAATCATCCCGGCAGAAAAACGGACACGAGGTGATCAGGGAACTGTCGGTCACCGGTTTGGCACCCGTCGTACGGTCAGTTTGATCTTTAGTCTGCCGGCAAGCTGTCACGCACATCAGGCTTATGAGGAGAAAAACGAGGTCCCGCCTTAATGGAGCCCACTTTTTTTTGTTCCGCCGGAGTTTTTGGGTGCCGGTGAATGGAGAGCATCCGATAGAAGAAACATCTTTCATGACAGGGTAATTTAGTCTGGATTGTTTTTGCCCGATATCCGGTAACCGATCCCCAGATACAGGGTGCGTACCGGCCCGGGCCGGTAGGTTACCCCGTAGGCGTTTTTTTCTGCGGTGGTCGCATACAAAGCATTTCCGCAATTGATCAGATGCGCCCACACTTCCCACTTTTTCCATTGGTAATCCAGCCTGGCGTTGAACAATTCGTAGCCTGTGTATCGGCTGGTATTTTCAGGGTCCATATAATAAGAAGACAGATGTTGCCATTCCAGGGCTGCGGCCAACCCCCGAATCCACCCCGGCCGATAGATCAACGTGGCGTGCATGATCCAATGCGGGGCGCCGTTCATCTCATGGTCGTTGTAATTTTTTCCGTTTTCGATGTAACGGATAAAGCGGTGGCGAGCATTGGTGCCGCTGAGCCGGACGGTCCATGGTGTCACAGGTTGGTACGATACGGAATATTCGATTCCATAATGAAGTGTTTTTCCGGCATTCCGGTTGATGGAAGAGCCGTCGGCGAGGCGAACCGAAATAATCTCGTCGCTGCCCTGCATGCGGTAGAGGCTGATGTCGGCGTGACCTTTTTGACGGGCAAAGTCCATCCATCCTCCAGCCTCGTAGCTGATATATCGGGCCGGTTTGAGATACGGTACGCGCACTCCCCTGTATAGATCGCTGATGTCCGGAGGGGCAAATCCCACGCTCAGGTTGGCATACACGCCTCGATCCTTTTTTAGATCGTAGGTAGCTCCGATTTTAGGAGTCCATTGGGCAAAATGATTCTTCTCATCCGGCGCGCCGGTAAAAGCCGAAGGGGTCAGGTGATTATCGAAGGCATAATCCAACCGATCCAGGCGGATTCCTGCGGTCATTCTGAGTTTATTGACAGGACTGGCTTGCCACTGGATATATGCAGCGGTGTTGAGCAGATCCACGCCATAGTCAGTGAGCAGAGAATCCGTCTCGGTATAACGGCGAAAATATCCTGCATTATCCTTGTCGATGGCAATATAACGGGCGAGGTATCCGGCAGGGCTGTACTCAATCTGAATCCCTCCCGACAAGCGCGTGTCCCATTTGTCCCAATGGAAGCTGTGGCGGGCCAGTAGTCCGAAACTGCGGAAAAAGTCTTTGTTGATTTCTCCTGAGGCTTTAAGAGGATCTGCGGTATTCTTTATCGCATAAAATGGATTTTGGCCGATGAGGTTATTTCGGTAATATCCGGTGATTGTACTCCGGCTGCTTGCGCTCCATGATTTATCCACACCGATACTTCCTCGCCATGCATTCACCTGGCGATAGGTAAATGTATAAAAGGTGTGATAATCTCTTGAGAAGAAATGGGTGCTGTCCAGGCCACCGTTCTGATCCGTGTAATAATGAAGCCAGGTGAGCTGTGCGGTAAGCGTCGCCTCTGTGCCCAATGAACGGGTCAGGCGGGCGGTCAGGGCAGTTTTATCAAAATCATTATGGTCGATATATCTGTGCTGTTGGCGGGCATAATATCCGCTGAGGAGCACGCCAGTTTTTCCCCAGGTATTGCTTGCGGTAAGATCGGCCCGGCGGTATCCGAGGTTGCTGCCTTCCAACCTGAAGTCCAAAGAGGGATTCTCCTCCGGTAGCTTAGAGATGAAGTTAATGGCCCCGCCGACTGCATCGCTGCCATACAATGAAGAAGAGGGTCCCTTGACCACTTCGATCCGCTGTATGTCCGCCTGATTAATCTCGATGAGCGCATTGTGATTAAAATCTCCTACGGTTCGAATCGGTATGCCGTCTTCCAGGTAAAGAAAGTTGCTGCGGTAGCCAATGGGTTGGCGGATCGCCATGGTATGCTGCTCATTTCCCAGATCCACCATATAGACTCCGCTTACCTTATTGAGTACCTGATCCAGTGTGACCGGTTTGACTTCGCGGAGCATCGCGGCCGAGATGACGCTGATGGCCATCGGAACTTCTGTCCTTTTCTGCCAGTCCCGGCTGGCGGAAACGACCAGTTCGTTCAAAGCCGTAGAAGAGGACCGTAACTCAATAATTGCGGGTAGGCTGCCTGCAGCGTATTTTCGGGTTTGATATCCGGTGTATCGGATCTGCAAAGTATCCGAAGGATCAGTGACACGTATCGAAAAGGTGCCTTTTTCTCCTGTGACGGTTCCTGTGGTATCATGCAAATCCATGAGGCTAACCCCTATTAGTGGTCTGCCCGTAGCCTCATCTACTACGGTTCCCCGCAATGGAGATTGTCCATAAGCGAGTTGGGCACAGCACCATAGGCCAACCAATATGGCCGCAGAACGTATCATGGTAATAATTTACTGAACCGGCAGGAATACCCTGGGCGATTCTTATGCAGTGTGTCAGGTCAGCTATAGGATAGCCCTTACGTTCCTGCGGAGTGGGCCGCAGCAACCGTATCAGACATTCTTTTCTGACCAGCAAGTCGGAGAACATACGAGAGCAGCTTTTCGGCGAGCAAGCGTATGCAATGGCGATTGTAAGTTAGGCCCTGGGCGGATGAAAGAAGCCAAAAGAAGGAGTACAATACAGAGAATGGGTCAGAGGGGGAAAGTGGAAAGCCTCGGAAGGTTGCAGCGCGGAGTACGCCAGCCTCTCGGATGGACAGAACAACAGGACTTCCTGCTGGTTTCCGGTGGGTCCTGCTTCATGGTCTTTGCGTTGGCGGTCCTGCTCCATTTTCTTTTTCAGGTAGCATTTGCCGTTACAGTGCATCTGAGGTTTATCGCGATTGATACAAAGAACCTTGGCTATATAGTCTTTGTGCAATTCATATCCGGCAATTACACTTAACTGGCTGAAGCTTTGTAGAGCGAATGCAGATAAAAATAATATGGAGATCAGTTTTGGCAAAGTATCCGGATTTACTCAGCTCCTGCAAAGGTAAAACAAAAAACAATGCAGTGAAAAATTGCCTTGGAATTATTTTTTCCCGTCTATGACTTCCTGGATACGAGCCATCACCCGTGTTACCATGGCATCGCAATAAATCAGGTTGAACGAAAAGAGATCTTCAGGATCATAAAATTTTTCCACCCTGGATCGCAGCATATGTCGGGCGCGGTTTAAGCGCACTTTTACGTTAACCTCAGAAATATTAAGTGCAGTAGCGGTTTCCCGGATACTCAATCCATTGAGCTCCCGCAAAGTAAAGACTTCGCGGTAGCGCTCCGGAATGTGGAGGATGGCATCTTCCAAAATGTTTTTCAGTTCCCGGTTCATGATCGCTGCACCGGTATCCGTGTGCCGGCCGTTGGGCATAAGACTGGATTTTACGTGAGTGTCCATTTGCATCGCCTGAAATGCCTGCTCCCTGATATTGGCCTTCTTCTTGGCATGATAACATTGATTCAACATGATCCGAATCAGCCAGGTTTTAAAAGTTGCCCGGTGGGCGAACTGCGGAAGATGGATAAAGGCATTTAAGTACGTTTCCTGCATAAGGTCCTCTGTGTCAGCATGGGTGAAGCCATAAGACCTGCCGACTTTATAGAGGTATCCGTTGTAGCGGCGGATAATGAGCTCAAACAAAGCCGTCTCGCCCGCCATTATCCTGGCAATAGCCTCGGTGTCTGGAAGACGGCCTGATTCCACAGACAAATCGATCATAATAGAATGATTATGGCAATAATAGAGTTACCAATCTCATTAAAGGTTACAAATAGCGGACAGAAAAGTTGTCCGCAGCCGGCTACCGTATAGGTACGTCTAACCGGCAGCGGAACTTTGAACGCTCATTCGCGGATCTGAACTTTGGCTTTCATGGTGGGATGAATACTGCAAGTATATTCCATGGTGGCGCCTATCGTCGTCTTCCAGCTGCTCCCCGGTGCTATGGTATCTGATCTCAATTCTGTATTGGTGATGCCGGTCACATCGTGGCTGACGATATCTTTGTTGATCCATACGATGGTATCTCCACGATTGGCCCATAATAAGGCAGGGCTAAACTGCATGCCGGAAATGATTACAGTGTCGGTAGCAGAAGTGGATTCAGTCGGTTTGGCATCCTGACAACTCATCATGGCTTGCATGGCCATCAGGAGGGCTAATCCGAGTGTGAATGATGATTTCATGATTGTCGTTATGGAAATAGTCCATTTTTATAGATCGGGTTTTCAAAAAATACTTCGGGAATGAGCTGGCCTGATGAAGCCTTCTTTTGCGGAACGATGCCAGAAGGAATCATTCTAATCCAAGCTCGTGTTTGCAATCCCTAATTTTATCCGCCGCCGCACGGGTTATTTGAGGCTGGATTGTAAGGCTTGGGCATGCCTTAAGTGTTCTTGAAGCACCGGAGCTACTTTGAGCAAAAGATCTTTAAGTTGCTGATTTTTTGCCTGCGGAATCAACACTTGATTCACGGCCGAGATAACGGCCTGGTGGTAGGCTACCTCATTGTTCACGTAGGCTTGATCAAACTTTTGTCCCTTTGAACTATTTAAATCCTTCTTTGTCTGGGTAGCTTCCTGCAGCAGTTGCTGGGTGACGGGGTTGTCTTCTGGCGTAACATGCAGTTGTTTGGCAAGCGCGACTGCTTGGGCAATTACACCAGTATGGTCGGTGATCATGGTTTGAGCGAATTTTCGGACGGCATCGTTATGGGACTTCTTCAAGGCGATCTTTCCACAGTCCACATCGATCTGGTTGGCTGTTACCGCCACGGAGGCAATCTGCGGATCGGAAAGGGTGATTTTATTTTGTGCCGAAGCGATATAGCAGGTTACTGCGGTTAGCAGGAAGAAAGGCACAGCTTTCAGGATACTGATTTTTAAGGTACGCATGATTTTCATGTTTTTTGTGATGAAGAATAATCATCAGTATTAGAGGTAGTGGTAGTCCAATAGGTTACAAAGGAAATTCGAAATCCCATCCCGCCAAGTGGCAAACCTCGGTAAACGCAACAGTTGCGTTCCCTGGAAGAGAAATAACTTCTTGGATGCTGAAGTTTTTTGATGATTCCTCACGGGTATGTCTGCGGCAATCTTATCGGCAGAATTTCATCGGGTACCGGACATAGAATTCGCCCTTTGAGATTCGGCGAAGTTTCCCTTTTAGCAATTGGCGCGTGAGGGGTTTAAGATGGTCCAGATACAAAATACCTTCTATATGGTCATACTCGTGCTGGATCATTCGGGCTGTGGTGCCCCGAAAGGTCTTGGTGTGGTGTTGAAAGGATCTGTCATAGTAAGAGATCGTGATCGTCCATGCACGTTCGACAGGTTGCGGTAAATTAGGTATGCTAAGGCATCCTTCGTCTTCTACCCAACTTCTTTCACTGCGGCTGATGATCCGGGCGTTGATAAATTCCTGTTTTATGCCCTGATCTCCGTCAAATACTGCATCCCGGTCCTGCTGATCGAGTGCCTGGTAGGTCTGCAGGCTGTCTATGAGGAAGAGGCGGATGGGGTAATTTACCTGCGGGGCGGCCAGCCCGCAGCCCGCGGCACCGTACATGGTTTCCCACATATCAGCAATAATTTTCTCCAGCCGGGGATATGTCCGAGATATATCAACACAAGGCTTTCTCAATACCTCGTGGCCATAAGAAAGTATCGGAAGTATCATTGATCCTATCAGTTAACCACCCAAAAATAGGAGGATTGTCGGAAATTCAGACGCAAAGTTTATTCTCTGATAATCAATCCTGTATGGATCCACCGGCAATGAATGATCTAGTCGCACACGAGAAGGGCGTTTGATTATGGAATCAAAAGCATAACTCCGTCAGATAATTTGAATGAGATTTACTAATTTTGCCGACCTAGTCGATCAAGGAGAGGTGTCCGAGCGGTCGAAGGAGCACGCCTGGAAAGTGTGTATACCCGTGAGGGTATCGCGGGTTCGAATCCCGCTCTCTCCGCAGGATGCTCATAGCGAAGAGCTATGGGCATTTTATTTTGTGGGAAGGTATTGAAGGATGGAGGACTGTAGAGTATCCTACAGGATATACATTATCTACATTTTGATTCCAGCGTTTTACTTTAACTTTGATGTGCAGTTAAGAAGTCTATCAGGTTTGTATGAATGATCCCCTCTTTGCTCATACCGGTAGAAATATCATTTAAGGAGACTACATATTTTGGATAGTTGTCTTCAATTTTAAGGAGATTACCAAATTCACGCTGAGCAGTCGTTTCATCATTGTCTAGCGTAAGACAAACTTGTACATACAATT
>Ga0164242_10000205_pt1 | contig 73769 bp, 63 predicted proteins | sample OricomgcompostMG_FD_108783 | JGI IMG/M metagenome (GOLD analysis project Ga0164242, IMG submission 108783) | Miracle-Growth compost microbial communities from Emeryville, California, USA - Original compost - Miracle growth compost (MG) ... | reverse complement strand
TTCATCGCGACCCAGGTGCTGCAACTCGACGGCCTGCGCATGACGCCGGCCGTGCGCCACAACGACGGGCTCGATTACGTGCCCACCAACAAATACGTACTGTTTGGCCACCACTTCGCGGCGATCGCGGGCGCGGGTCCGCTGGTCGGCCCGGTGCTGGCCGCGCAGATGGGCTACATGCCCGGCATGCTGTGGATTCTCGCGGGCGTGGTGTTCGCGGGCGCGGTGCAGGATTTCGTGGTGCTGTTCCTCTCCACGCGCCGCGACGGCCGCTCGCTCGGCGACCTCGTGAAGATGGAACTCGGCCCGGTGCCCGGCGTGATCGCGCTGTTCGGCACCTTCCTCATCATGATCATCATTCTCGCGGTGCTCGCGCTGATCGTGGTGAAGGCGCTGACGAACTCGCCGTGGGGCACGTTCACCGTGGCCGCGACGATTCCCATCGCGATCTTCATGGGCCTGTACGTGCGTTACATCCGTCCGGGCAAGATCGGCGAGATCTCGATCATCGGCTTCATTCTGCTGATGGCGTCGATCGCGTTCGGCCAGCACGTGCACGATTCGCCGACGCTCGCCGCGTGGTTCACGTTCACGGGCACCCAGCTCACGTGGATCCTGATCGGCTATGGCTTCGTGGCCTCGGTGCTGCCGGTGTGGCTGCTGCTCGCGCCGCGCGACTATCTCTCGACGTTCCTGAAGATCGGCACCATCCTCGCGCTCGCGATCGGCATTTTGATCGTCGCGCCGGAACTGAAGATGCCGTCCTTCACGAAGTTCATCGACGGCACGGGCCCGGTCTGGTCGGGCAACCTGTTCCCATTCCTCTTCATCACGATCGCGTGCGGCTCGGTCTCGGGCTTCCATGCGCTGATCTCGTCGGGCACCACGCCCAAGCTGCTCGATAACGAAACCAACGCGCGCTTCATCGGTTATGGCGCAATGCTGATGGAGTCGTTCGTCGCGATCATGGCGCTCGTGGCGGCCTCGGTGATCGAACCGGGCGTCTATTTCGCGATGAACGCGCCGCTCGCCGTGCTCGGCACGACGCCCGACGCCGTCGCGCACACCGTGGGCCAATGGGGCTTCGTGCTCACGCCGGAGATGCTCACGCACACGGCGCAGGCCGTGGGCGAGACCACCATCGTCGCGCGCGCGGGCGGTGCGCCCACGCTGGCCGTGGGCATGGCGCAGATCCTGCACCAGGTGGTCGGCGGCGAAGCGATGATGGCGTTCTGGTATCACTTCGCGATCCTCTTCGAAGCGCTCTTCATCCTGACTGCCGTGGACGCGGGCACACGCGCCGGCCGCTTCATGCTGCAGGACCTGCTGGGCACGTTCCACCCGTCCTTGAAGCGCACGGAATCGCTGCCCGCGAACCTGATCGCCACCGCCTTGTGCGTGGCCGCGTGGGGCTACTTCCTCTACCAGGGCGTGGTCGATCCGCTCGGCGGCATCAACACGCTGTGGCCGCTCTTCGGCATCTCCAACCAGATGCTCGCCGGCATCGCGCTGATGCTCGCGACCGTGGTGCTGTTCAAGATGAAGCGCGAGAAGTTCGCATGGGTCACGGCGCTGCCCACGCTGTGGTTGCTCATCTGCACGCTCACGGCGGGCTGGCAGAAGATCTTCGACAGCAACCCGAAGGTGAGCTTCGTCGCGCACGCGCAGAAGCTCTCGGCGGCGCTCGCCGACGGCAAGATCCTCGCGCCCGCGAAATCGGCCGAGCAGGTGCAGCGTATGATCTTCAACGACTATGTGGACGCGGCGCTCTCGGGCCTCTTCATCTTCGTGGTGGCGAGCATCGTGGTCTACGGGCTGATTGCGATTGCGCGCGCACGCCGCATCGACCGCCCGACCGTGCAGGAAACGCCGTATGAAGCGATGCCGGCGGGCGGCGCGGCCATCGCGGCGAATCGCGTGCACTGAGCTCGCTTCATCGACTGAACGGAGCACATCATGTTCTCGGGACTTCGCGACAACGTGCAGACGGCCGGCCGCTATCTGGGCCAGGCCATGCGCCTGATGGTGGGGCTGCCGGACTACGAGGGCTATCTCGCGCACATGCGCGCGACGCATCCCGACCAGCCGGCGATGACCTACGAGGAATTCTTCCGCGAGCGGCAGAACGCGCGCTATGGAGCGGGCGCGGGGAAATGCTGCTGAACGACTGAGCGGAAAATATCAAACGCGACGGCGAAGGCCATCGCGTATTGAATGATCCGTCTGACTGAGACTGCCCGATCGGTTTGCGCCGATCGGGCAGTTTCGTTTCGGGGCCGCGACTCAGGTTTCCCGCTGCCCCTCGCAATGCGCGCGCCACATCTCCCGATACGCGCTTTCGATATTCGCGGCGAAGCGCGGCGCGTCCATGAGCGGCGAAGCCTTCATGCGTGCGCGCAGCCCTGCGCGCAGCGCGCCCAGCCGCGGCAGATCGTGCGCCAGTCCGGTGGCGACGCGCACGAAGTCCTCGTCGGTGTGCGCGACGAGCTCGGGCATTCCGAGATTCGCCGCGATGCTCCAGCCGCCGCGGCTCGCCGCCGAGCGGCCCGTGCGCGTGACGACGGGCACGCCCATCCAGAACGCGTCGAGGCTCGTGGTGTGGCCGTTGTAGGGAAACGAGTCGAGCGCGAGGTCGATGCGGTGGTAGGTCTCCAGATACAGGCGGCGTGTTTGATGGCCGACGAACGCCACGCGCGCCGGGTCGATGCCCTGCGCTTGCGCGCGCGCCCCGAGCGTCTTGCGCGGCGCGCCCGGCGGCGCGAGCAGCAGCAGGCGCGCGTGCGGCACGGCGGCCAGCACGGCGCTCCACAGACGCAGTGCGTGGTCGCTGATCTTGGCCGGATTGTTCAGGCATCCGAACGTGATCGGTTCGCCGCCCGCCGCCGGCAGGGGGTTGACTTCGAGCCCGGCCACCTGCGCGTCGTAGCACCAGAACGCGTCGGGCAGGCGCAGCGAGCGCTCGCTGTAGAGCGCGTCGCGGCCGGGCTCGTCGACGGGGTCGAGCCACGGGTCGGTGAGCCGATAGTCCATTGCCGGGCTGCCGGTCGTGCCCGGATACGCGAGCCACGCGAGCTGCACCGGCGCGGGCCGCCGCGCGAACAGCAGGCGCCGCCCGGCGGCCATGTGCATCGTGAGGTCGACGAGGATGTCGATGCGGTCGTCGCGAATTTGCCGGGCGAGCGCGGCGTCGTCGAGCTCGCGCACGTCGCGCCAGACATCGACGAGGGTCTTGATGTGCTGCGTCATGGCGTCGGGCTTCGCGACGCTCGCATAGCAGACGATTTCGAACGCCGCGCGGTCGTGATGCGCGAGCAGCGGCACCGTGAAAAGCGCCTGGCAATGCGAACGAAAATCGGGCGAGACATAGCCGATGCGCAAGCGCCGCCCTGGCGTGAGGTTGTCTTCTCCCGGCGCGTGCGGTTCGAGGACCGGCGGCTCGTAGCGCGCCGCGAAACGCCGGCATTCGTCGAGCAGCGTCTGCGGGTCGTCGGTCTGGAAGGCGAGGGCGAAGATCAAATCGGAGTGCGCGACGACGATGTCGCCGCTGGCGCCGTCTTCCGAGCTCGATTCCACGCTCGCGAGCGCGAGCGCTTGCCGATACGACGCCACCGATTCGTCGAGCCGCCCCATGTCGAGCAGCACGTTGCCGAGCGCCGCATGACCGGCCGGGTCGGCGGGATCCAGCTCGATTGCCCGGCGCAGCGCCGCTTCGGCCTCGTGCAGGCGCTCGCCCTTCAGAACCAGCCCGAGGTGGTGCCACGCCAGCCGGTGATCGGGCTGCAGCGCAACGGCGCGGCGCAGCGCGTCGACGGCCTCCTCGGGATGCGTCACGCCGATCAGCGTGCCGAGGTTGTAGTGCGCGTCCGCGAGGCCGGGATCGAGCGCGACGGCCTGGCGCGCCGCCGCTTCGGCGTCCTTGGGATGCGTTTTCGTGAGCGCGTGCGCGAGATTGACCCAGGCGGCGGCGAAATCCGGCTTGATCTCCACCGCGCGCCGCAAGGCTTGCGCCGCTGCGTCGGGGCGGCGCGCGCAGAGCAGGTTGCCGAGGTGGAAGTGCGCCGCGGCAAGCTCGGGGTCGAGTTCGATCGCGCGGCGCAGCGCGGCTTCGGCTGCGTCGGGGCGCTGGGCGCAAAGCAGTTGCCCGAGACGGCTCCATGCAGGCGCGAAGCGTGGATCCAGTTCGAGCGCGCGGCGTAACGTGGCCTCGGTGGCCTCGGTGGCCTCGGCGGTGGCGGGCTGCATGGACGCGAGCAGCGTGCCCAGGTTGAAATACGCATGCATGAAATCGGGGCGCAGCGCGATCGCGCGCTCGAACGCCGCTTGCGCCTCGGCGGGTTGCGTCGCGCGCAGCAGGTTGCCGAGGTTGTTGTGCGCTTCGGCGAGCGCCGGATCGCAGCGGATGGCCGCGCGCAGATGCGCGGCGGCTTGCGCGGCTTCGTCGGGGCCGAAGCTGTTGGCCAGATAGAAGTGGGCGGCGGCCAGCGTGGGATCGAGCGCAAGCGCGCGGCGCAGCGCGGCGCGCGTGTCGTCGACGCGGCCTTGCGCGCGTAAGGCGAGGGCGAAATCGACCAGGCGCCGTGCGTTCTGGCGCGGGGCGAGCGCCTCGCGCAACCGCGCTTCGGCCTCGGCGATGCGGCCTTGCTGGAGGGCGATCAGAGTGCGCAGGTGCAGCGCTTCGGCGTGGCCGGGCGAGTGCGCGAGCGCGGTGCGGCAATGCTGCTCGGCAGCGTCCAGTTGTCCGGCGCGCCAGGCGACGAGTGCGGCTTCATACATGGCGATGATCGGCGCGGCCCGGCCGGCGGCGCGCTCGAGCGCATCGCGAGGCCGGACGCGGCATCCGGTGAATGGAAAACCGGCCATTGTGGCGGTTTCGCCATCCCGAAAACGCCCGTCGCAGCGCCGCTGCGATCTGCCGCAACAAAAACAGAAAAGGCGCAACGGCGTGAACCGTTGCGCCCTCCCGAGCACCGCAAGAAGGGGCCGCCGATCCTTGCGGACGGCGGCCTTGCCGATGCCGCCGCGCTCAGCCTGCCGCGACTGTTGCGGGCTTCTTGGTCTTGGCGGCGTTCTTGATCTCTTCGAGCTTGATCTCGACGTGGCGCGAGAACACATACTCGGCCGGACGCGCGCCTTCGAGCGGGATGTCCTTCACGAACGCGCCTTCGGTCTTCGGGCCGCTCATCGCGACCTTCAGCGCCTTAAGCGGATGCGCGACCGTGTCCATCACGGCGGTGGCCTCGAAGCCGCAGTGGACCATGCAGTCCGCGCACTTCTCGTACTTGCCCGTGCCGTACTTGTCCCAGTCGGTGGTTTCCATCAGTTCCTTGAAGGTCTTCACGTAACCTTCGCCGACCAGATAGCAGGGCTTTTGCCAGCCGAACACCGTGCGCGCCGGGTTGCCCCACGGCGTGCACTGGTAGGTCTGGTTGCCGGCCAGGAAGTCGAGGAACAGGCTCGACTGGCTGAACGACCACTTCTTGCCGTTGTTGCCGCGCTTGAAGATTTCGCGGAACAGGTTCTTGGTCTTGTCGCGGTTCAGGAAGTGCTGCTGGTCCGGCGCGCGCTCGTACGCATAGCCCGGCGACACCGTGATGCCGTCCACGCCGATCTCGCCGACCGTATCGAAGAACTTCGCCACGCGCTCGGGCACGGCGTCGTTGAACAGCGTGCAGTTGATGTTCACGCGGAAGCCGCGGCGCTTGGCTTCCTTGATGGCCGCGACGGCCTTGTCGTACACGCCTTCCTGCGAGACCGAGTGATCGTGCGCTTCGCGGTCGCCGTCCAGGTGGACGGACCAGACGAAGTACGGGTTCGGCTGGTAGTCGTCCATCTTCTTTTCCATGAGCAGCGCATTCGTGCAGAGATACACGAACTTCTTGCGCGCCATGATGCCCTTCACGATCTGCGGCATTTCCTTGTGCAGCAGCGGCTCGCCGCCCGCGATCGAGACGACGGGCGCGCCGCACTCGTCGACGGCTTCCAGGCATTCCTGCAGCGACAGGCGCTGGTTCAGGATGGGATCCGGATAATCGATCTTGCCGCAGCCGTTGCAGGCCAGGTTGCAGCGGAACAGCGGCTCGAGCATGAGCGCGAGCGGATAGCGCTTGTTGCCGCTGAAATGCTGGCGAAAGATGTACGAGCCAACGCGGACTTTTTGTAGCAGCGGAATAGACAAAGCGTGTCCTCCTTAAACTTCGCGCGCGACGAGCGGTTGCAACAGCTTCGACGGCAGCTTGAATTCGACTTTTTCTTCGCGGCCCGCCATCGTCGACACCTCGACAGGCCCCAACGCGCGCAGCGCGTCGATCACGTTTTCCACCATTTCCTCGGGCGCCGACGCACCGGCCGTGATGCCGACGGTTTGCGCATTGGCGAACCACTCGCGCTTCACCTCCGAGCCGTCCGCCACCAGGTAGCTCGGCACCCCCGTTTCGCTGCCGATCTCGCGCAGACGATTCGAGTTCGAGCTGTTCGTCGCGCCCACCACGAGCAGCACCTCCACCTGGGTGGACAACTCGCGCACCGCGGCCTGGCGGTTTTGCGTGGCATAGCAGATGTCACGCGTGTCCGGGCCGACGATGTCGGAGAAGCGCTTGAGCAGCGCGTCGATGATGCCGCGCGTGTCGTCCACCGAAAGCGTGGTTTGCGTCACGTACGCGAGCGGCGCGTCGAGCGGCAAGTCGAGCTTCGCCACATCGGCTTCGCTCTGCACCAGCAGCACGGTGCCGGGAATCTGGCCGATCGTGCCTTCCACCTCGGGGTGACCGGCATGGCCGATCAGGATCAGCGTGCGGCCCGCCCCAACATACTGGCGGCCCTGCACGTGCACCTTGGTGACGAGCGGACAGGTGGCGTCCAGCACGTCGAGGCTGCGTTCATCGGCGGCGCGCTCAACCGTCTTGGCGACGCCGTGCGCGCTGAAAATGGCGACCGCGCCCTCGGGCACTTCGTCGAGCTCTTCCACGAAACGCGCGCCCTTGTTGCGCAGGTTTTCGACCACGTGGCGATTGTGGACGATCTCATGGCGCACATAGACGGGCGCGCCGTGCTTCTGCAATGCGCGATCGACAATCTCGATAGCGCGGACAACCCCCGCACAAAAGCCGCGGGGTTGGGCAAGGATCACTCGCATAGGGTGGCGAACTCCGACTGCCGCGGATTCGGAAAGAGCCCTAAAGACCCGTTCGCCGCGACCATCATATTAATAAGGTGCTGATATCTGCATGTATCCGCCAGAGGGGGGCGGAAAAAACCAGACGCGCATTTTAACCCCTTCGCCGCCGCTTTGCTGCGCGGCGAACGGGAAGGTGCGGCGCGCGCGCGACGCTAATCGGAATCGCCCCTTTTTCGAGGCGCTGCGGCAGCGCAAATTCCGGCTGCGCAGCCCGTATCCGCGTTGGGGGTATTGCGCAGTGCAACATAATACAGGAACCCTTAAACTATCGTCCCCGCGTACCCAGCCGCACTGGCCTTGCGGGACCGACCCCAATCTGGACGCTTCATGGAACCCGACCACAACGACGATTTTCCGGTAGCGCGCATTTTGCTGCCGAAGGCGCTGAGAGTGCCTGTCGGCGTGATCTACCATGTCGCGCGCACCCTTGACGACATTGCCGACGAAGGCGACTGGAGCGTCGAGGAGCGTCACCTGCGCCTCGCCGACTTTCGCGCCGGGCTAGACGCCGTGGCCGAAGGCCGGCTCGCGCCCGTGCACCCCGCGCTGTTCGCGAAGCTCGCCAAGGTGATGTACCAGTGCCGGCTGCCGCTGCAGCCGTTCTACGATCTGGTCTCGGCGTTCGACCAGGACATCGGCACCACGCGCTACGCCGACCGCTTCGAGCTGCTCGACTTTTGCCGCCGCTCGGCGAATCCGGTCGGGCACTTGATGCTGCACCTGATCGACGCGGCCACGCCCGAGAATCTCGCCGACTCCGACGCCGTCTGCACCGCCTTGCAGCTCATCACCTTCTTGCAGGACGTGCCGGCCGACTGGAACCGGGGCCGCATCTATCTTCCGCAGGCCGACCGCGAGCGCATGCAGGTGAGCGAGGCGCAGATCGCCGCGGGCCGGGTGGACGGCGCCTGGCGCGCGCTGATGGAGCACGAAGTGGCGCAGGCGCGCGCGCTCATGCTGAGCGGCGCGCCGCTCGCGCTGCGCGTGCCGGGCCGCTTCGGCCTCGAGTTGTGCAGCGTCGTGCATGGCGGCTTGCGCATGCTCGAGATCATCGAGCGCGAGGGGTACGACGTATTTCGCGCGCGGCCGCGGCTGCGCGCGACCGACTGGGCCGTGGTGCTGATGCGTACGGCGACCATGTGGCTGTCGCGCCGCGTGGGGGCGCGTGTGCCTTCGATCGAGAGTAACAACGCATGATGACCATGATTCTCTTTGCTGTGTCCTGCCTTTCGCTGCTGATCTGGCTCGTTCTGCTGTTGGGGCGCGGCGGCTTCTGGCGCGCGCGCCCCGCCGCGCCGCTGCCCGTGGTGGAGCCCGCGGCGGGCTGGCCCGCGGCCTGCGCCGTGGTGCCGGCGCGCAACGAGGCGGACGCGATCGGCGAGGCCGTCGCATCGCTGCTCCAGCAGGACTACGGCGGCGCATTCCACGTCATCGTGATCGACGACCACAGCACCGACGGCACCGCCGAAGCCGCACGCGCCGCCGCGCTCGCGCTGCAGTGCCCGGAAAAACTCACGGTGGTCAGCGCCAGGCCGCTGCCCGCCGGCTGGTCGGGCAAGGTCTGGGCGCAGGCGCAGGGCATCGAGGCCGTGCGGACGCTGGGGCTGGACGCCGACTACCTGCTTCTGACCGATGCCGACATCGGCCATCCGCCCGACGCGCTCGCGCAGCTTGTGGTGCGCGCGCAGGCGGAACAGCGCGACCTCGTCTCGCTGTTGGTGCGCCTGCGCTGCGACTCGTTCTGGGAGAAGGCGCTGATCCCGGCGTTCGTGTTCTTCTTCGCCAAGCTTTACCCGTTCTCGTGGGTCAACAATCCGCGCAACAAGACGGCGGCGGCGGCGGGCGGCTGCATGCTGGTGCGGCGCAAGGCGCTGGAGGAGGCGGGCGGCATCGAGTCGATCCGCGCCGAGCTCATCGACGATTGCAGTCTTGCCGCGCGCATCAAGCATCGCGGCGACGGGCAGCATCCGATCCGCCTCGACGTGGCCGCGAGGAGCGTCTCGCTGCGCCCGTACGACTCGTGGAAAGACATCTGGAACATGATCGCCCGCACGGCGTTCACGCAGCTTCATTACTCGGCGTGGCAGCTTGCGGGCACGATCGTCGGCATGACGGTCATCTATCTCGCGCCGCCCGTGGTCGCGCTCGTGCTCGGCCCGCTCGGCTGGCCCGCGTGGATCGCCTGGGCGCTGATGTGCTGCGCCTACGCGCCGATGCTCGCGTACTATCGCCGCTCGCCGCTATGGGCGCCGTTCCTGCCGCTCGTCGCGCTGTTCTATGTGGGCGCGACCTTCGCTTCGGCGTGGCGCTTCTGGCGCGGCAAGGGCGGCCAGTGGAAGTCGCGCGTGCAGGCGCCGGCGCAGGGGCGCTGAGGCGTGCGCGCCGCCAACCGGCGCGCCTCGCATGCAAAAAAGGCGTCGTTCGTGAGAGCGACGCCTTTTGCGTTTGGGCGATGGAAGCCCGATACGCCGCTTAACGCTGCGTCAACATCATGTACATCTGCACGACCATGTCGGGCGAGAACACGAACGGCACCCAGCCGTGACCGGTGTGCCGCACGACCAGCAGGCGGTCGCCGTTCGACTGCTTCTGCACGGCCATCATGGGGTTCTTCGTCGACGCGAAGCGCCAGCCGGGCGGAATCGCGGGCGGCGGCTCGGGCTGCATGGAGGCGCGCGCGTTCGCGAGTTCCTCGATCAGTTGGCCCACCTGGAGCGGATGCAGCGAGACCGTCTGGCCGCCGATCGTCATCGTGATTTCGTTCTGCGACGGCCGGCCCACCTCCAGCGTGACCTTGCGGGCTTCGGCTTCCGGTGCGGGCCCGGCGGCTTCGATGCCAGCTTCGGCTTCGACGACCGCCGCTTCGGCGACTGCGCCCTGCTGCTCGTGCGAATGCGCCGCCGCCGCAGCAGCGGCGGCCGGCTCGGTTTCGTCCTGCTGCGCGGCCGTTGCCGGCACGGCGACATCCGCTGCGTGGAGCTGTTCGGGAGCCGCTGCTTCAACTGCGCGCGGCGCGAGGGCGGCGCTGACGGCCTGAATAAGCTGATCGACGCCCGCGTCGAGCGCGCCGATCTGGTCTTGAAGATTCATGCGAGGCTTCTCTGGTAAGACCCGCGATTTTACCCATAGCGCACGCGGGTGTCCCGCGCGGCGTTGTAAGCAGGTCGCAACAAAAGTTGTAACAATTTGCGCGGGCATCGCGCGATGCGCGCGGCAAGCCGCGGAGAGCCGCCTCGCGCGGCGTTCCGTGCGGCGTTCATTTCGCGCCCAGATACCCGGCTTCGCCAAACCACGCGAGCGCGTCCCTGAGGCCTTCGCGATAGGGCCGCGCGCGGTAGCCGAACTCGCGCTCCGCCTTCGCCGACGTGAAGTACATCTTGTTTTTCGACATCTTGAGCGCATCGACGGTCACGAACGGCTCGCGCTTCGTGAAACGCGCCACGGCCTCGGCGCCCATCGCGAGCGGGTAGAGCGGCCAGCGCGGCAGCGCGATGGTGGGCGGCTTGCGGCCCACCATGCCGGCGATGTCGGCGAGCATCTGCTGCAGCGGCAGGTTCTCGCCGCCGAGGATATAGCGCTCGCCGATGCGTCCGCGCTCGAGCGCGAGGAAGTGGCCGTTCGCGACGTCGTCCACGTGCACGAGGTTCAGGCCCGTGTCGACGAACGCGGGAATCTTGCCGGTGGCCGCCTCCACGATGATGCGGCCCGTGGGCGTGGGTTTCACGTCGCGCGGGCCGATCGGCGTGGACGGATTGACGATCACGGCGGGCAGGCCGTCGCGCTCGATCATGCGCTCGACGGCGCGCTCGGAGAGCACCTTGCTGCGCTTGTACACGCCGATCGCCTGGTCGGCCGCGAGCGGCGAGGTTTCGTCCGCGGCGTTGCCCGAGCTCGTGACCTTGAGCGTGGCCACGCTGCTCGTGTAGACGATGCGCTCCACGCCCGCGTCGAGCGCGGCGCGCATGGTGGCCTCGGCGCCTTCGAGATTGGCGCGCTCGATCTCGTGCGGATCGGGCGCCCAGAGGCGATAGTCGGCGGCCACGTGGAACAGATAGCGCACGCCGTCGAGCGCACGGCGCATCGAGGCGGCGTCGCGCATGTCGCCGGTGACGATTTCTGCGTCGAGCGCTTCGAGGTTCTTGCGCGGGCTCGTCGCGCGCACCAGCGCGCGCACAGCGTAGCCCTTTTCCAGCGCGATGCGGGCGACAGCCGAGCCGACGAAGCCGGAGGCGCCGGTGATCAGCACGAGGTCCTTGTTGGCGCGGGAAGTGTCGGTCATTCGAAATTCGCTTTGAGGTGTCGGATGTCGGTCGAGTGCGGCATCGTATGAAATGGTTTGGTATGGAATGGTGCGATTGCTGGCGTGGCACGGATTGTACGTGGCGCGGGTCCGGCGCGTGCGCGCGAGCGCGTCTACAATGCCGACCGTGACTGTGGCGCTGGCCGACAAATGGAGAACGAACGATGAGCGAACCGGATCTGGATGCGCGCCTGGAAACGTATTACGCACGCGTGCGCGGAACGGTGCAGGGCGTGGGCTTTCGTCACGCGACGGTGCGCCAGGCGCACGCGCTGCGCATTCGCGGCTATGTCGCCAATCTGGAGGACGGCTCGGTGGAAGTCGTGCTCCAGGGCACGGCGAATCAGGTGGACCGCATGCTCTCGTGGCTGCGCCACGGACCGCCCGCGGCGCGCGTGAGTTCGGTCGAAAGCGAGGAACGCTACACCGGGAAACGCTACGAGCGTTTCGAGCAGCACTGAATCGGCGGCCGCAAAAAAGGCGGGGCGCTTTCAGGGCGCGCCGCCTTTTTGTTTGCCCGGGCCTGTTGCCCGTGCGTTTCGATGACCTTGCGAGCAGACGCTCACGCCGCGCTCAACAGGCTCTGCGCGAATCCCCATTCCTTCTCGACCCACTGACGCGCGCAATCGAAACCCGCATCGGCCGCGATCGCGGGGATTTCGTCGGCGTGGTACTTGTGGCTGCTCTCGGTCCAGATGGTTTCGCCGGCCTCGAGCTCGACCGCGAGCCGCGCCGCGCCCACGCGCGCATGGACATGACGTCGCGCGCGCAGATGCATCTCGACGCTGCGCGCATCGGGATTGAAGCGCGCGACGTGCTCGAAGTCGCGCAGATCGAAGTCGCCGTCGAGTTCGCGGTTGATGCGCGCGAGCAGGTTCAGGTTGAATGCCGCCGTCGCGCCGACGGCATCGTCATAGGCGGCGATCAGCGTGGGCACGGGCTTCACGAGATCGGTGCCCAGCAAAAGCGTGTCGCCCGGGCGCAGCATCGCGCGAATGTCACGCAAAAAGCGCGTGGCCGCTAGACGCGCGAAGTTGCCGATCGTGCTGCCGAGGAACAGCACGCACAGGCGCTCGCCGTGCTTGCGCTCCCGGCTCACTTCGGCGAGCCCGGCCAGATAGTCGCGCTCGTAGCCGACGATGGAAATGCGCTCGATGTCGGCCAGCTCGCGCCGGCACAATTGCAGGGCGGTGCGCGAGATCTCGATCGGGCAATACGAGGTGGCCGTGGTGGGACGCTTGCGCGAGAGCGCTTCGAGAATGCGGCGCGTCTTGCGGCCGCTGCCGCTGCCGAGTTCGGCGACGGTGACGTCGGCGGGCAGCGCCTCGACGATTTCGCTTGCGTAGCGCGCGAGCAGCCGCTCTTCGGCGCGCGTGACGCCGTATTCGGGCAGCACGGTGATGACTTCGAACAGCGCCGAGCCGACTTCGTCATACAGATACTTCGAAGGCAGTTCTTTCTGCGGCGCGTGGGTGAGGCCCGCACGGACCGCGGCGGCAAAATCGGCGGCGAAGTCGGAGAGGGCGTTCGGCTGCGGGTTGGAACGGGACGCAGATTGGGTCATGCGTACTCCTGTGAGCGTTGGACGGCTGGCGGCCGCCGCGCCGAAGGCCTGCTTCGCGCGCGCGACCGCAGGGCGGCTCCGTAGCGAGACTTACGTTCTAGTCCATTGCGGCGGGCATGTCAGGACTAAATCGCGGATCTCGCTGCGCCGGACGTGGCCGCATTGCCCGTGCCCGCCGCGCCGGCGGGGCGCGGCGCATTAAAATTCGTGCTGACGGCGCGGCTTCGCGAGTCGCCTTTTATTCAATAACCGATTCAAATGACAATGCTTTTTCCAGCCCCACCTGGTTTTTTCATGGAGGCTGCCGCGCGGTGCGCCTTTGGCGCGCGTGCTCGCGCCCCGGTTTTTTTCCGTCCGCGTGGCGTTTCGACATGTCGGTAAATTCGTACGAGCCCAAGCGCGGTATTACGCTTTCCGTGAGCGCGTCGACGCTGTTCGCGCTGATGTCCGCCTATACCCTGTTGCTCGCGCCGCTCGGCGGGCTGGACATCTTCGCGTGGCGCGTGATCTGGACCGCGCCTGGTGCGCTCGCGCTGGTGGTCCTGCGCTCGCGCGCGCCGCAACTCCGGGAACTGGTGGTGCGCGCGTTCAGGGAGCCGCGCGTCGCGCTCATGCTCGTGGGTAGCGCCGCGCTGCTCGGCATGCAGCTATGGGTATTCCTCTGGGCGCCGCTGCACGGACGCCTGCTGGAAGTGTCGCTCGGCTATTTCATGTTGCCGCTCGTCATGGTGCTGGTGGGGCGCTACTACTACCACGAGCGGCTCGAAGCGCTGCAATGGATCGCGGTGGCGTGCGCGGCCGTGGGCGTCGCGCACGAACTGTGGGTGACGCACGCGTTCTCCTGGCCGACGCTGCTCGTCTCGCTCGGCTATCCACCGTACTTCGTGCTCCGTCGCAAGATCCACGCGGATTCGCTCGTGACCTTCTCGGTCGAAATGATCCTGCTGCTGCCCGTGGCCGCCATCGAGGCGCACGCGGGCGGCTCGCTGCAGTTGCTGAGTTCGCACGCGCTGCTGGCCTGGGTGCTGCTGCCGGGGCTCGGCGTGCTGAGCACGGTGGCGCTCGCGTGCTATCTGAAGGCGAGCCGGCTGCTGCCGATGGCGCTTTTCGGCATCCTCGGCTATGTCGAGCCGGTGCTGCTCGTGATCGTCTCCGTCGTGCTGCTGCGCGAGCCGTTCGGGCTGCGCGAGCTCGGGACCTATGTGCCGATCTGGCTTGCCGTCGCGTTGACGGCGCTCCATGGCGCGCGGCTGGTGAGGCTCGCGCGCTAGCCGCGCGCCGGGCGCGAAGCGGTGGATTTCGCGAGCGTCACGACCGGGCCGCCTGCCCACGCGGGGGATTGATGCGCGTCGGTCCGGCCTTGGCCTCGATGGCCGCGCGCAAGTCCGGGCGCCAGCCGAGGCCGAACTCGAAATCGTCGATGCGGCACGGCTCGAACAGCGCCTCGATCGCATGGATCGATATTGATCGATAGCATCAACATCGATCCACCAGGCGCGGTTATGTGTGCGAACGCACGGCCGCGCCATTGCGGCAGCGCACGGTTTGCGTCGACAATGACGCCGCTTGCAACGGGCTTGCGTCGCCGGCCCCGCCCGAGCGCGCCTCCTAACCTCACGCCGCTGACCGTGGCGTTTTCCGATCCCGCTTCATGAACGACCGCGTCGTAGCCGCCTTTGATTTCGACGGCACCATCACCACGTCCGATAGCTTCCGCGCCTTTCTGCTCGATGCCGCCGGCAACGCCCGCTTCGCGCTGGCCGCGCTGCGCTGCCTGCCGTGGCTCGCGGGCATCGCGCCCGGCTGGGCCGACCGCGGCCGTACCAAGGCGCGCTTCCTGTACGCGGCGCTGGGGCCGGTGCGCCGCGAGGCGCTCGAAGCCGCCGCGCAGCGCTTCGTCGACACACGCCTGCCCGGCCTGCTGCGCCCCGAGATGCTTGCGCGCATCCGCGAGCACCAGGCGCTCGGGCACGAGGTGGTGCTCGTGAGCGCCTCGCCTTCGGTGTATCTGCGCGAGTGGGCGCCGCGCGTGGGCATTGGCACGGTGCTCGCGAGCGAACTGGAATGGCGCGGCGGGGTCTACACTGGGCGGCTCGCGGGGCGCAATTGCTGGGGCCCGGAAAAGGTCGCGCGGCTGCGCGCATGGTGGGGCGAGCGCGCGCCCGCCACGCTCTACGCTTACGGCGACAGCCGCGGCGACCGCGAAATGGCCCAGCTGGCGAATCACGCATGGATACGCGGCGAATCCGGGTTGCCGCCGCTCGCGGCAGCGGGCGGCTTCGGCGCGCCGGCGTGAAAGCGCGGCGGGCGTCGCACGTCGCCCCGCTGACCCCGAGCCGACCTGATAATCAGCCGACCACAAGGAGAGAAGGAGACACGCCCATGAACGGACAATGGACCCAGGTGAAGTCGCGCGACGGCGGAGAATTCCGCGCCTACACGGCGCTGCCGCCGGAAGGCAGCGGCCCGGGCCTCGTGCTGCTGCAGGAGATTTTCGGCGTGAACGCGTATATGCGCGCGATGGCCGACCGCTACGCGGAAGAGGGCTATGTGGTGATGGTGCCCGACCTCTTCTGGCGACTCGAACCCGGCGTCGATCTGGGCTGCGAGGGCGCCGACATGGCCACGGCGCTCGAACTGCACGACCGCTTCGACGTCGACCTCGCAATGGACGACGTCGCGCAGACGCTGGCCGCGCTGCGCGCGCATCCCTCGCAGCGCGGCAAGGTGGGCGCGCTCGGCTATTGCCTGGGCGGCCGGCTCGCGTATCTGGCGGCGGCGCGCACCGATGTCGATTGCGCGATCGGCTATTACGCGGTGGGCCTCGAAAACTATCTGAACGAAGCCGACACGATCCGCTGCCCGCTCATGCTGCACTTCGCGGCCGAAGACGGCTGGTGCGACGCGGCCACGCGCGCGCGCATCGAAACGGCGCTGGCGGGCAAGCGGGACGTCGAGCTCTACACGTACCCGGGCTGCGATCACGCGTTCGCTTCGCCCTCGCGGCCCCAATACGACAAGCCCGCCGCGATGATGGCGTACTCGCGCTCGCTCGCCATGCTGCGCCGCGTGCTTGGCCCCATCTACGACTTCAACGCGCTGTGGGAAACGCATTGCTACCACGAGTTCGTCACGCGCACGCCCGACGACGTCATGCCGACGATGGTCGCGCAGCCCTACGTCAACCACATCCCGACGATGACGGGCGGCGTGGGCCACGACGAGCTCAAGCGCTTCTATACGCACCACTTCGTGCATGCGAATCCGGCCGACACGCGCCTGATCCCGATTTCGCGCACCATCGGCTCGGACCGCGTGGTGGACGAGTTCATCTTCTGCTGCACGCACGATCGCGAAATCGACTGGCTGCTGCCGGGGCTCGCGCCCACCGGCAAGTACTTCGAGGTGCCGATGCTCGCCGTGATCTGCTTTCGCGGCAGCAAGCTCTATAACGAGCACATCTACTGGGATCAGGCTTCGGTGCTGGCGCAGATCGGCGCCATCGATCCGACCGGGTTGCCCATCGCGGGCGCCGCGAGCGCGAAGAAGCTGCTCGACGAAACGCTGCCGTCCAACACGCTCATGCCTGCGTGGAAGACGAGCGAAGGCAAGCCGTTCTAAGCACGGCTTGCGGCGTGGCGGGCCGTCACGCCGCCGGGCCGCCCTTGGGCGGCGCGGCGCTCAGTTGAACGGATTGTCGACGACGCCGGGCTTCGCGTCCGGTTCTTCCTTGACCTGCGCAGGCAGATGCGGGTCGGCCTGCAGTTTCGCGACCACGCCGTCGAGCGCGGCCTTCAGCGCGAGCGCGGCGGCGAGCCCGCGCTTGTCGCGCGTGAGTTCGAGCGTGCCCGAGAGCGTCACGCGCGTGGTGCCGTTCGTGAGCGTGAGCGAATCGCCTTGTACGTTCAGGACGTCGTCGTCGTTTGCGTATGCGTCGAACACCTTGAGTTCCTCCTTGAGCGGGATGCGGGAGCGGCACGCGGCCGCGCCGCGCGGGCTCGCATTATAAGAACAAGAAGCGCCTCGCTGCGTCATCCATTTGATGTGAATCAGAGCCGGCTCGCGAATCCGCAGCGCTTCGCGGCAAACCCATGATGATGACGCACCTGCGCCGCGCGGCGCAGACATCCCTATAGGTCGAACAAGGAGGCGTCATGAGAATTCTAGACAAGGGTGCCGATATTGCCGGCGCCGGGTCCGCCCGCCGCATCGAAGGCGGACGCGGTGAACGCGGCCCGCGCAGCCGGCCCGCAAGGCCGACGCCGCGGACTCGGCGTTTCCCGGGCGCGCAGCGCGCATGCGCAATGTCGATCGTCGCGGCGTCCGTCTCGATGCTCGGCGCCTGCACGGTCACGCCGTGGCATTCGTCCGCATATCCCGGCGAGGACGCGCCGGTCGTCGCCAGTGCCGCCGTCGCGCCATCGGCCGCTCCGATCGAAACGCCAATCGAAACGCCGATCGAAACGCCGATCGAAACGCCGGCCGCGACTGCCGTGGCAGAAGTGCCGCCGTCCAGCGCGGCGGGCGGTTTTTATCGCGTCAAGGCCGGCGACACGCTCGACCGCATCGCCGCCGCGCACAAGCAACGCGCCGCCGATATCGCCGCCTGGAACCAGTTGCCCGCCTCGGGCAGGGTGAAGGTGGGGCAATTGCTGCGCGTGGCGCCGCCGGCTTCGTCGTCGGCCGTGGCGTCTGCGCCTGGCGTGTCTGCCGCATCGGCATCTTCCCGTGCCGCGTCTGCCGCGCCCGCGTCCGCGGCCTCGAATGCCTCCGCGCCGGCCGCCGCCAGTACGCACGCCAGCGCCCGTCTCGCCTGGCCGGTGAGCGGCAGTGTCGTCAAGCCGTTCGCAGCGGGCAAGTCGCGCGGCATCGTCATCGCATGCGCCGCGGGTGCGCCCGTGAAGGCGGCTGCGGCGGGACGCGTGACGTATGCCGGGAGCGGCATCAAGGGCTACGGCAAGCTCGTCATCATCAAACACAACTCACAGCTGATCACCGCCTATGGCCGCAACGGCCGGCTGCTCGTGAAGCAGGGCGAAGCCGTGAAGCCGGGCCAGCAGATCGCCACGAGCGGCGCAGATAGCGCGGGCGTGGGCGCGCTGCTCTTCGAAGTGCGCGAGAAGGGCAAGCCGGTCGATCCCGTGGCGCAACTGCCGCGCAAGCAACCGTAGTTGCATGGGACTCCGAACAAAAATGAACAGAAGGCAATTTCTTGCGACCGGCGGTGGTGCCGCTGCTGCATCGTTGACCGCGCTGGCGGGGCTCGCCCTGTTGAGCGCCTGCACGGTGACGGGCCCACGCAGCAACGCCGGCACCGGCGAAGCCGCCGAAAAGAACGCTCGCCGGCGCCACGAGATCGACGCGGACGTCGATGCCGCGCTCGCGCGTCTCTACGGCACGGTGAAGGGCTCGCGCGAGTTGATCGGCAAGTCCAGCGCCGTGCTCGTGTTTCCCGAGGTGGTTGGCGCGGCCATTGGCGTAGGCGGCGAGTACGGACGGGGCGCATTGCGCGTGGGCGGCCGCACGGCAGGCTATTTCAGCACGACGGCCGGTTCGTTCGGCTTTCAGGTCGGCGCACAATCGCGTGCCGTGTTCTATGCCTTCATGACTCAGGGCGCATTCGAACGCTTCAAGCGCAGCAGCGGCTGGAAAGTGGGCGCGGACGCCACCGTCGCGCTCGTGAAGATGGGCGTGAACGGCCAGATCGATACGTCCACGGCCGTCAATCCGATCGAGGCCTTCGTGCTCACGAATGCAGGCTTGATGGCGGGCGCCTCGCTCGAAGGATCGAAGGTGTCGCGGCTGGATTTGTAGCGGCGGGCGCTGCTGCGGTTATCTGCGTTCGATGACCTGCCTCAGGTTACCCGCCTCATATCGGGCGTGACGCATGACTGCGTCGCGCCTTGCCCTCGTCTCTCCCTACCAGCCCCATTTGCGCACGGCAAACGCGCGCCCGTTGAACGACACCTTCTGCTGCGCGGCCACGTTCGCGGGAATGCCGGGGAACGCAATGCCGCTTTGCGCTTCGAGATCGCGCACCGGGCGCACGTCATAGCGATCGGCGCTTGCGTTGTCGGCCACGATGGCGAACGCGAGTTGCTGCGAGGGCACGTACACCACCTTGAAGATTTGCGTGGGCACCAGCACGCGCGACGCGCCGATCGTCTGCAGTCGCGCGCCCGAGAAGAGCGGCCCGGTCACGACATAGGCATCGCCGTATTTCGTCGCGAGCTTGCGCACCGCCGTTTCGATATGCGACCACAGCCGCTGATTGTTTTCGCGGTTCTGCGGCACGACGTTCGCGAGCGAGAACGATTCGGCCATGGCCTGCGGGTTCCAGCGATTGCCCGCGGGACTCATATGGCCGCGATCGAAGCCGCTGCGCTTGTAGTCGGCGAGCGTCGCGCCTTCGCCTGCGGGCAGGCGATCGTCTTCGAAGAAGCGGTTCGTGCGCGTCATGTCCTTCGCGGCTTCGAGGTGAGCGCGCGTGATGTGTTCCGCCGACCAGAGCGGTCCATGGGTGACGCCCGAGTGCAGTACCACGTAATCGGAATAGCAGAGCATGTGCGTCTTCGGCGCCATGCGCGGGTTGGTGAGCGTGGGGAACTGGCCGTCGGGAACGAACTGGGCACAGGCCGTGGCGGCGGGCGCGGCAAACGCATGACCGGCAAGGACCATGGCGAGGCAGGCAAACAGCTTCTTCATTGGCAAATCGGTAAATCAGCGAGTCGGAATGGCCTGGGAACGCACGGCAGGCGCGTGTCGCGCGCGCATCGTCGCGTTCCTGAAAGGGCCTGAAAGGGCGTGAAAGTATAGCGGGCGCGAGCACGCGAGGCCACCTCGGAAAGAGGCTGCCGGGCGTGCCAATGGCGATGCCGATTGAGCGTGCGATTACCGACGTTTGCGATGCGAGCGTTCACTCACCTGTCGCGAGGGCTTTTAGATCACGCGAAGCAAAACAAAATGCGGCGCCGCCGGAATGGCGACGCCGCATGACGGGATGAGGGCCGGAAGGACGAAACGGCGAAACAATGAAACGACGCAGTGCGCCGGCCAGGCGCGACGCCGTTAGCCTGCGAACAGCGCGTTTTCGGCGTGGACCATCTGGCGGTCCACGGCCTGCAGACGCCATTGACCTGCCATGGGCGAGTGCGAGGTTTCGCACGACCATGTGGCGTCGCCGTGTGCCGAGCTGATTTCCTGGCGGCGGTTTACGTGCAGGCCGCGCAGGGTGCAGAGAGGGGAATCGTCGAGCGGCGCGCAGAGCGCCGTTACACCATTCGCATCGCGCATCTCACCCCAGGCGGGGAGGTCGATGCCTTCGTGCGACTCGCGCGACCAGCGTTGCTGGTCGGTGTCGAGCCATAGCACGGCATAGTCGTGATTCACGGTCGGGTCAGGGCCGTTGATCAGAATGGTCAGTCGCATGTGAGCTCCGAAATGGCTTCGAAAGGGCGCGCTGGGCGGGCGCGCGAATCTGGCCGAAGTCTTAGTGTAGGACGGATAGACCGGTGTTCAAGGCGTTTATTCATATATTGGGACAAGCCGGCCGCACGCTCCGATGGCATAAGGCGTTGCGCGTGTGCGGCACGGTGTCGCCCGCCCATCGAGTGTCCGACTGAACGGCCGGTTGAAGATCGGTTGAGTGTCGATGAATCGCGCGGCTATCGGCGGGATTGAAAATCACAATTGGGAACACCAACGACATTTCCTAGATTGATAGTGCGGCGTAGTCCGCGCTCACGTCCTGCTGCACCGCACGAAGAAGCGCAGCGCCGCGTCCCCACAATCCGGAAGAGTGAAGGAGGCATAGATGGCACAGCTCAAAGGCTCGAAGACGGAACAAAACCTCAAGGACGCCTTCGCAGGCGAATCGCAGGCGAATCGCCGCTACCTCTATTTCGCGGCCAAGGCCGACGTGGAAGGCCAGAACGATGTCGCCGCGCTGTTCCGCTCGACCGCCGAAGGCGAAACCGGCCACGCGCACGGCCACCTCGAGTATCTGGAAGCCGTCGGCGATCCGGCCACGGGCCTGCCCTTCGGCAGCTCGCGCCTGAACTTGCAGTCGGCGATTGCGGGCGAAACGCACGAATACACCGACATGTACCCGGGCATGGCCAAAGTCGCGCGCGACGAAGGCTTCGACGAAATCGCCAACTGGTTCGAGACGCTCGCCAAGGCGGAACGCAGCCACGCGAACCGCTATACGAAGGCGCTGGAAGTCCTGGCCGACTAGGAGCCGGCGGCGGAGTCCGGCAGGCCGCTCTGGCGGGCGATGTACGCAGCGCCAGCACGCCGCGCGCAGCAAGCGTCTGCGCGCGTGCGTTCGCGTGTGCCGAACGCGCGTACGCACCCTTGATAACCAGAAGAAACAACTAGAACCGGAGACGTCATGCCCCACAAGGAAGGCAGTCTCGAAGCGCCCACTCGGCACCCGCTCGACTGGCGATCCGACGCGTTCTACGACCAGGCGCAGCTCGACACCGAGCTCGCACGCGTGTTCGACATCTGCGCGGGCTGCCGGCGCTGCGTTTCGCTCTGCGGCGCCTTTCCCGCGCTGTTCGATCTCGTCGACGAAACCGATACCGGCGAAGCCCACGACGTCGACAAGCGCCAGTTTTCGAAAGTGGTCGACCAGTGCTATCTGTGCGACCTCTGCTACATGACGAAGTGCCCCTATGTGCCGCCGCATCCGTGGAACGTGGATTTCCCGCATCTGATGCTGCGCGCGAAGGCGGTTCATTACCGCAAGGGCGAAGCGCCGCTGCGCGACCGCGTGCTCTCGAACACCGACGCGCTCGGCCATCTTGCGGGCATTCCCGTGGTCACGCAAACCGTCAATGCGGTGAACGGCACGAAGGCGATGCGCGCCGTGATGGAGGATGCGCTGGGCGTGGACCGTCACGCATGGCTGCCTTCGTTTGCCGCGCGCAAGTTTCGCGGCGCGGCGCGCAAGGCCACGGCGAGCGACGTGCGCGACGGCGAGCGCACGCCGGGCAAGGTCGCGATCTACGCCACCTGCTACGTGAACTTCAACGAACCGGGCATCGGGCACGATCTGCTTGCGGTGCTCGATCACAACGCCATTCCCTACGTGCTGGTGAAAACCGAGGCGTGCTGCGGTATGCCGCTGCTCGAACAGGGCAACCTCGAAGGCGTGGCGAAGAAGCAGGCCGCGAACATGCCGGTGCTCGCGCAGTATGCGCGCGAAGGCTACGCGCTGCTGGGCGCGGTGCCGAGCTGCGTGCTGATGTACAAGCACGAATTGCCGCTGATGTTCCCCGACGACGCCGACACGCGCGCCGTGAGCGAGGCGTTCTGGGATCCGTTCGAGTACCTCGTGGCGCGCAATCGCGACGGCCTGCTCAAGACCGATTTCCGCACGCCGCTCGGCAATGTCTCGTATCACGTGCCGTGCCACGCGCGCGTGCAGAACATCGGCCGCAAGACGTTCGACCTGCTTTCGCTGGTGCCGGAAACGAAGGTCAACGTGGTCGAGCGCTGCTCGGGGCACGCGGGCACCTTCGGCGTGAAGAAGGAGTTTCACGCCATGGCGATGAAGATCGGCACGCCCGTGTTCAAGCAGATGGCGCAGGGCGAGCCCGATTTCATCTCATCGGATTGCCAGCTCGCGGGGCATCACATCGAGCAGGGCATCGACGAGAACCCGCTCGGCAACGCGAAGGGCGGCCCGCCGCTTGCGCATCCGCTCACGCTGCTGCGCCGCGCCTATGGAATTTGATGAGGACAACCCCGTAATTGGCGTCCGGCGCATGGGGCCGGGCCGACGCATTCACGCATGAGGCACACTTGATGACGATCGCAAGAAACTCGCTGCTTTCGCTGGAAGCCTATGCGAAGCAGCGCACCGAGATGCGCAACCGCATCATCGAACACAAGAAGCGCCGCGCCGTGGCGCTGGGCAATCACCTCACCTTTCTCTTCGAGGACGAAGCGACGATCCGCTATCAGATCCAGGAGATGCTGCATATCGAGAAGATCTTCGAAGAGGAGGGCATTCAGGGCGAGCTCGACGCCTATCTGCCGCTCGTGCCGGACGGCAGCAACCTGAAGGCGACCATGCAGATCGAGTACGAGAGCGAGATCGAGCGGCGGGCGGCGCTGGCGCGGCTCATCGGCATCGAAGACCGCGTATTTCTGCGGGTGGAGGGCGAGCCGCCCGTCTATGCCATCGCCGACGAAGACCTCGAGCGCGACAACGACGAGAAAACCTCGGCGGTGCACTTCGTACGCTTCGAGCTCACGCCGCCAATGAGACAGCGCCTGCGCGCGGGCGCGGCGCTCGCGATCGGCTGCGATCATCCGAACTACCGCGTGCCCGATCGGATCATCGACGGCGAGGTGCGTGCATCGCTCGTGAGCGATCTCACCTGATCTCGCACGCGCCTCACACGTTCTTGCGGTACATGACGAAGCCCGGCTTTTCGGCGACGCTGTCGTAAAGGCGCATGGCCGTGTGATTCGTCTCGTGCGTGTGCCAGTAGACGCGCGCGGAGTTCGCCGCCTGCGCGTGCGTATAGACCGCTTCGATCAGCGCGCGTCCCACGCCTTTGCCGCGTGCGTCTTCGCTCGTGAAGAGATCCTGCAGATAGCAGATCGGGCCGTCGAGCGTGGTGCTGCGGTGATAGAGGAAGTGCACGAGGCCCACCACGCGCTCGCCTTGCAGCGCGACGAAGGCGTGCATGGGCTCGTAGCCGTCGAAGAAGCGCGTCCACGTGGTCTGCGTGAGCGTTTCGGGCAGCGCGGTCGGTCCGAAGCGGCCATAGAAGCGGTTATAGCCGTCCCAGAGCGGGCGCCACGCGTCGTAGTCGGCAGGCGTGACGGCGCGTACGTGAATCGTCGGGCTCAAAATCGTTCTCCTTGGGGTCGTGGGGTGGCAGTCGATCAGCGTAAGCGTTTTGTGGCACCATTGTTAGTCCCACTCAAGCCACAAAACATGGAGCCACGAGATTGGACTACGCGCTGATGATGGCGGCCTACGAGCGCCGTGCGCGCACGAGCGCATCGCGCCGGCTCACGCAACAGGATCTGCTCTACGAGAGCCTGCGCCGCGCGATTCTCGACGGCGATATCGTGTGCGGCACGCGTCTCGCTTCAAGCCGCACGCTGGCCGAAGAGCTTGGCATCGCGCGCAATTCGGTGCTCTACGCGTATGAGCGGCTGGTGGAGGAGGGCTTCGTCACGGCCACGCGCCACGGCTCCATCGTCAATCACGTGAAGCCCGCGGCGGCGCAGCCTGCCGCGCGCGCGGAACCGCGCGACGACACCGCGCGCCTGCTCGCGCGCCGCGTGCGCGAGTTGCCGCCGCGCCGCACATCGGGCGACGCGGTCACGGCGCTGCGGCCCGGCACGCCCGCGCTCGACGCCTTCCCGCTCGCGCAGTGGCGCACGGCCGTCGAGCGCGCCATGCGCGAGGTCGACGCGAGCGAACTGGGCTATGGCGAGAGCGCGGGCCTGCCGGTGTTGCGCCAGGCGATCGCGCAATACGTGCGCGTTTCGCGCGGCGTGCGCTGCCAGCCCGATCAGGTGTTCATCACGGACGGCACGCAAACGAGCCTCAATCTTTGCGCGCACTTTTTCGCGGACGCGGGCGAGCGTGTCTGGATCGAGAATCCCGGCTACCTGGGCGCGCGCGTGGCGATGCTGATGGCGGGCCTCGCACTCGTGCCGGTGCCGGTGGACGCCGCGGGCATGGCCGCGCGCGAGGACGACTGGCGCGAGGCGCCGCCGCGTCTCGTGTACCTCACGCCCTCGCATCAATATCCGCTCGGCTGCGTGCTGAGCCTCGAGCGGCGGCTCGCGCTGATCGAGCGCGCGCGTGCGTGCGGCGCCTGGATCATCGAAGACGACTACGACAGCGAGCTGCGCCACGACGGCCCGCCGCTGCCGTCGATCCAGGGCCTGGCCGACGATACGCCCGTGATCTACCTCGGCACCTTCAGCAAGACGCTCTTTCCGGCGCTGCGCATCGGCTTCATGATCGTGCCGCGCCAGGTGATGGCGCAGGTGGCCACGGCGCATCGCACGCTCATGCGCCAGGGCCGCGTGGCCGAGCAGGCGGCGCTCGCGGATTTCATCGAAAGCGGCCGCTACGCGCGGCATCTGCGCCGCATGCGCAAGCTCTACGAGACGCGGCGCGACGGCCTCGTGGCCGCGATCGAAAAGCATCTGGCGGGGCTCATGACCGTCTCCGCCGACGCGGGCGGCATGCACCTGAGCGTGCGCCTCGATGCGCCGCTCGCCGATGTGGCGGTGAGCGAGGCGGCGCGCACGCATGGCCTTGCGCTTTCGCCGCTCAGCGCGTTCTGTCTCGATGGCCCCGATGGGCGCGACCCAGTGCGCTATAACGGCTTCCTGCTGGGCTATGCGGAGGCGACGCCGGAGGCATCGGACACGCTCATGGCGACGCTGGCGCGGTTGTTGGAGTCGATGCTTTCCGGCGTCGAAGAGAATCGGTTAGCGATCCTCTAAAACATCTCCATGACACGGTGGTACATCATCGCGATCTCCAGTGCGGGCCTGCGCCACACGGGGCCGCCAGGAAAACGCGCGTGACGCCATCGCTTCGGCCAGTTGCGCGGGCGCTGCGCCTGTGGAGTCGGCGCGGCCGCCGAAGAGCAAGCGGTCTTCGGCGCAAAGGCGGAAGTCGTCGAGAAAGAAGCGGCTATCGCAGACGGCTGCCTGCGCCGGCATGAGTTCGGCCATGCGGGCGGCGCCCGCACCCCGTTGCGCGCCGCCGGCCCATGCGGTTGCAGCGTTACGAAAGTCCCAGTTGTTGCGCGGTTGCGTCGATGGCGCTCTTCGCCTTCGACACGATTTCGTCGATCTCGCCGCGCGTGATGACGAGCGGCGGCGAGAGCAGCATGCGGTCGCCCGTGGCGCGCATGATGAGATTGCCGTTGAAGCAGAAGTCGCGGCAGATCGTGCCCACGTCGCCGCCATTCGCGAAGCGCTTGCGCGCTTTCGGGTCCTGGGCGAGTTGCAGCCCCGCCACGAGCCCCGTACCCGCGATGTCGCCGACGATCGGGTGATGGCCGAACGTTTCGCGCAGGCGCTGCTGGAAGTACGGGCCGGTGTCCGTCTTCACGCGCTCGACGATGCGCTCGTCGCGCAGCAGCTTGAGGTTCGCGACCGCGACGGCGGCCGCCACCGGATGGCCCGAGTACGTGAGGCCGTGATTGAACTCGCCGTTCTCGATGAGCGCCTTCGCGATGCGGTCGTGAATGCTCACCGCGCCCATCGGCACGTAGCCGCTCGTGAGGCCCTTGGCCATCGTGATGAGATCGGGCTCGAAACCGAAGTATTGGTGTGCGAACCATTCGCCGGTGCGCCCGAAGCCGCCGATCACTTCGTCGGCGCACAGCAGAATGTCGTACTTGCGGCAGATGCGCTGGATTTCCGGCCAGTAGGTGGAAGGCGGAAAGATCACGCCGCCCGCGCCCTGAAACGGCTCGCCGATGAACGCGGCCACATTCTCCGCGCCCACTTCGAGAATCTTCGCTTCGAGTTGCTGGCCGCGCGCGAGACCGAACTCCTCGGGCGTCATGTTGCCCTGCGCTTCGCCGAAGAAGTACGGTTGATCGATATGCACGATGTTCTCGACCTTCGAGGGCATCTGCTCGTGCATATAGCCCATGCCGCCGAGCGTGCCGCCCGCGATGGTCGAACCGTGATAGGCGTTCTTGCGCGAAATGACCACCTTCTTCGATGGCTTGTTCTGCGTGAGCCAGTACTGATGCACGATGCGCAGCACCGTGTCGTTGCCTTCCGAGCCGCTGTTGCAATAGAAAAAATGATTGAACGGCTCGGGCGACACCTCGGCGAGCAGCGCGGAAAGCTCGATGACCGGCGGGTGCGTGGTCTTGAAGAACGTGTTGTAGAACGGCAGTTCCTGCAACTGCTTATAGGCGGCGTCGGCCAGTTCCTTGCGCCCGTAGCCGACGTTCACGCACCAGAGGCCGGCCATGCCGTCGATGATCTGGTTTCCTTCGGAGTCCCACAGGTACACGCCCTGTGCTTTCACGATCACGCGGCTGCCGGCCTTGTTGAGCGCGCCCATGTCGGAGAACGGATGGATATGATGCGCGGCGTCGAGTGCACGGTAGTCGGCGGTCGAGCGCGTGGCTTGCGCACGCAGTGTCGTCGGCAGTTCTTGCAGCGCGCTGGCGGGGGCGTCGATTCGATAGCTCATCTTGCTTTCTCCTTTCTGTTACACGTGCAGCAGCAGGTGCTTGCGCTCCCACGAGCTGATCACGCGGAAATATGCTTCGTATTCGGTTTCCTTGAGCGCGAGATACGCGCGCACGAACTTCTCGCCCAGGATGTCCTTGAGCGGTTCGCAGGCGGCCATCAGCGAGAGGCCTTCCTCCAGGTTGCGCGGCAACTGGTAGGGCAGCGAGTAGCCATCGCTGACGAGCGGCTCGGTGGGCTTGAGATGCTGCGTCATGCCCAGATAGCCGGCGGCGAGCGTGGCGGCAATCGCGAGATACGGATTGCAGTCCACGCCCGGAATGCGGTTTTCCACGCGGCGCGCGGCAGGCGACGAGTACGGCACGCGGAAGCCCACGGTGCGGTTATCGTAACCCCATGCCACGTTGATGGGCGCGGCCATGAAGCGCGAAAGACGGCGATACGAGTTGATGTACGGCGCGAAGATCGGCATGAGCGCCGGCGTGTACTTCTGCTGGCCCGCGATATAGGCATAGAACATGTCGGTGGGTTTGCCGTCCGCGCCCGTGAAGAGGTTCTGGCCGCTTTCGGCGGACACGAGGCTCTGGTGCACATGCATGGCGGAGCCCGGTTCGTTCTCCATGGGCTTCGCCATGAAGGTGGCGTACATGTGATGGCGCAGCGCCGCTTCGCGCACGGTGCGCTTGAAGAGGAACACGCGGTCGGCGAGATTGAGCGGATCGCCGTGCAGGAAGTTGATCTCCATCTGCGCCGCGCCCACTTCGTGAATCAGCGTGTCGACTTCCAGTTCCTGAATATCGCAGTACTCGTAGATGTCTTCGAAGAGCGGGTCGAACTCGTTGACCGCTTCGATCGAATACGCCTGGCGGCCCGTTTCGGGACGGCCCGTGCGGCCGATCGGCGGCGTGAGCGGAATGTCCGGGTCCTTGTTCATGTCCACGAGATAGAACTCCAGTTCCGGCGCGATCACGGGCTTCCAGCCCTTCGCTTCGTAGAGTTCGAGCACGCGGCGCAGTACCCGGCGCGGCGAGATCTCGACCGGCGTGCCGTCGAAATGCACGCAATCGTGAATCACTTGCGCGGTGGGGTCGACCGCCCACGGAATGATGCGAATGGTCGAAGGGTCGGGCACGCACACCATGTCGGGGTCGGTGACGCCCGTGAGGCTGCCGTCTTCGGGATAGTCGCCGGTCACGGTCTGGATCATCACGGCTTGCGGCAGCCGCATGGCCTCGCCGAATTCGAACTTGCTGCGCGGGATGATCTTGCCGCGCGCGATGCCTGCCATATCGGGAATGATGGCTTCGATTTCGGTGATGTGATGCTTCTTCAGGAATTCGTCGATGTCGTGCATGATCGTTCTCTCTGTTCTGTATGAGCCGGCGTCAAACGTGCGCCGGTTGGCGCCCGGCTCCGCACGGTATTCGGGCCAGCATGCGAGCGCGGCAGGCTTCGCCAAAGGCGCGGAAGATCGCGCTGGACAAGGCGTTTTGCGCGTGCTGCCATTCGGGGTGCCATTGCACGCCCAGCGCGAAGCTCGCCGCATTCGCCACGCTGAGCGCTTCGATGAGGCCATCGGGTGCCGTTGCCTCCGCAACCAGGCCGCCGCCGAGCGTTTCGATGCCTTGCCCGTGCAGCGAATTCACGCGGGCTTCGCGTGCGCCGCCGGCGATTCGTTGCAGCAGGCCGCCTTCGACCAGTGCGATGGAATGCGCGGGACCATATTGCGTATCGAGTCCATCGGCCTTGTTCTCGCGATGATCGTCGAATCCGGCAACCGCGTGCACCTGCTGGTGCAGCGTGCCGCCGAACACGACGTTCATCTCCTGAAAACCGCGGCAAATGGCGAGCACGGGCACCCCCGCGTCGATGGCGGCGCGCATCAGCGGCAGCGTGGTGGCGTCGCGCTCGGGGTCGTGCAGCGTGCCCGCGGCGCTAGCCGGGCCGCCGTAACGATGCGGCTCCACGTTCGAATAACTGCCGGTGAAGAGCAGGCCGTCCACGGCTTCGAGTATGTCGGCGGCCGGCTGCCGCGCACCGAGCGCCGGCAGCACCATCGCGAGCCCGCCCGAGCCGTCCACGGCGGCAGCGAGGTACTTCTCGCCGGCCACGTGCGACGCGTGCGGTCCCATCATCGTGCGATCGGCGGTGACGCCTATCAATGGCTTGGTTCGCATGACTCATGTTTCACTTCTTCTGCCCGGGCGATGCCATGAAAAATCGCTTTTCAATGACGCTGCGGGCGTGGCATGACCTTGCGACCTTGCACGGGGCAAGGCCGCAAACCTTTAGGCACAGCGCGAAAGCGTCGCTAACGCATCGCGCTGCGCGTGGAGATCATGTAGGCGGTTCGTTTTCGGCCGTTATGCGGCGCAACCGTGGACAGGCGTGCGCAGCCACGCCGCGCGCGTGCGGCAACACGGCTCGCATGCGTTCGACGGCGACTAAAACGAACGGCGCAGGAAGAAGAGGCGCTAGGGCAGCAGCGACGCGACTTCGTCCGTATGGACGGCGATGAAGGCGCGTGCGGAGACGGCGTTATGGCGTCGCACGGAGCGGCGGGAAAGGATGGTGAAGACGGACAGAAACAGGCGAGAGGCAAGCCTGCCGCTACTGCCGTCGGCGATGGCGGCGCAGTCGCTGCGAAGACACCTCGCATGACTTCGATCCCATCTCACCAGAGGGCCACGGACTCTCACAATTACACTCGACTGGGGTGGTTGAGAAATTGCCCGATTTATTCAGCGCGACATGAATGGTTCGCACTGCGTCAATCTGAACATAGGCGTCTTTCGATGTATTCCGCATGAACCGCGTATTGCATTGCAATGTCATGCGGGTGGTCATCGTTCGATCAACCTGTCTTTCAGCATATACGAGTCAAAAAGGGCGTCAATTATTTTTCACGTTTTTTATGTCAGCACTTTCCCCGAGCGCGCGCTGAAAACACCGTGCGATGCGAAATATGGGCATTGCCTTTATGCTTCGAATAACTGACGGGGGTTTGTACTAACGCAAAAAAACACAAACTGATTAGAATATTCAACACATCCACCGCGCCGTTTTGCTGCAGTTCGTCCGTCGCTCGTCGCTGTCCGCAGTTCTTTTCGGCGCGCTCCCTGATCAACCGGCTTTCGAACGTGACCGAGTCCGCATCCGCTTCCACTGAAGTCGCCACACGCCTGCGTCACGTGCGCAAGCGCTATGGATTGTCGCAGCGCGAGCTCGCCAAGCGGGCGGGCGTCACGAACGGCGCGATCTCGCTGATCGAGCAAAGTCGTGTCAGTCCCTCCGTGGGCTCGCTCAAGAAGCTGCTCGAGTGCATACCCATGAGTCTCGCGGAATTCTTCACGTTCGACCTGAACGAGGGCGCGAGCGTGGTGTCGCGCCGCGGCGAGATGCCGAACCTCGGCAATGCGTCCATCGAGTTCTATCTCGCGGGTGCGAACGTGAAGGACCGCAATATGGGGATCATGCGCGAGGTGTACCAGCCGCTCGCCGACACCGGCGCAGAAATGCTCGCGCACGCGGGGCACGAAGGCGGCGTGGTGGTGGCCGGCCAGCTCGAACTGACCGTGGACGGCGCGACCTGGCTGCTCGACCCCGGCGACAGCTACTACTTCGAAAGCCGTTTCCCGCACCGGTTTCGCAATCCCAGCGCGAGCGATGTTTGCGAGGTGGTGTCGGCCAATTCGCCGCCCACTTTCTGACTCGCGCCCATCCGGTTCGCTTCTTGCTGCCGAGGTTCGACTGCGTTCGCGGCACGCAAAACGAATCGCAAATCATTGAGGCATCCTCATGGAAAAGAGAAATCTCGCTTATTGGCAGGACAAGGCTGCATCGCTCTCGATCGAAGGCCGCGCATTCATCGACGGCGCTTCGCGCGATGCGTATTCGGGGCGCACCTTCGACTGTGCGAGCCCCATCGACGGCCGCGTGCTCGCGAGCGTGGCCGACTGCGGCGCGGCCGATGTCGATGCCGCCGTGGCCGCCGCACGCCGCGCCTTCGACGGCGGTGTCTGGGCGGGTCTCAACCCGCGCGAGCGCAAGGCCGTTCTGCTGCGCTGGGCGGCGCTCATGCGCGAGCACCTGGACGAACTCGCGCTGCTCGAAACGCTCGATGCAGGCAAGCCCATCGCCGACACCACCACGGTGGACGTGCCGGGCGCGGCCTATTGCGTCGAATGGTTCGCCGAGGCGGTCGACAAAGTGGGCGGCGAAGTCGTGCCCGCCGACTCTCATCTCGTGGGGCTCGTCACGCGCGAGCCCATCGGCGTGGTGGCGGCCGTGGTGCCGTGGAATTTCCCCATTCTGATGGCGTCGTGGAAGTTCGGTCCGGCGCTCGCGGCGGGCAACAGCGTCGTGCTCAAGCCGTCCGAGAAGTCGCCGCTCACGGCGATCCGCGTGGCGCAGCTCGCGCACGAGGCGGGCATTCCGGCGGGCGTGTTCAACGTGCTGCCGGGCGGCGGCGAGCCGGGCAAGCTGCTCGCCCTGCACCGCGACGTGGACTGCATCGCCTTCACGGGATCGACCCACGTGGGCAAGCAGATCATGCAGTACGCGGGCCAGTCCAATCTCAAGCGCGTGTGGCTCGAACTGGGCGGCAAGTCGCCGAACATCGTGCTGCCCGACTGCCCGGACCTCGAGCGCGCGGCGAAAGCCGCGGCGGGCGCGATCTTCTACAACATGGGCGAGATGTGCACGGCGGGCTCGCGCCTGCTCGTGCATCGCGAGATCAAGGACGTGTTTCTCGCGAAGCTGCTGGACGCCGCGAAGGCCTATAAGCCTGGGAATCCTCTCGATCCTGGTGTCTCGATGGGCGCGATCGTCGACAAGGCGCAGCTCGAGCGCGTGCTCGGCTATATCGAGGCGGGACGCAAGGACTCCACGCTGCTGCTGGGCGGCGAGCGCGTGAACGTGGCGAGCGGCGGCTTCTATGTGGAGCCGACGGTGTTCGATACGCGCCACGACGCACGCATCGCGCGCGAGGAGATTTTTGGCCCGGTGCTCTCGGTCATCGCGTTCGGCACGATCGACGAAGCCGTGCGTATTGCCAACGACAGCGACTACGGTCTCGCGGCGGCGGTGTGGACCGCGAATCTCACGCATGCTCACGAGATCTCGCGCCGTTTGCGCGCGGGCACCGTGTGGGTCAACTGCTACGACGAAGGCGGCGACATGAACTTCCCGTTTGGCGGCTTCAAGGAGTCGGGCAATGGCCGCGACAAGTCGCTCCACGCGCTGGAGAAGTACACGGAGTTGAAGTCCACGCTCGTGCGGCTGCGCTAGGCGATGCGCGCGGGCGCGCGATCAGCGTTCGACGAGCGCGCCCAGGTTGGCGCGCACGCGTTGAAGCATCCGGCCGAACTGCTCGGCTTCCGCGGGCGTGAAGCCGGCCAGCGCCTCCGCCTGCACTTCGTCGCCCACGCGGCGCGCGCCGTTGAGCGCGCCCGCGGCCTTCGGCGTGAGGCTCACCAGCCATTCGCGGCGGTCTGCGGGATTGGGCGTGCGTACGACCCAGCCGCCTTCCTCCATTCTCTCCAGCAGCCTGCCGGCGGAGATGGGCGCCACTTCGAGCCGCTCGGCGAGGCTCGCCTGGTTCATGTCGCCGTAATGCGCGAGGTACGCGATCATGCGGCACTGCGCGCGCGTGAGTTCGAGCGATGACTTCGCAAGCTCGTCGTAACGTTTGCCATACAGGCGGCCCACGTCGACAACCAGGAAGCCGAAACGCTTTTCGAGGTCGGTGGTGAGGTCGGTAGTCATCGGGCGATTATACGGGGGCCCCGCGCCGCGCGGCCGGTGAAAGACACGCAACGGCGCTCCCCATGGTTCCCGATTTGGTTCCCGATTGCGCGGGGGCGGGCGAGTCGTATAATAAGCAGGCTTATTATTTTTCGCGCAGCGCCTCAATCCACGTAACCCGGCACGATAATCGCAGCACGATGACCGCAGTTTCGCACGGCACAGCCTCGCAGCGTGAGGCCGTGCCGCTCAATCGCGGCATGATCACGGTATCGATCATGCTCGCCACGCTGATGCAGACGCTCGACAGCACGATCGCCAACGTTGCCCTCCCGCACATGCAGGGCACGCTTTCGGCGTCGCAGGACGAGATCACGTGGGTGCTCACGTCCTACATCGTGGCGGCCGCCATTGCCACGCCGCTCACGGGCTGGCTGGCCGATCGCTTCGGCGTGAAGCCGCTGCTCGGGGTGGCCATCGCGGGCTTCACGGTGGCCTCGGCGTTGTGCGGGCTTTCGGAAACGCTCGGCGAAATCGTCGCTTCGCGCCTGCTGCAGGGCGTATTCGGTGCGTCGCTCGTGCCGCTCTCGCAATCCATCCTGCTCGACATCAATCCGCGCGAGCGCCAGGGGCAGGCCATGGCGGTCTGGGGCATGGGCGTGATGGTGGGCCCCGTGCTGGGCCCCACGCTCGGCGGCTGGCTCACCGACAGCTACAACTGGCGCTGGGTGTTCTTCATCCACGTGCCGATCGGCGCGTTCGCGTTCTTCGGCGTCTCCACCTTCATGCCCTCGCGCACGCCGCGCCGCGAGACGCGCTTCGACGTGTTCGGCTTCGCCACGCTCGCGCTCGCCATCGGCGCGCTGCAGGCCTTGCTCGACCGCGGCGAGCAGCTCGACTGGTTCGGCTCGCTCGAAATTCGCATCGAAGCGCTTCTCGCCGTGATTGCGTTCGCGTTTTTCATCGTGCATACGGCCACCTCGGGCCCCAACACGTTCTTCCGCTATCAACTGCTCAAGGATCGCAATTTCGCCACCGGCACGCTGTTCATCTTCGTGATTGGCGCGGTGCTCTACGCCACGCGGGCGCTCCTGCCGCCCATGTTGCAGAACCTCATGGGCTACCCGGTCGCCACCACCGGTCTCGTCACCGCGCCCAGCGGCGCGGGCACCATGCTGGCCATGCTGATCGCGGGGCGTCTGCTCAAGCACGTGGACGCGCGCGCGATGCTGCTGTTCGGCTTCGTGGTGTCCGCCTATGCGCTGTGGCAGATGATGCAGTACACGCTCGTGCTCTCGGCCTCCGATATCGTCTGGCCCGGCGTGGTGCAGGGCTTCGGGCTCGGCTTCGTGTTCGTGCCGCTTTCCACGCTGACGTTCTCGACGCTCACCCCCCAGCTGCGCGCGGACGGCACGGCCACCTACAGCCTGATGCGCAATATCGGCAGCAGTATCGGCATTTCCATCGTGCAGACCTTCGTCACGCGCGGCACGCAGATCGCGCATTCGGACCTCGCCGCGCACATCACGCCGTTCAATCCTGCCGTCCAGCCGATGCTCGCGGCCGGATCGCGGTACGATCTCGCCGTGCTCAACCAGTCGATCACGCAGCAGGCGCAGATGATTGCGTATCTGAACGACTTCAAGATGATGTTCGTCGCCACGCTGCTCGTGATTCCGCTGCTCGTGCTGATCCGGCCTTCGTCGGGCGGCGGGGCGGTCGACACGAGCCACGCGGCGATGGACTGAGCGCCAGCGCCTTTTTCGTTCGTCCTGTGCCGTCCGCGCTCGCAGGCGGCGTGCTCCGCGCGCCGCCTGCGAGCGCGCGCACGGCAACTTCAATTTGACCCGATGCTTTCCGCTGTCTCGATCCTGCTTCCCGTCTTCGGCCTCATCCTCGCTGGCTTCGCTTGCCGCCGTTTTGGCGTGCTCGGTCCCACGGCCGCCTCCGAACTGAACCGCTTCGTCGTGTGGCTCGCGCTGCCCGCACTGCTCTTCGATATCCTTGCGCACGCAACGTGGCACGAACTCTTTCAACCGGCTTTCGTGGCGGCGTTCAGCCTCGCGGGGCTGGCCGTATTCGCGATCGTGGTGGGCGTGCGGCTCTTTTTCGGGCGGCCGCTAGCCGATGCGAGCATCGATGGGCTGGCCGCCGCTTATCCGAACACGGGCTACGTGGGCTTTCCGCTGTGCATGATTGCGTTCGGCCCGTCGAGCCTCACGCCCACGACCATCGCGACGATACTCGTGGTGTGCGTGCTGTTCGCGCTCGCCATCGTGCTGATCGAGACGGGCCTGCAAAGCGAGCGCCGCCCGCACCGGCTGCTCGTCAAGGTGGTGCGCTCGCTCTTGCGCAATCCGCTGCTGGTCGCGCCTGCGTTGGGCGCGATCGTTTCGGGCACGCATGTCACGCTGCCCGCGAGCGCGGAGACATTCCTGAAGCTGCTGGGCGGTGCCGCGAGCCCTTGCGCGCTCGTGAGCCTGGGGCTCTTTCTCGCCGAGCGCCGCGCGAAAAGCGAGGCGCCGCCCGAGTCGTCGTGGTGGCTCACGCTCTCGAAGCTGGTGGCGCAGCCAGTACTCACATGGTGGCTTGCCGCGCGCGTGTTCGCGCTGCCCGATCAACTCGTCGAGATCGCGGTGTTGCTTGCGGCGCTGCCCACCGGCACCGGGCCGTTCATGCTCGCCGAATACTACCGGCGCGAGGCGCACGTGACGTCGCGCACGATCCTGCACTCGACATTGGGCTCGCTCGTCACGCTCACGCTGATCCTGCTGCATCTGCATCACGGCTGACGCCGCGGCGCCACGCGAATGCCTCGCAATGGCCCACGTCACGCGCTTATTTGACCGCGCCTAGCGCCAGCCCCTTCACCATATAGCGCTGCAGCCACGCGAACACCACGGAGACCGGCAGCGTGGCCGCGAGCGTGGCGGCCATCACCAGTTCCCATTCCACGGTGTATTTGCCGGCCACCATGTCGGTGACCTGCACGGTGAGCGTCTTGTTCTCGGGCGAGCGGATCAGCGTATAGACCACCGCAAACTCGTTCCACGCGCTGATGAACGTGAAGATCGCCGTCACTACCACGGCGGGCACCGCGAGCGGCAGAAACACGCGCAGCACGGCGCCGCTGCGGCTGCAGCCTTCGAGCCATGCCGACTCTTCGAGGTCGCGCGGCACGGTCTGGAAATACGAAGACAGCATCCACACCGCGAAGGCAATGTTGAAGGCCGCATACGAGACGATCACGCCGAGCTTCGAATCGACGAGATTGCCGTCGCCATACGGAATCATCGCGGCGAGCCGGAACAGGCCCACGACCAGCAGGATGGGCGAGAGCATCTGCGTGACGAGCAGGAACTGCCGGTAGAGCCCGCGTCCGCGAAACGGAAAGCGCGCGAGCGCGTAGGCGGCGGGCAGACTCACGGCCAGCGCGAGCGCGGTGGAGAGGCACGAGATCACGATGCTGTTGCGCAGCGCGACGCCGAAGTTCGCGGCCTGCCACATGTCGACGTAGTTCTGCCAGCGCCAGTGCATGGGCAGCCAGCGCGCCGGATACACGAACACCTCCGAGGCCGGCTTGAACGAGGTGAAGAACATCACCGCGAACGGGAACAGCACGGCCACCACGAGCGGCGAAAGCGCGAGCCAGCACCAGAGCGAGCGTTTGAGCTTGCGGTTCATGCGAGGTCTCCTTCTGCGCCGCCGCCGCGCTTTGACTGCACGCGCAGGTAGGCCACCGAGAACACGAACAGGATCACGAGCATGACGAGCGAGACGGCGGCCGCTTCGCCGGGCCGGCCGAGGCGGAAGCCCAGTTCGTAGAGGTAGGTGACGAGAATGTGCGTGCTGTCGTCGGGGCCGCCTTGCGTCATCACCCAGATGATGGGAAACGAGTTGAACACGTAGATCACGTTGAGCAGGATCGCCATGTTGATGAAGGGCTTGAGCAGCGGCAGCGTGAGCCGGCGGAACTGCTGCCAGGCGCTCGCGCCGTCGATGCGCGCGGCTTCGTAGATGTCGCCGGGCACCGAGGAGAGTCCGCCCAGCAGGATCGTGGTGGTGAACGGGATCGACACGAGAATGCCGACGGCGATCTCGACAGGAAACGCATATTGGGGCGTGGCGAGCCAGTGGATCGGCCCGGCGATCACGCCGAGGCGCTGCAGCGTGACGTTGACCATGCCGTAGTCGTCGTTGAAGGCCCAGCGCCAGACCACGGCCGTCATGGTGAGCGAGACCGACCACGGCAGCATGACGATGGTGCGCGCGACGCCGCGTCCGTAGAAGTCCTGATTGAGTATGAGCGCGACTGGCACGGAGATCAGCACGGTGCCCACCACGACGCAGAAGGTCCAGATCAGCGTGTTCTGGAGCGCGCTCAGGAACACCGGGTCCGAGAACACGTTGTAGAAGTTCTGCAAGCCGCTGAAGCCGCGAATCTGACCGAAGCGCGACACATCGTGCAGCGACTGGTACACGATGTTGAAGATCGGATAGCTGATGATGAACAGCGCCAGTACCAGGCTCGGCAGGATCAGGAGCCAGGGGGCGCGGGGCACGGCGACAGCGCGTTGTGAGCGGCTCATGCGATTCGTTGCGCGGGTGGGTTCGGGCGCTTTGCCGCTCGCCGGACCGGCTGGCGGCGTTTGCTTCAGGGGACCCAGAGTCATGGCGTGGTGCGTCCGGTATTGCGGTCGTTGCAAGGGCGAACCGGCGCGCCGCGTAGCGAATCCCATGCTACGCCACGCGCCGGTTCTTGCGCCGATCGAACGTCTGTCCGATCGGCGAATCGGGTGGCGAATTGGGTGGCGATTCGGGTGGCGAATCGCCTGCCCAATGACCTGCCGAAGTTACTTGCCGAGCGACTTGTTGGCTTCGGCGGCGGCCTGATTCAGCGCGTCGGCGGGCTTGGCCTTGCCGAGATAGATCGCCTGCATGGCGTTGGTCACGGCCTTGGCGGTGTCTTCCCAGCCCGTCACGGTCGGCGCGAAGTGCGCGTGCGGCAGCAGCGCGACGAAGGCCTTGGTGTCGGGGTCCTGGAACGCCGGGTCGGTGGCTTCGGCCTTGGTCGTCGGCAGGAAGCCTTCGGTGCTCGTGAACTCCACGCGCGGTTGCTTGGTGAACAGGAAGTCGAGGAACTTCCAGGCGCTCTTCTTCACCTTCGAGTTCTTGAACATCATGATCGAGTCCGTGACCGCGTAGGTGGCCTGGGTCGTGCCCACCGGGATCGGGTCGATGCCGTACTTGATGTTCGGCGCTTCCTTCTTGAGCTGCTTGGCGAGGAACGGCGCGGAAATCATCATCGCCACGCGGCCCTGCTTGAAGAGGTTCTGCACGTCTTCGCGGCTATAGCCCGTCACGCCCGGCTCCGTGAGCCCTTCGTCGATCATGGTCTTGTAGAGCGTGGCCGCCTTCACGCCAGCCGGCGAATTGAACGCGGCCTTGCCGTCCTTGCCCACCACTTCGCCGCCGTTGGTCCACAGCGCGTAGTAGAAGTACACGTCGGTTTCGATTTCCTTGCCTTGCAGACCGAACCCGGCGATGCCTTTCGCCTTGAGCTTCTTCGAAGCGTCGATCACGTCGTTCCACGTTTTCGGGCCATTCGGATAGCCCACCGAAGCGAGCATGTCCTTGTTGTAGTAGAGCGCGCGCGCGGAAGCGGCAATCGGCAGACCATAGATCTTGCCGTTGATTTCGCCAGGCGCCAGGAACGGACCGATGAAGCGGTTCTTGAAGTTCGCATCCATGTAGGGATCGAGCGGCTCGGCAATGTCGTCCTTCACGAAGTCGAGCAGCCAGCGCGTGCCGATGATCGCGAGGTCGGCGTTGGCGCCGCCGGAAATGTCCGTTTGCAGCTTCTGTTGCAGCGAATCCCAGTTCACGTCTTCGATCTTGATCGTGGTGCCGGGATTGGCGGCCTCGAATTGCTTGGCCATTTTCTCGAAGTACGGGGCCGTGGCGTCGCTGTAGTGAGCGACGGTCACGCGAACCGTGTCGGCCTGCGCCGCCACGGCGATGCCTGCGAACGCGAGCGCGACGGCGAGCTTGCCGAGCGTGGTGGATGCACGTGCCTTGAACGCCATTCTCTGTCTCCTGTGTTGATGGAAGCGGGCGCTCGAGCGCCTCGTCCCATCCCATGCGGGGTGGTTGCTGGTTGGTTTTTCGGTTCTTGCCGCCGCCGTGGCTTGATCGTGTTGCGTTGTTTGAAAAAATCCTACAGGATGAAAAAAGCGTTGTCACCTGGGAAACGCGAGATTGTTTTCTGTTCCTGAATTTGCCTAACATGCCGTAAAACATGGGGGAATCACGCGATCCAATATGTGGGACGGTTACGCGTAAACCCGCGTTGGCCTGTGCGTAAAACGATATGAAACGTGCGGTTGTTGGAAATTTACAGAGCCTTGTACAGGATTGCCGACAAGCGCTTTGAATCGATATGCGGAGAGTTCGAACATGAGCCGGGTGGTGCTGGTGACAGGCGCGTGCGGCGGTATTGGCCGTGCGCTGTGCAAGCGATTTCACGAGGCGGGCGACACGGTGCTCGCGCTCGATCGCGACGCGTCGGGCGTGCAGGCGCTGGCGGACGAATTCGGCGCCGCGCGCCTGGAAGCGCTGGCCGCCGACGTGAGCGATCAGCTCGCACTCGAAGACGCGGTGGCGCGCGCCGTGGCCGCGCGCGGTCCGGTGGACGTGGCCGTGGCCAACGCGGGCGGCGCGCTCGGCACGACGCTCGCGCATACCGACGCCGCGAGCTGGCGGCGCGACATCGACTTGAATCTGAACGGCACCTATTACACGGTCGAGTCCGTGCGTGCCGCGATGATCGAGCGCGGGCGCGGCGTGCTCGTGCTGATCGGCTCGGTCAACGGGCTGGCGGCGCTGGGGCATCCCGCGTACAGCGCGGCGAAAGCGGGGCTCGTGAGCTACACGAAGGCGCTGGCGATGGAGCTCGGGCCGCACGGCATTCGCGCGAACATCGTTTGCCCCGGCACCGTGAAGACACCCGCCTGGCACGCGCGCGTGACGCAGCACCCGAAAATATTCGAAGAACTAAAGAAGTGGTATCCGCTCGGCGACGTGGCCACGCCCGAGGATATCGCCGACGCCGCGCAGTTTCTCGCCTCGCCGCAGGCGCGCGTGATCACGGGCGTGGCGCTGCCGGTGGACGCGGGCCTTATGGCGGGCAACCGGCTGATGGCGAACGAGCTCACGCTCGATCCGTTCTGAGGCGCGCAGAAAACGAGGCAGGAAAACAAGCAGGAAAACAAGCAGGAAAACACCCGCACGGCAAGCGACGACAGCACACGAGGACAGTATGGCAGCGGTACAACTGAACGGCATCTACAAGCGCTACGGCGACACCCAGGTCGTGCACGGCGTGGACCTCGACATTGCCGACGGCGAATTCGTCGTGCTGGTCGGGCCTTCGGGTTGCGGCAAGACCACGCTCATGCGCATGATCGCGGGCCTCGAGGACATCAGCGGCGGCGATCTCACCATCGGCGGCACGCGCGCGAACACGTTGCCGCCACAGCAGCGCAACGTGTCGATGGTGTTCCAGAGCTATGCGCTCTATCCGCATCTCTCGGTCTACGACAACATCGCGTTCGGGCCGCGCATCCGCAAGGAGCGCGAAGACGGTTTCAAGCCGCGCATCGAGGCCGCGGCGAAGATGCTGAACCTCTCGGGCTATCTCGACCGCTTGCCGCGCGCGCTTTCGGGCGGCCAGCGCCAGCGCGTCGCGATGGGTCGCGCCGTGGTGCGCGAGCCTTCGCTGTTTCTCTTCGACGAACCGCTTTCGAATCTCGACGCCAAGCTGCGCGTGCAGATGCGTACCGAAATCAAGACGCTGCATCAGCGGCTGCGCAACACCGTGGTGTACGTCACGCACGATCAGATCGAAGCGATGACCATGGCGGACCGCATCGTGGTGATGAACGCGGGGCGCATCGAGCAGATCGGCAAGCCGCTCGATCTCTACGACCAGCCGGGCAATCTGTTCGTGGCGAGCTTTCTGGGCTCGCCCTCGATGAACTTCGCCACCGGCAGCGTGATGAGCGATGCGCGCGGCACGGCGCTCGTGCTCGAGGACGGCCTGCGCATCGCCATTCCCGCGAGCCGCGCGCAAGCGGGCGCGCGCGTGACGCTCGGGATTCGCCCCGAGCATATCGAAACGCAGGGCGGCGACGTGCCCTTCAATGTCGAGGTGATCGAGCCGACTGGCGCGGAAACGCACTTGTACGGGAAAATAGGCGGCACGACATGGTGCGTCACGACGCGCGCGCGGCCCGGCATCGAACCGGGGCAGCGCATGACGCTCGGTTTGCCGCTCGCGCACCTGCATCTGTTCGACACCGAAAGCGGCAAGCGGCTCGATTGACGCGACAAGGATGCCAGCGCGTCGGGCTGCCTCGTGATTCATGCATCTTCCACGGCTTATCCACGGAAAACAGCTTGCCGGTCTCCAACCTGATCCATCACATCCGCAACGTAGCGGAGTCGCTGCGGCCCGCCGAACGCAAGGTCGCGGAGATGGTGCTCGCCGATATCGACTTCGCCATGCGCGCGAGCATCACCGAACTCGCGCTGCGCGCCGAGGTGTCCGAGCCCTCGGTCACGCGCTTTTGCCGCGCGGTGGGCGCACATGGCCTGCGCGACTTCAAGATGCGGCTCGCGCAGAGCGCGGCGGGCGGCATGCCCGTCGCGGCGGCGCGCGAGGTGGCGAGCGGCGATCTCGCGCGGGCCGGCACGCTGCTCGACAGCGTGGCGGAGCAGGTGGTGCAAGCGGTGCAGGCCGCGCGCGCCTCGCTCGATCCGGCCGTGTTCGAGGCGGCGGTGGCGGCGCTCGGCAGCGCGCGGCGCGTGTACTTTTTCGGCGTGGGCGCGGGCTCGGGGCTGGTGGCGCAAGACGCGGCGCTGCGCCTGCTGCGGCTGGACATTGCCGCAAGCGCGTTCGCCGACGCGCATTTGCAGCGGCTTTACGCCGGGCTGCTCGAACCCGGCGACGTCGCCTTCGCGATCTCGCAGTCGGGCCGCAGCGTGGAGGTGAACGAGAGCATCCAGATCGCGAAGGAGCGCGGCGCGACCACCATCGCGCTCACGAATGCGGGCTCGCGCCTTGCCTGGGTGGTCGACATCCCGCTGCTGTCGCGCGTGCCGGTTTCCGACGTGTTCGAAGTGCCCGACGCGCCCGGCGTGTCGCGCATCGCGCATCTCGCGGTGGTCGACGCGCTCGCGATGGGCGTGGCGCTCGGGCTCGGCCCGAAGGCGCTCGAAAAGATGCGCGACGCGCAGACGCGCAGCGGCTCGGACAGCATGGAAGTGAAGGAGTGAGTGGTACTCGACGCCGCGCCTCGCGGCTTATCGCTGACGCTTCGTGAGCTTTACCGGCATGGTGTCGGGCACCATCGTGAACGCGGAGATTTCGTTGATCGTCGCCGGATCGATGGCCATTTCGATTTCGAATTCGTTCATCAGCATGGAAAGCGCCAGGCGCATCTCCACGGTCGCGAGATGGCGCCCGGGGCACACGCGCGGCCCCGCGCCGAACTGCAGATAGGCCCGCACGTCGTGCGGGCCGGCGTGGGGCTCGCGCTCGCCCTTGTGCATCCAGCGCCACGGATCGTAGCGCTGCGGATCGGCGAAGTTCTTCGCGTCGATCATCGCGGGACGCGCCACGAAGAACATGCGCGTGCCTTTGGGCAGGGCCACGCCGTCGAGCACCACGTCTTCGAGCGGCTCGAACGAATGCACGGCCGCCACGGGCCGCAGGCGCGTCGCTTCGATGCAGATTGCCTCGAAGATATCGAGCTCCTTGAGCGTGGCGTAGTCGGGGCACACGCCCGCTTCGCCGAGCACGCGGTGCGCGGCGTCGGCCAGATGCGTTTGCAGTGACGTATCCGCCGCGAGATAGGGCAGCGTCCATGCGATCGAATCGGCGGTGGTGTCCTCGCCCGCGAGCAGAATCGTCAGCACGTTGGCGCGGATCTGCGCATCGGTAATCGGCGCGGCGTCGCGCTCCGCCCGAGCCTGCTGCTGCTGTTGCGCGAGCATCGCTTCGAGCAGGTTGCGCGGCGTATCCGCGGGCTCGTCGCGCATGCGTTCGCGGGCGCGCGCCATCATCGCATCCACGTAGCGGCGCACTTCGGCCAGCGCATGATCGAGCTTGCGGTCCGCAGGCAGCTTGAAGTAGCGCCAATACGGAAAGAGCGCGTTGATGCGGCCCATCACGCTCGGCAGGATGCGCTCCAGATGCTCCTGGATCACGCCATGCTCGCGCTCCAGCGTGCGCGGGTCTTCGCCGAACGCGAGCGCGCTCGTCACGTCCACCGTGTAGCGTTTGAGGTCGTCGGTCATCTCCACCGTTGCGCCGCGCCCGGCCGCGCGCAGCCAGCGCGTGCGCAGCCGCCCAGTGATTTCGGCGAGCGTGGGATAGAACGCCTTGATGGTCGGAATCGAGAGCGCCTGCATCACGAGGCGGCGCTGCGGCTCCCACGCCGCGCCTTCCGCCGAGAAAAGCCCGTTGCAGCCCATCTCTTCCAGCACGGCTTCGACCGGCTGATAACGCCGGTAGCGGTGCGGCCGCTCGCGCATGATCTGCTGGACCAGTTCGGTGTCGGTCCAGATCGTGATGGGGATGCTGCCCACCTGGAAACGATACGGAGTGCCAAGCTCTTCGGCCCAGCGTTCGAGAATCAGATGCAGCCGCGCGGGCGAGAGTTGCAGCAGATTGCCGACGAGCGGCAGGCCGCGCGGACAGGGCAGGTCGGCGACCGAACGCTGCGCCGCGTGGGAACCGGTGGAGGCCGTGCTCATGAGCGCTTCCTTGGGGGCTGCGTGTGAATGACTTGCTGACGGTGTGGCTAACCGCGCGCTGGCGGCAGCGGCGCGGCGGCGGGCTGTTGCGCGTTGCCGCGCCGAATGCAGCGGAGGCACCAGACGCGCCGGCAGCCGATTATAGCGGCGCGGCCCCCGCCACGTAGCCGAAGCGCCGTGACAGGCGCTCGGCGGCCGCGGCGAGGCGCTGCGCGTTGTCGCTTTCGCTGGCGGTGTCGAAGTTGCCCGCCGGCCCCATCAGCGCGAGCACGAGGCACACGCTGCCGGTGTGGTCGAACACGGGCGCGGCCACGGTGCTGATGCCGGGGATCGGATTGCCGAGCGCCGTGTCGAGCCGTTGCGCGCGGATCGTGGCGAGGCGTTCGGCGTAGCGCGGGTCCTGGCTCGTCTGTTGCGATGGCGCCGGCGCGCCGGCGAGCCGCAGGGCGTCTTGCGAGAGCAGTTCGGCGCGCACGTCGTCGTCGAGCCAAGCGGCGAACACGCGGCCGATGGCCGTGTTCACGATCGACATGACCGTGCCCGGCCGCAGGCTCACGTGCAGGGGGCGCGGCGATTCTTCGAGGCGCACGACCGTGGGGCCGAGCGGCCCCGGCACCGCGAGCGCCACGCTCATGCCGGTGCTGGCGGCAAGATCGACCAGCTCGGCGTCGGCTTCGCGCACGGGCGAGAGGCGGGCGAGCCCCAGCAAGCCCAGTTCGAGGCCCAGCGGCCCGGCTGCGTAGCGGCCCGCTTCGTCGCGCGCCAGCAGGCCCGTCTTCAGCAGGCTCACCAGATGGGGAAACGCCTTCGCGCTCGGCATGCCGGCCGCCGCCGCGAGATCGCGCAGCGAGAGCGGCGTGCCGGCCGCGACGAGCGCCGCGAGCAATTCGCCCGTGACGTCGAGTGCCTGAATGCCGCGCTGCGGCTTGTCGGCGGATTCCGCCTGGGCGGCGGTGTCGGCGCGGGCTTCGTCCGTGGCGCCGGCGGTGGACGGGGTGCGGGCTCGGGGCATGGTGGCGGGTTCAGTTCGAAGCGGAAGAAGCGGATGAGGCGGATGAGGCGGGCGAAGCCGGAAAGGCGGCCACTGCGATCTCGCGCGCGGCGTCGCGCAGCGCGCGCACGAGCGCCCCTGCCGGGCGCACGTCGAGCGCGCCGCTCGCGCCGATGGCCGTGAGCGTGAGGCGCAACGCGTGCTGCGCGTCGATCACCGGCACGCAGACGCTGCTCACGCCGGGGCTAGGCGAGTCGATGCCGAATTCGAAGCCGCGCGCGCGAATGGCGTCGAGCGTGGCTGTAAACGCGCCGTCGCGCGCGGGTGCGGCATCGGCTTGTTTCGACGTCGCCGTGCCGCGCCAGACCGGCTGCGCCGTCTGGTTGGCCCACATCGCGCGCAGCGCGGCGTCGTCGAGGAACGCGCAGAACACGCGGCCCGTGGACGTGGCCGGCAGCGACATCACCGTGCCCACGTGCAGGTTCACGTGCAGCGGCAGGCTCGCGTGCTCGTAGCGCACGATGGTCGGCCCCTGCGGCCCCGCGATGCACAGCGCGACGCTGCAGTTGTGCGCCTGCGCGAGCGCCGCCGCGCGCGGCACGGCCTCGCGCAGCGCGGGCTCCTGCGCGAGATGCAGCAGGCCGAGCCGCAGCGCGAGCGGCCCCGCCTCGTAGCGCCCGGACAGCGCGTCGCGCTTGATCAGGCCCAGCCGCGTGAGGCTCACCAGATAGGCGTGCGCCTGGCTCGAGGCGATCTCGGCGGCCGCCGCGAGGTCGCTGGGCGCGAGCGGCACGCGGGCGTCGGCGAGCACGCGCAGCAGGCGCGCGCCCACTTCCACGCTCTGAATGCCGCGCTGCGTCTTGCTGGCGCCGGCGTCCGCGGCGGGCGCGGCGGCGCGCGTGTTGCGAGGGGTCTTCACTCGTTGTCCCGGGCTGAAAAAGGGTCCATGTTAACCGAACGGCGCGCGAAGACCGATCGCCAAGAAATTTGCATATAGCTAGTATATTCGCCATTGACAAATAAAACCGGGCGGGCGATCATGGCCTCACCCCGGCAGAACAGCGGCTCATTCACAACCAGACGGGGCGAGACAAACCGGCGGGCGCCACGCGCGCCCGGCCATCGTGCCTGCTGGCGCAGGCGGCCCTGCCTCGCTCCGTCGTTCGTTCCCCAACCGATACGGAGACTCAGATGGCAAAGGCGTTCGCATCGCAGGCCGATCTCGAAGAGAAACAGGTCACCTTCACGCAGCTCTCGGAAAACGCCTACGCGTACACCACGGAAGGCGACCCGAACTCGGGCGTCATCATCGGCGACGACGGCGTGCTGATCGTCGACACCACCGCCACGCCCGCCATGGCGCAGGATCTCATCGCGAAGATCCGCAGCGTCACCGACAAGCCCATCAAATACGTCGTGCTCTCGCACTATCACGCGGTGCGCGTGCTGGGCGCATCGGCCTACTTCAAGGAAGGCGCGCAGCAGATCATCGCGAGCCGCGGCACGTACGAAATGATCGTCGAGCGCGGCGAAGCCGACATGAAGTCGGAAATCGAGCGCTTCCCGCGCCTTTTCGCGGGCGTGGAGACGGTGCCGGGCCTCACGTGGCCCACGCTCGTGTTCGAGAAGGAAATCACGCTGTTCCTCGGCAAGCTCGAAGTGAAGATCGCGCACCTGGGCTCGGGCCACACGAAGGGCGACACCGTGGTGTGGCTGCCGCAGCAGAAGGTGCTGTTCTCGGGCGACCTCGTGGAATACGACGCGGCCTGCTATTGCGGCGACGCCCAGCTCGCCGAATGGCCTGCCACGCTCGAAGCATTGCGCTCGCTGGGGGCCGAAAAGCTCGTGCCGGGCCGCGGCCCCGCGCTCGTCACGCCCGAAGAGGTGAACAAGGGCCTCGACTACACCCGGGACTTCGTGACGACGCTGCTCGCGCAGGGCCGCAAGGCGGTCGAGCGGAAGCTGGACCTCAAGGATGCGATGGCGCTCACGCGCGAAGCGATGGACCCGAAGTTCGGCCATGTCTTCATCTACGAGCATTGCCTGCCGTTCGACGTTTCGCGCGCCTATGACGAGGCGAGCGGCGTTACGCATCCGCGCATCTGGACCGCGCAGCGCGACAAGGAAATGTGGGACGCGCTGCAGGATTGAGACTGCGCGCGTGCGGGAAATTTGGTGGAGACACAACAATGATCGACTATCAGACGCTGACCTTCGAATACGCGCGCTGTAGCGAGCAAAGCCCGGACGCCGCCGCGTGCGTGCATCCGGTCGTGGTGGTGGGCGCGGGGCCGGTGGGCCTCGCCACGGCAATCGATCTCGCGCAGCACGGCTTGCCCGTGGTGCTCGTCGACGACGACTGCACGCTCTCCACGGGCTCGCGCGCGATCTGCTTTTCGAAGCGTTCGCTCGATATCTTCGACCGGCTCGGCTGCGGCGAGCGCATGGTCGAAAAGGGCGTGAGCTGGAACGTGGGCAAGGTATTCCGCAAGGACGAACTGGTCTATAGCTTCAACCTGCTGCCGGAAAGCGGACACCATCGGCCTGCCTTCGTTAATCTTCAGCAGTACTACGTGGAAGGCTTTCTGCTCGAACGCGCGCAGGCATTGCCTAATCTCGAGATCCGCTGGAAGAACAAGGTGACGGGCATTGCGCAGCGCGGCACGCAGGGCCTGGAAGCCGCGCACGTGGCGCTGGCAATCGAAACGCCCGACGGCCCGTACGAGCTGCTCGCGCGCTATGTGGTGGCGGCGGACGGTTCGCGCAGTCCGGTGCGCAAGCTCATGGGCCTCGACAGCCACGGCCGCACGTTCAAGGACCGCTTCCTGATCGCCGACGTGAAGATGGAAGCCGACTTCCCCACCGAGCGCTGGTTCTGGTTCGATCCGCCGTTCCATCCGAACCAGTCGGTGCTGCTGCATCGCCAGCCCGACAACGTCTGGCGCATCGACTTCCAGCTCGGCTGGGACGCGGATCCGGTGCTCGAAAAGACGCCCGAGCGCGTGATCCCGCGCGTGCGCGCGCTGCTTGGCCCCGACGTGAAGTTCGAACTGGAGTGGGTGAGCATCTACACGTTTTCGTGCTTGCGCATGGACAGTTTCCGCCACGGCAACGTGCTGTTCGCGGGCGATTCGGCGCACCTGGTTTCGCCGTTCGGCGCGCGCGGCGCGAATAGCGGCTTCCAGGACAGCGAGAACGTGGCGTGGAAGCTTGCGATGGTGCTGGAAGCGCGCGCGCCCGACGCCCTGCTCGACACTTATGCGAGCGAGCGCGAATTCGCCGCCGACGAGAACATCCGCAACTCCACGCGCTCGACCGATTTCATCACGCCGAAGAGCGCGGTGAGCCGCGTGTTTCGCGACGCCGTGCTGACACTCGCGCGCGAGCATGCGTTTGCGCGGCAACTGGTGAACAGCGGGCGGCTTTCGGTGCCCGCAGTGTTGCGCGAGTCAGCGCTCAACACGGCCGACGAAGAGACGTTCGCGGGCCAGATGGTGCCGGGCGCACCGTGCGCCGACGCCCCCGGGGTCGATTCGCAAGGCGCGCCGCAATGGTTGCTCGCGCAACTGGGTGGGCGCTTCGCGGGGCTGTTGTTCTGCCGCGCGGGAGTGAGGCTCGAAAGCGGCACGCGCGAGGCGCTCGACGCGCTTGCGCGAGGCCCTGTGCCGATGCATTTCGTGGCGGTGCTCGACGGCGAGGGCGCCGTGCCTGAAGGCTTGCCAACGGGCACGACGATCCTGCGCGATGCCGAGGGCATGGCCGCGCAACGCTACGGCGCGCAGGACGGCGCGTTCTATTTGATCCGGCCGGATCAGCACGTGTGCGCGCGCTGGCGTCATGCCGACGCGCCACGTGTCGAGCGCGCGCTCAAGCGGGCGCTGTGCGTGGCCGGTACGGCTTGAAGCGACGATGTGCATGGAGACCAACGATGCTCAACACTCAACCCAACCTCACACGCCCCGACGACTTCTACGAGGCGCTCATCGACATGCATCGCGATCTCGACGAGGCGCAGAGCCAGTCGGCCAATGCGCAACTGATCCTGCTGCTCGCGAATCACGTGGGCGAGCACGAGGCGCTGATGGACGCGATTCGCTTCGCGCGCGCGGGGGCGGAGTGCGCGCCTTCGGGCAATGGCGCGACGCGCAGCCACGGCCAATTGGCGGCTTGATGGCGTGAAAGTGCGCGGGATTACCCCACGCGCTTTCACGCCTCACTTCACTGCATCGCCCTCGCGATGCACTGGCTGCGTCTCCTTCAACTGCTTCGCGAGCCGCGAGGCCTGCAAGTACCCCGGATTCGCGGGCCGCTTCAGATAGCGCCCCGCGCCGCGCCGCGCGCGCAAGTCGCCATTCGCCCACACGAGTTCGCCCTGCGAAACGGTATGGGTGGGCACGCCGCGTACCGTCATGCCTTCGAACACGTTGAAGTCCACATTCTGATGATGCGTCTTCACGGAAATCGTGCGCGTGGCCTGCGGGTCCCAGACCACGAGATCGGCATCCGAACCCACGGCCACCGCGCCCTTGCGCGGATAGAGGTTGAAGATCTGCGCGGCGTTCGTGGAGGTCACGCGCACGAACTCGTTGGGCGTGAGCCGTCCCGTGTTCACGCCCTGATCCCATAGCACGGCCATGCGATCTTCCACACCGCCGCATCCATTAGGAATCCGGGTGAAATCGTTGCGGCCCATGGCCTTCTGCGAGGCGCAGAATACGCAGTGATCGGTTGCCGTGGTGTGCAGCAGGCCGCCTTGCAGCCCGCGCCAGAGCGCGTCGCGATGCTCCCTGGTGCGGAACGGCGGGCTCATCACGTGCGCGGCGGCGCGCGTCCAGTCGGGGTCGCGGTAGACCGCCTCGTCGATCACGAGATGGCCCGCGAGCACTTCGCCGAATACGCGCTGGCCTTCTGCGCGGGCGCGCGTGATGGCTTCGAGCGCGTCTTTCGCGGAGACATGCACGATATACACGGGCACGCCCAGCACCTGGGCGATGCGGATCGCACGGTTCGCGGCCTCGCCTTCCACCTCGGGCGGACGCGAAAGCGGATGCGCCTCGGGCCCGGTGAAGCCGCGCGCGAGCAACTGCCGCTGCAACTGAAACACGAGCTCGCCGTTTTCGGCGTGCACGGTGGGCAGCGCGCCCAGTTCGAGCGAGCGCGCGAAGCTGTTTACGAGGATTTCGTCGTCGGCCATGATGGCGTTCTTGTACGCCATGAAGTGCTTGAAGCTCGACACGCCATGGTCCTCGACGAGCAGCCCCATGTCGCGATGCACGCTCTCGTCCCACCACGTCACGGCCACGTGAAAGCCGTAATCGGCGGCGGCCTTCTCGGCCCAGCCGCGCCATTCGCGGAACGCGTCCATGAGCGGCTGCTTCGGGCTCGGAATCACGAAGTCGATGATCGACGTCGTGCCGCCCGCAAGCCCCGCCGCCGTGCCGCTAAAGAAGTCGTCGCTCGCCGTCGTGCCCATGAAGGGCAACTCCATGTGCGTGTGCGGGTCGATGCCGCCCGGCATCACGTATTGTCCGCCCGCGTCCACGACGGTGGCGCCCGCGGGCGCGTCGAGGTTTTCGCCGATCGCCTGGATGATGCCGTTCTCGCAGAGCACGTCCGCGCGATAGCTTTTGTCCGCGTCGACCACGGTGCCGCCTCGAATCAGGATCGCCATGATGCAATGTCTCCTTCGGTTACATGTGTCGGATGCGCGTATGTGCGCGTGGACTTATGCGCTCGCGATACTCGGCCTGCGGCTTTTTCCCAGCTTCATGAGCACGCCGTAGACGACGGCCGCGATCGCGAGCCCCACGAACCACGCATACGTATAGAGTCCTTTGAACGCGTCGGGTACCGAGGGGAAGGCGCTCGGGAACGCGACGTTCAGAAAGCCCGGCAGGTTCGGCAGCACGCCCGCCACCAGCGCGATCACGGCGGCGGGGTTCCAGCCGTTCGAATAGGCGTATTCGCCGCTTTCCTCGAAGAGTTGTTCGGTGTCGATGCGCGTGCCGCGAATGAGGAAGTAATCGACCATCAGAATGCCCGCGACCGGGCCGAGAAGCGCCGAATAGCCCACGAGCCACGTGAAGATATAGCCCTGCGTGGTGGCGAGAATCTTCCACGGCATCATCACGATTGCGATGGTCGCCGTGATCAGGCCGCCGGCCTTGTACGAAATGCCCTTGGGCCAGAGGCTCGAAAAATCGTAAGCAGGCCCAACGAGGTTGGCGGCAAGGTTGCAGCACATGGTGTCGAGCGTGAGGATGACGAGCGCGACGCCCACACCGATGCCTTCCATGCGGCTCGTGAGATCGATGGGATCCCAGATGGCCTTGCCGTAGATCACGACGGTGGCCGAGGTGACCACGACCGACACCACGGAGAGCAGCGCCATGGGGATCGGCAAACCCAGCGCCTGACCCACGAGCTGATCCTTCTGCGTCTTCGCGAAGCGCGTGAAGTCAGGAATGTTGAGCGCGAGCGTGGCCCAGAAGCCCACCATCGCGGTAAGGCTCGGCCAGAAGGTGGCCCAGAAGAGCCCGGCCTTCTTGCCGCCCGCCGCGAACTGCGAAGGCTGCGAGAGCATGGAGCCCACGCCGCCCGCTTTCGAGCAGGCCCACCAGACGAGCGCCACGCACATCACGACCTTGATGGGCGCGGACCAGCTTTCGAGCCAGCGGATCGAATCCGTGCCGTGCAGGATGAAGTAGAGCTGCAGCGCCCAGAAGATCAGGAAGCACGCGCCCTGAGCGACCGAAATGCCGAGAAACGGCAGCGCGTCGCCCACCAGCGCGTTATGCGTGAGGATGTTGGCGAGCGTATAGATCGCGCTGCCGCCGAGCCACGACTGAATGCCGTACCAGCCGCACGCCACGATGGCGCGCAGCATGGCGGGCAGCTTCGCGCCCTGGGTGCCGAACGACGAGCGCACGAGCACCGCATAGGGAATGCCGTATTTCGCGCCCGCATGGCCGATCAGCAGCATGGGCACGAGCACGATCACGTTGCCGAGCAGCACGGTGAGCACCGCCTGCCACGGCGACATGCCCTGCTCGGTGAGCCCGGCCGCGAGCATGTACGAGGCGATGTTCATCACCATGCCCACCCAGAGCGCGCCGAAGTGATACCAGCGCCAGGTGCGCTGCGCGGCGCCGGTGGGCGCGAGGTCGTCGTTGTATAGCTCGCTGGCGCTGCGGCGCGCGTGCGCGTCGCTTTCAACACCACCGCTTGCGGCTGGCTGGCTCATGGTGCGATTTCTCCGTGACTGCTCGTTGTGGTTCGGTTGGCGCTGCGGTTCGGTTCGGCGCGGGAGGCTCAGGCCGCCTTCGGATCGGCCACGCTGGCCGGATTGTTCGGATGCGTGGTCCAGTTCGCGTAACGGCCCGAGTCGACGCGCTCCATCGTGATGCATTGGTCGACCGGGCAGACATGCATGCATAAATTGCACCCGACGCAGTTCGCATCGACCACCTCGAAGTGACGCTTGCCGTCGCGCGTCGCCGTGATGGCCTGGTGCGAGGTGTCTTCGCAGGCGATATGGCACAGGCCGCACTGGATGCAGCGCGCCTGATCGATGCGGGCCTTGATGTCGTAATTCAGGTTCAGGTATTGCCAGTCGGTGACGTTCTGCACGGCGCGGCCGCGAATCGCGTCGAGGTTGGCGTAGCCCTTGTCGTCCATCCAGTTGGCGAGCCCATCGATCATGTCGTTGACGATTCGGAATCCGTAATGCATCGCGGCGGTGCACACTTGCACGCTGCCCGCGCCCAGCACCATGAATTCGGCCGCGTCGCGCCAGTCGGAAATGCCGCCGATGCCGGAGATCGGCAGGCCCTGGGTTTGCGGGTCGCGCGCGATTTCGGCCACCATGTGCAGCGCGATGGGCTTCGCGGCGGGGCCGCAGTAGCCGCCGTGCGTGCCCTTGCCGTCCACGGTGGGCAGCGGCGCCATGACGTCGAGGTCCACGCCCACGATCGAATTGATGGTGTTGATGAGCGAGACGCCATCCGCGCCGCCCTTGAGCGCGGCGCGCGCGCCGTGGCGAATGTCGGTCACGTTGGGCGTGAGCTTCACGAGGCAGGGCAGGCGCGTGCCTTCCTTCACCCAGCGCGTGACCATTTCGATGTACTCGGGCACCTGGCCCACCGCCGCGCCCATGCCGCGCTCGCTCATGCCGTGGGGGCAACCGAAATTGAGCTCGACGGCGTCGGCGCCGGTGTCTTCCACCAGCGGCAGGATCCATTTCCAGTCGTGCTCGTTGCACGGCACCATCAGCGAGACAATCAGCGCGCGATCGGGCCAGTCGCGCTTCACTTGCGCGATCTCCTTGAGGTTGACGTCCAGGGGCCGGTCGGTGATGAGCTCGATGTTGTTCAGCCCGGCGATGCGCTGGCCGCGCCAGGTGGTGGCGCCGTAGCGCGAGCTCACGTTCACCACGTGCGGGTCGAGCCCGAGCGTCTTCCAGACCACACCGCCCCAGCCCGCCTCGAAGGCGCGATTGACGTTGTAGGCCTTGTCGGTGGGCGGCGCGGAAGCGAGCCAGAACGGGTTCGGCGATTGAATACCGGCAATCGTGCAGCGTAGATCGGCCATGATGGGGCTCCTAGTCGATCCGGAGCAAGCGCTTCAACGCGGGCTCCGGTCCCATGCGTAGCAGGGGCGTTGGCTTTATCGGTGTCTGTTTGCGATGCGCGCGGCTTATGCCGCTCATGCCGCTTTCGCCGCCTGCGCAGCGAGGTAGCGGTCGATCGCGCGCGCGGCGAGCTTGCCGTCCTGCACCGCCTGCACGGTGAGGTCGGTGGCGCCGTGGCCCGCGCAGTCGCCGCCGGCCCAGACGCCTTCGAGCGAAGTCGCGCCATCGGCATCCACGGCGATGCGCGCGCCGCCTTCGGTCAATTGCAGCGTTTCGAGCCCTGCCGGCAGCAGTTTTTGGCCAATCGCCTTGAGCACCATGTCGGCCTCGATGCGTTCGATCTCGCCAGTGCCCTGGAGCGCGCCGTTCGCATCGAGCGTCGTGCGCTCGAATTCGACGGCCTCGACCCGGCCCGCGCCCATGATGCGCAGCGGCTTCCTCCACTCGACGATGGTCACGCCCTGGGTGCGTGCGAACTCCTGCTCGGCCCACGTGGCGCTCATCTGCGCGCCGCCGCGCCGGTAGGCGAGCGTGACGTGCTCCGCACCGAGCTTGCGGCTTTGCACGGCGGCGTCGATGGCCGTGTTGCCGCCGCCGATCACCACGACACGGCGGCCCACGGGCAGCGTGGCCAGTTCGCGCACTCCGCGCGCCTCGCGCAGTTCGGCGATGAAATCGACCGCATCGCGCACGCCGTCGAGCGCTTCGCCTTCGATGCGAAGCGCCTGCGTGCCGCCAAGGCCCACGCCGATGAACACGGCATCGAACGTTGCGCGCAAGGCGTCGAGCGCGAGATCGCGGCCTGGCTGTTTGCCTAAGCGCTTACCTTGTTCGATCGAGATTCCGCCGAGGGAGAGCAGCCACTCGACTTCGCGCTGGGCGAAGTCGTCGACGGTCTTGTACGCGGCAATGCCATATTCGTTGAGTCCGCCGGGTTTCTCGCGCGCGTCGAGCACCGTGACGGCATGCCCGGCCAGCGCGAGCGTATGCGCGCACGCGAGCCCCGCGGGACCGGCGCCGACCACGGCCACGCGCCGGCCCGTCTCGCTGGTACGCTTGAAGAGCGGCGCCGCGCCTTCGGCCTCGCGCGCCATCTGGAAGTCGGTGGCGTGCCGCTGCAATGCGCCAATCCTGACTGGTTCGTCATCCTGATGATTTCGTACGCAGGCGCCTTCGCACAGGATCTCGGTCGGGCACACGCGCGAGCACATGCCGCCGAGCGGATTGGCGCTCAGGATATCGCGCGCCGCGCCCTTGAGATTGCCGTTGCCGATCTTGCGGATGAAGCCCGGAATATCGATGCCGGTGGGGCAGGCCGCGACGCAGGGCGCGTCGTAGCAGTAGTGGCAGCGGTCGGCGGCGACCACGGCGGCATCGGCGGAAAGGGGCGGGGCGACATCGGCGAAATTGCAGCCGAGCGCCTCTGCGCTGAGGCGTCCTGCGGCGATGCCTTGTGCGCCGGAAGCGGCGGCACGCGAATTCGAATGGGACATCCGGATGCTCCTTGCGAGGCAAAACACGGGTCCGCCGGCTGCGCGCGGTGCGCGGCAGCCGGTACGTGGGGATACGGCGGGTTTGCTGCGCGGCTCTTTGGCCGCTTGCGATGCGTCGTGGGTTTAACCAGCGGGTTGGCCAGGCTCGCAGGCGCGTTCGAGCATGGCGTGCAGCAGGACGTTTGCGCCGGCCTCGATCCATTCCTGGGTGGCGTCTTCGATCTCGTTATGGCTGATGCCGTCGATGCACGGCACGAACACCATCGAGGTGGGCGCGACGGTGGCGAGATAGCACGCGTCGTGGCCCGCGCCCGAGACGATGTCGCGGTTCGAATAGCCGAAGCGCTCCGCCGCTGCGCGGACGGATTTCACGCAGGCCTTGTCGAACGGTACCGGCGCGTAATAGAAAATCTGCTCGACCTCGGCTTCAAGCTTGCCTTGCTCCGCGATCTTCGCGATGCCTTCGCGCAACTCGGCGTCCATTTTTGCGAGCACGCTGTCTTCCGGATGGCGGAAGTCGATGGTGAAGAACACGCGGCCCGGAATCACGTTGCGCGAGTTCGGATGCACCTGCATCATGCCGACCGTCGCGCACGCGAGCGGCGCATGGCGCAAGCCGATTTCGTTGACGAGCTGCACCACGCGCGAGGCGCCGAGCAACGCATCGCGGCGGCGCGGCATGGGCGTCGGGCCCGCGTGCGCCTCCTGACCCGTCAGGACGACTTCATACCAGCGCTGGCCTTGCGCATCGGTCACGACCCCGATGGTCCTGTGCTCCGCTTCGAGTATCGGCCCCTGTTCGATGTGCAATTCGAACGCCGCATGAATCTTGCGCCCGCCGCACGGCAGGTCGCCCGCATAGCCGATGCGCTCGAGTTCCTCGCCGAGGGTCTTGCCGTCCACGTCCTTGCGCGAGAGACCGTAGTCGAGCGTGAACACGCCTGCGAAGACGCCCGAGGCCACCATGGCGGGCGCGAAACGCGAGCCTTCCTCGTTGGTCCAGATCACCGTTTCGATGGGGTGTTCGGTCTGGATGCCATGGTCGTTGAGCGAGCGAATCACTTCGAGCCCGCCGAGCACGCCGTAGATGCCGTCGAAACGCCCGCCGGTGGGTTGCGAGTCGGCATGCGAACCGGTCATCACAGGAGGCAGATCGTTGTTGCGCCCCGCGCGGCGCATGAAGACGTTGCCCATCCGATCGACGCTCACGGCGCAGCCCGCTTCCTTCGCCCACTTCACGATGAGGTCGCGGCCCTCCTTGTCGAGGTCGGTGAGGGCGAGACGGCAGACACCGCCTTTCGCGGTCGCGCCTATCTTCGCCATCTCCATGAGGCTGTCCCAGAGACGCTGACCGTTCACGTGAATCGCGGTGGTCAGCGCAGCTTCGCTTACTGTGTTCATGCGTGCACTCCTCGTGTTCATGAAACCTGCATTCGTGCCATCGTCCGGGGCGCTTTGCGCTACAACGGTGCACGCGTCTCGGCGGTGGGCCGGCGCCGTGACGTCGTTGAACTGCATTCGTCGAATCCTGTCCGATTGGACAGGTTGTAGGCGATAAACTTCGGGAATTCAATACGGTGTTACGAGCGAGAAGCGTGCCATCGATGTTGCAGTGCGCGAACGCGCACGCAGGGCATGCAGGTTTACCCGGAGCCTGGTCATGTGCGTATGCACGGTGCGCTTACGCCGTGACTACAATGAAACCGGCATTGCGCGGCGGACCATGCGCGCGATGCCCCTCCATCCTCGAGCGGACGAACACCATGCGCGACGACGACACGAACACGCCAGCCGCGAATCTTGCAATACGCACGACCATGAGCGCGCGCGACGGCGCTGATGCAGCGCACAAGCCGCGCCGCAAGGCGTCGATTCGCGCATCGAACGAAACGCATCTATTGGCTTGCGCGGAGGCGGTTTTCGCGGAGCGGGGCTTCGAGGGCGCGAGCACGGCGCTGATCGCCGAGCGCGCCGGCTTGCCCAAGGCGAATCTGCACTATTACTTCCCTACCAAGCTCGCGCTCTACTGGCGCGTGCTCGACGATCTGTTCGAGGAATGGAACGCCGCCGCCGACACCTTCGACGCGAGCGACGACCCGGTTGTCGCCATAGGCGGCTACGTGCGCGCGAAGATGGCGCTTTCGCGGCGCCGGCCGTTGGGTTCGAAGGTGTGGGCGAACGAGATCATCAGCGGCGCCACGCACATGCAGGACATTCTTCTGAAGCGCGTGAAGCCGTGGATGGAGTCGCGCGTGCTATTGATCGAACGCTGGATCGAAGAGGGGCTGCTCGCGCCGGTGGAGCCGAAGACGCTGCTCTTCATGATCTGGGCGACCACGCAGCATTATGCGGATTTCGAGGCGCAGATTCGCGCGCTCGCGGGCAAGCGGGCGCTCTCCGCCGCGAGCTTCGATGCGACGACCGAAGAGCTCGTGAAGATGATCCTGCGCGCGAGCGGGGCACGTTCTCCGGGGGCGTGATTGGGTCGATTGATATGAAGAACGGGTACGACGGATCGCTGGTACCGCTGTTCGCAAAGAAGCGATTTTCCAGTTGGAACACGACGCGGTTGCCTCCTCCGAGATCTTCGGAGCCCAGCATTCCCCATACGCTTTCGCTCAAGCCGCCATTCGACAGTTGTACCTTGTCGTCGCCGGCCTTGTCGGCGTGAGTCGTGTATCGCAGCGCCGTGTCGATCAGCCCGTATAGCGTTACGGACGACTGTGCATGAGCGCTCGTGCCGTACATGCCAATTCCGGCCAGAAGCGTCGCCAGTACCGCCTTTTTATTTTCAATCGTCAATTTCATTGATTCCCCGCGTGGTACGTGAAAAAACAGCTTCTAAAAGAAAAAAGCGCTAAAGCACGTGTAATCCGTTCGCTGCTCCGGATAAGGTGCGCTCATGGAGTCGGTATATTGATAAGTACAACAAATAGATAGAGACAAGAAAGCGTGGTTTGCGCAATACCGTTATCGGTATGCGCGATCGCGCCGACGCGGGCGACAGGCCGCCGGCAAGCGGTTCGTCGCCACGGTCATGTCTTCAACCGAATCAACAGATTTCAACTTCAGTGCGCGCCCGGCATACGGCGGCTGGAGCAGCATCTGGATGGCCGAGAAGGGCCCCTGATAGAACACCGGACGCAGCTTGGAGAGGGGCATGAAGCCTTCTCGTGCGTGGTAGTGGCCCATGCCGCTCGCACCCACGCCGCCGAACGGCAGGTCGTGCTGTGCCACATGCAGCAGCGCTTCATTTACCGACACGCCGCCGGACATCACATCCGGCCCGACGACGAGGCACGTTTGCGCCTTGCCGGCGTTGACGCTGCCGCCGACGTATCCCACCAGATCGGAGTAAAAATCCGCGAGCTGGATGCTGACGTAACGTTCGCCGCAAGCGGGCGCCTCGAGCACGACAGGCTCTCGTGAGAGATCGAGCCAGGCGACGCAATAGAGGCCGTCCCGGTAGGGCGAGCCGCCATAAAGGATTGAAGGACTTCACTCCGATCGGACCGATGGACTCGGTTAGTTCGGCGGCTTTGCGTCATCAAGGTCCGGGCAGGAACTCGACGTCTCCGTACCAGGCGCGCGTCGTAGTACCGGTATTATCGGTATCGGTCAGCAGCCCGTAGCCGGTGATTCGTCCTGGCGGTTCGTGAAAGACCCGCTCGTAGTCTTGCGCGATATTGCGGCGCAGGCTTTGCCAGTGACCCGCGTCGCCGGACCGACCAGAGACCACGATCATCTGCACGCGGTTCGTGTGAGGATTGGCAATGACGGTGCCTGGCGCAGCGGTGGTCGACCAGATATACATGAGCGTGGCATAGGGCAGCGCTTCGCCACCCAGGCGCTTTGCCAGGTCCATCTTGGCCCGGTCGAAAAACGATAGCTTGCTTTTGTCGCCGTCAAACAAGAACACCAGTCGCGCTGGCGCGTCTTCCTTGGATCCGATGCGGTTGTCGGCGCCCTCGATCGGTCCTTTTGCTTTCCAGCGCCACGCCACGACGGGTGTGCGGACGAGGTCGATATTGCCCGCGTGCATCAGCGCCGAAGCAGAGCGGTTCGCGTCCGCCTGCAGGACGGTGGTGTTGCCGTCGTGAACGAGCGTGTATTGCGTCAAGGGCTTGCCGTGCGCGACCGGCAGGTTCTTCCAGCCTGCGGGCAGTGGTTCGCCGGGCTCGATCGAGGAAAAGGCAATACCCGGTTTTTCGTCCTGGGCAACGAGGGCTGCCGGCAACAGCAGGAGCGCGACGCACACGGCGAGCCAGACTGGCCGGACGATTCGTTTCCGCGCTTGATGGATCGAGGGAAGGGGCATGGCTGATCGTATTCGTCTTTTGGCCAGGATCCATTGTAGTCGGCTCAGCCGACGGCATTTGCGATCGCCGCAATCCGGCCGGGATCCGTCGGATTCCGGAAGGAGTAGACTTGCGCGTTTCCATTCGCCGTTCGAGGTGGTCTCTATGTTGATGAAAGTCCTGCGCAGCGGTCTCGGCCAGTTGATCTTACTCGGCGACGCTGTCAGTCGCCCGCGTGCGCAACGTCGCTCGCCGCAAGGTCAGGCGATGGTAGAAAAAGAAGCGGCGCGGCTATCGCTGTATCAGTTCCATGCGTGCCCTTTCTGCGTCAAGACCCGACGCGCCCTGCATCGTCTGAATGTGCCGATGGCGCTGCGCGACGCCAAAAACGATCCCATCGCGCGCGATCGTTTGCTGGCTGGCGGTGGCAAGATTAAAGTGCCCTGCCTGCATATTCAGGAAGAAGAGGGCCAGTCGAGCTGGTTGTACGAGTCCGGCGCCATCATCGCCTATCTGGAGCGACGCTTCGCCGAAATCGCGTGATCCGTCGGCCGTCGCACGCAGTCGCGAGATTTTTATGAAAGATCCGCCCGGGGCTCGCGGTTTATGCCGCTGCCCCAAAGGGCGTTGTCGACCCGTAACGGTCTTTCGGTCGAACTCGAGTCGAATGACCGCTACGAAGCGGGCTCAAGACATTCCAGATGCTACCTTTGAACGTTCACCGCGATCCGATCCGGGCATGCGGCACAGCCCGCGCTCTGGTGACCGCAATCGCCAATGATTCAGGGAGATTGATCCGCGGGAACCAGCATCATCGCCTTTCCACCCAATTTCGGGGCAAGCTTCTGCTGGACCGCGACCACCGCCGGAAGCGGGCGCCATGCCACGGTCATGCTATCGACAAGGCCCGCATCGTTTAGATGCATGTGATCCATGCCGTCGATCATGTTGTCACCGAGTCTGATCGTGAAGATGGCGACAAAGTCAGCCCCGTCGCGCAGGAGGAGCTTCGGCTCGAAGGCGTCTACAACGCCAAGAAGCTGGGTGAGGACATTCACCACACTCTCCATCCCTTCGAAGGGAGCGGGAGCGATTGGGCTGCGGAGGACGACGTTATCGGCCATGTGGATTTTGGTCCCTTCGACGTCGCGCTTGCCCATGGCTTTGAGGTAAGCGTCGAGATGTTCTGTGGTGGCCATAGGAATTCTCTCCTGATAGAACCGACGCGCCGGCTCGGCGCGTTCAGTTGCGGAAACGCTGGCGCCCCCGGAGTTCGCTCACTCCACACAGGTGCGCCAGGACTTGACGAAGCTCGACCGCAATCCCCCACGGGGCAAGCCGCCTTTCAAGTCCATCGTAATGCCATTGACTCAGCGTCATTAGCGGGGGTAGCGTTCACATCAACCATGACAAAAATGTCACTAGTGCAACATCTGGGAGTCTATTGTGGAGAGTTTGAGCGCGCTGGGAGGGCTAGAGGTCTTTGTCCAGACTGCGCGGACGCAGAGCTTTGCCGCAGCGGGGCGAGGTCTCGGCGTCTCAGCGTCAGCCGTGAGCAAAAGCATTTCCCGACTTGAAGAGCGCGTTGGCGTGCGGCTCTTTCAACGCAGCACGAGGAGCGTCCGTCTTACGTCCGAAGGGGAGGTGTTCCTGGAAAGGTGCAGACGAATCTTCGAGGAAGTTCAGGCTGCGGAAGATGAGCTCAGCGCAATGGCACAACACCCGCGAGGGAGGCTAAAAGTGGGGCTGGCACTTTCGGCGGGGCTACCACTGCCCGTGCTTTCAGCGTTCATGGAGCGCCATCCCGAAATTGAACTCGATCTTGATTTCACTGATCGACTGGTCGACGTAATCGATGAAGGATTTGACGTAGTCATTCGCGGGAGCACGCTTCGAGATTCGCGCCTCGTATCTCGCCCGCTGGGATCTTGGCGCGCCTGCCTGGTGGCGGCGCCAGCGTATCTGGAAAGAAATGGGACTCCGACGAAGCCGGATGACCTTTTGAATCATGCATGTCTGCACTATCGCTGGGCACCTACTGGAAAACTGTATCAATGGCCGCTGCGGCATTCAACATTCACAGCAGCAGGCGCGTCGCTGCCTTTGACGATGGTGTGCAACAGCCTGGAGGTTATGCTTTATTTTGCTCTGGCGGGGCGTGGGATCGCATGCGTGCCTGACTTCTCTGTCAAGAACGCGGTCGCAGATGGACGGCTGAAAACCGTACTGGGCACCTACGTGGCGGACTCCAACACGATTCACGTGGTGTGGCCCAGCAATCGGAAAATGACGCCAAAGGTGCGCGTCTTCGTGGATTTTGTGCGCGCCAATTTTGGCAAGCACCTGGTCACTGAAACGGATGACCGGAAGCGGCAAAGGGTTCGGCCGCCCGCTTGAATACTTCTCGCTTCACCGGAGCGGTGCTCGATGGAGAAGGCTGAGACGAATGCGACGCGGTGAACAGGCTGCAATTGAGCCAAGCTATGAATTACATCTCGAATGACCGCTGCCAAAACGCGTTGCGCCACTCGAACGTCGCTGACTGCGACAGGTGACAGTCCCTTGATGGCCGACCAGAGCCCGACGACCGGGCGCCACGATCGTGTCCGACACGTGCGCGATGCAACAGGCATAACACGACCCATTGCAGCCTTAGACCAACACTTGGTCCAAAGCTGCTCTCGGCACGAAATCGGCCATTCGGTCGAAAAATTTCGACGACGGATTGTCTGCGTCGAATCGGTCCCAGCGAAAGCACGTAATGCCCAGTGCTTTCTGTGAGCCTTACTTTTTCAGCACCTCATCGAGCCAATCCGGCGCCTGTCGTTTGAGCAGTGACCGGTTGCGCAGGAATTTCGCCGAGGTTTCTCACCGCGCCACGGCTCGCGCCGAAGCGCGAAAGCCATCAGGCACGGAAGTTAGCCCGGGGTTCGCGACACAGGCGGCCAGACGATGCTCGCCGGGCGAAGCACGGATCGCCAGACACGGATCGCCAGATCGAGACTGCGTCCGCCGGATGGCTCGGACGCGAGGCCGACTCTACTCGTGCGATGGCCGTGATCCTGGCCGGCGTGACCTACGCGACGGTCATCGGCGTGCCGCTCGACACCTTCATCGCCAGACTTGCCTCATGGCGCGCCGCGTCTGCGGCCACGGGCGCGCTTGTCGCGATCGCGCTGCTCACGCAAGTGTGGTTCGTGCCGTCGCTGCCATCGGACAAGACCACGCGCGTCGGCGATCTGACGTGGCTGCTGCGCGACGGACACTTCGCGATGGCCGGCATCACTTGGCTGCCGCTCGCGTTCGGCGAGATCGGATTCGTGTCGATCGGCGTCGCGTCGGTGGCGAAGAAGCGCAGCCTGCCATGGACGACCGCTTGGATCGTCAGCGCTGCTGATGTGCTGCTGTTGCCCATACTGCGGCATTCGCAGGCAGGCGTCATCGTGAGGGTGCGCGCGTGGGGCCTGGCGTTCGGCGCCATTCCGCTGCGCGGGCGTCTAGGGAGTCAGCGCGTGGCACCCCAAATGCCCGAGGCCGGATTGGCCCGGCTGGGCAGCGCTGTGCAGGTCGCGAGCGCGCTGGGTTCGTCGATGAGCGGCATGATAGACGAACATGCGGGGATTTTGCCCGACGTTGCGCCGGGCGGAATGCTCGCGTTGCTGGCAAGCTTGGCACAGGCGTCGATCAGCCGGGCCGTGAAGACCGCTTCAGGCCTGGCCACATTGACGAATTGATCAGATTTCTAGAAGGCCAACCATCATGTGAGCCTAAGTCACGGATTCGTGACATCACATCGCTTCGGTCTCGACCGGGCTGTCATAAACGTCCGCCACTATTTCGCCACTGATCCCGCGCGGCCCGACAGTGCCCGCGAATATCCGGATGTCGAATTCCAGCCCATCAATACGGAAGCGAATCGTGAAAACTGCAATCAACCATGCGACAGGTGTGAAAGCGCCTTTGTCTAATAAGCCTAAAGCGGTGCCCTGGAAGATCCTTCTTGGTCTTCTGGGCGGCGTCGCTTTTGGCGCGATTTGGCCCTCGGTGAGCATTTCCCTGAAGTTTGCCGGGACGCTGTTTGTTCAGTGCATTCAGATGGTCGTCATTCCGCTCATCTTTTCGAGCGTGACTTTGGGTGTGTGGAAACTCGGCGCTGATCTCAAGCGTCTGGCGCGTGTGATATGCGTCACGTTTATCTGGTTTTTTGTTGCGGGATTCGTTTCGATCGCGATTGGACTCGGGCTGGACGCTATATTTCGTCCGGGCGTGGGAGTCCACTTGTTGAGCGCCGGTTCGCTTCCGGCCAATCTCGCTTTGCAAATGGATTGGGGCCGTTTCGTTCTCGATCTTATTCCGAAGAACGTGATTGCCGCGATGGCGGAACAGCACGTACTGCCGGTTGTCCTGTTCGCGCTGCTGTTAGGACTGGCGCTCGCCACTATTGGCGACCGGAGTAAGCCGTTGATGGGTGCGATGGAAGGGCTGCTGGAGGCCATGTATGTCATGACGCGCTGGATCATCGCCCTGACACCGGTTGCGGTATTCGGCATCATGGCCTGGCTGGTGGCAAGCCAGGGGCGCTCCACCTTGCTGGCGCTGAGTAAATTGGTGGCCCTTCTTTATGTTGGGTATTTACTGCTCTGGGCGTTCTTCTGGGTAGTGCTTGCGCTGTCCGGCACCAATCCACGGCAATTTACCCGCGGATTGGCAGAGCCCCTGCTCCTTGGATTTGCCACCCGGTCGTCCGAGGCTACGTTGCCGCTCATGATGGAGACCGTTCCGAAGCTGGGCGTCTCCCAGCGAGTCGTATCAGTCGTTCTCCCCCTTGGGTACAGCTTTAATCTCGATGGAGCCGCACTCTATCAGGCTCTGGCGGCGACATTTCTCGCCGACGTGTACGGAATCCCGATGACGGCGTCGCTCGTGTTCACGATCGTGGTCACGACGCTGGTTGCAAGTAAAGGATTGGCGAACGTGCCTTCCGCCAGCCTGGTCGCCCTGGCAACGGTGACGCACGCGATTGGGCTTCCAGTAGAAGCCATCGCCCTGATTACCGGCGTCGATGTATTCATGGATATGGGGCGAACGACCACGAACGTCTACGGAAATGCGGTCGCTGCCATGCTCGTTGATAAATGGGCAGGTAACTTCGAGGCGAAAAAAGGTGATGAGACGAAGGTGCCAGCTTTTGGCTCGCCCGGCTCCGAGCTCCGTGGATCCTGATTCCAACTCGTCCCTCCAGATAGCTACGTAGAATCCGATACGCGAGAATGTAATGTCCCTCGAAATAAATAATTCCAGACAGATGCTCAGCGACTTACTGGCTAGCGAATTCAAAATGCACTGGCGCGGTTTGCCGCTCAGCCGCTCATCGTTCAGCGTGTCCGAGATCGAGGCGCTGGGTTGGAACGCGCTGAACGGCGATTTGCTGACGCCTCTGCTGGTGCTGAAAGAAAGCGCGCTCGCGCATAACATCGAACTAATGAGCGAGTTTTGCAGGGAAAATAACGTTCTTCATGCGCCCCACGCCAAGACGCCAATGTCTCCGCAGCTTGCCTGGCAACTCGTCGATGCGGGCAGTTGGGGAACGACCGTCGCGACGATAGATCAGGTCCGTGTGATGCGGAAGTACGGCCCCAATCGACTTTTTCTAGCGAATCAGCTGGTTGAACGGCAAGCATTACGATGGATTGCATCAGAACACGACTCCGATCCGGAATTCGATTTCTTTTGTCTGGTCGATTCTGACGACGGCGTTGAACTGATGGATAGCGTGCTTAAGCAGGCTCGGCTGAGTCGTCCGCTCAAGGTTCTGATCGAAGTGGGAATGCCGGGCGGCCGCGGCGGTTGTAGGGATATTGAGGCAGTCGCTCGCACCGCGGAAGCCATTGCGAAGAGCGAGACCATGACATTGGTCGGCGTGGAAATTTACGAGGCCATGGCAGCCAAGGGCAATACGCTGGCGGAAAAAATCAATGCGGTCGACGAAGCTCTGGCATTCGCACGCCAGAGTTTTGAGTTCGTACGTCAAAATCAATTGATCGCGAGGTCAGGACAAATTCTCTCTGCGGGTGGCAGCCTGTATTTCGACCGGGTCGTGGCGGCCTTCGAGCACTATCGCCCAGACCCCGAGGTAAGCATCGTGCTTCGCGGCGGTTGCGTCGTGACTCACGAAATTGGCGACAATGATCATGTGTCTCCTCTCGCCGGGCGCAGTGTCGAATCCAACACACTGAAGCAAGCTCTGGAGCTATGGGCTTTGGTCATATCTCGCCCCGAGAAAGGACTCGCGGTACTCAATTTTGGAAAGCGTGATGCACCCTTCGACAAAGGCAAGCCCGTCGCGTTCTCGGTCCGATCATACGAGGGTGACATACGGGAACTGACCGAACCTCTCACCATCCGGTCCATCAATGACCATCACACCGTTATCGAAACGGGTCCGGCTCACGGCGATCTCGCGGTCGGTGATCTGGTTGGGTTTCATGTGGCACATCCATGCACCGCGTTCGACAAGTGGCGCCTCGTACCTGTTGTCGATGACACATACACCGTGACGGACGGCATCGTCACCTTTTTCTAGCCGTCCCTTTGCACGACGTCATGACCAATGCAGCGCATCTATCAACTGAACTGGCGTGCCTGCATTCGCATCCCTCTCGTGTGATCGAAACTCACGAGAGGGATAGTTCTTTTCCATTGTGGTGCGGACGTGGCAGCCTCAATATCAGGCAATATCTATAGAGTTTTTCATGAACAATCAAATCAGCGTTAATTCCCGGTCTTACTGTCTCCCACTATCACCCACCATCGTCGTTTGCATCGACGGTTGCGAACAGGAATACATCAATCAGGCGATACAGGCTGGACAAATGCCCTTTTTAAAGCGGCTTCCGTTATTCGGGACGGTGTTGGCGGGAGACTGCGTTCTTCCGTCATTCACTAACCCAAACAACCTGTCAATCGTCACTGGAGTACCGCCATCCATCCACGGAATCTGCGGCAACTTCTTTTTCGATCAGGAGTCGGGCGAAGACGTCCTGATGAACGATGCTAAATATCTTCGAGCGCCGACCATATTGGCGGAACTGGCGCGGGCCGGCCAGCGCGTTGCGGTGGTCACCGCAAAGGATAAGCTGCGCAGTCTGCTCGGCCATCAACTGGACGGTATTCGCTTTTCAGCAGAAAAATCCGATCAGCTAAATCTTGCGGAAAACGGGATTGAGGGTGTGTTGGAACGCGTCGGCATGCCGCTGCCATCCGTGTACAGTGCGGAACTCACGGAGTTCGTTTTCGCCGCGGGATTGTCGTTGTTGACAACCGAGAGACCAGACATTCTTTATCTTTCGACAACGGACTACATCCAGCATAAGTTCGCGCCCGGCACGCCACAGGCCAATTCGTTTTACGCCATGATGGATCGTTACTTTATGCGCTACCATGAAGAAGGGGCAATCCTGGCGATTACGGCCGATCACGGCATGAATGCGAAATCGAACTCCACTGGCGAGCCCAACATCGTTTTCCTGCAAACGATTCTGGACGCGCGCTTCGGTTCAAGTGTGGCGCGTGTGCTTTTGCCAATCACGGATCCGTACGTGGTACATCATGGTTCACTTGGATCTTACGCGACTCTCTATGCTCCGGACCCTTCGCGTGTTCGTGAACTTGCTGATTTTCTTGTCGGTGTCGAAGGCGTCGAAACTGTATTGACGCGTGCAGAGGCCTGCGAGCGGCTTGAATTGCCGGGAGACCGAATAGGCGACCTCGTGGTGATCAGCGATCGGCTGACGGTGCTTGGAACACACGCGGAAAACCACGATTTGTCTGGCCTGACTGTACCTTTGCGATCTCATGGCGGTGCGTCGGAGCAGCGGGTTCCCCTTATCTTCAATCGGGAAGTCATCGACATCGATCCTCGGCGGCGTCTGCGTAACTTCGATGTCTTCGACATTGCACTCAATCACCTGAAACAGTAAATCCCTTTTCAAAAGCAAGAAGGACATAGGTCTTTACCTGGACTGGCATGAACGGTCAGTCCAGATTTTGAAGTGTATGATCTCACACGGATCACACTTCCTGCTGGGACTCCCATGAAGCTTCGCGATATCCCTTTATTCGCCCTTCGAGCATTCGTCGTAACAGCTCAGACTGGAAGTGTTGTGAAAGCGGCGTTTGAATTGGGGGTGACGCATGGCGCAGTAAGCCGGCAACTGACCATCATGGAGGAGTGGATCGGACAGCCGCTGTTTATCCGGGAAGGGCGGCATCTACGACTCACGGCTGTGGGGCAGCAGCTGGCTTCTCGCGCCGGAGGATCGCTGACCGATATTCAGTCTGTTTGCAGCGATCTTCGCGGCGTGCCGAAAAGGCGCCAGATTTCGATCGTGTCGCCAGTGACATTCACGACCAACTGGCTGATGCACAGGATTGAAATCTACAAAGCCACTTACAGAGACGTCGATATCTGGCTCCGCACACGTATGTCGAACGAGCCAACCGAGTTCACGTCGGCAGATATCGTTATCACGCGAGGGTCGGACTTCGATCAGCAAGGCGCGCCCCGTCAGCGTACGGTCCTGTTCGAAGAAATGCTGACAGTCTTATGTTCTTCCGGGTTTCGCGACGGTCACGCGATAGCGGAACCCGCTGATATTTTGAAAAATCCGCGTATCGCATCGCTTACTCGACCTGCCGATTGGGCGAACTGGCTGGAAGGTGCGGGGTTGGAAGACGAACCTCGCAGTGTCAGTCACAGGTACGACCACCAATTTATCGCTGTGCATGCCGCGCGCGCAGGAATCGGTTCGATCGTTGCGCCGATCAATTTATTTGCGCCAAGTGCCGAACTCATCGCGCCGTTTCCCGACTTGATCGTTAAGGGGCTACCTTACGTGATACATCATCGCGCGAATGAGCAGGAGTCGATCCGAAGTCTCGTCTCATGGCTTGCTAGCGAGGCATTGCAGCCGACTCGGTCTTCATCTGGTGGTGAGCCTTCAGCGTGACCTACGAAGGCGTTATCGGAATCGTGGCTGCCGTGCGGGACGAATGCGACACCACACCTTGCGTCGGCTTGCCATCCATCAGCAGACGTCCGCCGTTCGACGACGAAAGACCCTTCCTGGCCGACCAGAGCCCGACGACCGAGCGCCACGATCGTGTCCGACACGTGCGCGATGCAACAGGCATAACACGACCCGAAGCCGTCTTTCGATCCCAGCGATAGCGGACCATCGTCATCGCTGTTCGGTGGTGAATACAAAAGCCTCTTCGGCATCTGACAACGCCCAACTTACGAGTTCGGAACCAAACCGATTGATCGTTGCAGGTTCCAATTCGACTGCGAACAGCGAGTGCGCGCTTACGAGACGCGCACCACTTCTCTGGCATTCAATCTCGAGTGCCGAATGGCCAACCCCATCGAAAACAAATGCGCGTAGTGCTATCGAGCCGTTTTCAAAGGTAACTTCGTCTTTGGGGGACCGAGGAAACCTGCACAGGGAGCAACCGAAGGCTTCAAGAGTTTCCAGATCGCCGTAGAAATTAACTTTTGCCGCGAAACCAGAGGCTTGGACGGAAAATTGAAATTTCAGCATGCCGTCGTGATCTCGCCATAACGGCTCAAGGGTAAGTAGCACTCCAACTCCGAACTCAGGTTCCTGGGATGTTCAAACACCTTTTAACACAGCCGACGGGTGATCCAAACGTTGAGATTGACGACAATCTCGGCGGCAACTACGACCGTCTGTTCATGGCCGACTACTGCGCGACACAGTGCGGACGGCGACCCAAACTGGCCACGTAGTTTAGCGACAGGGCACGCCGCGCTCAGAGGAAGCTCCTGATCAGGCCGGTCACTAACCGCCAGGCACCGCCGCAGCCCGCGGCCCGGCAGCGCGCATCGGGATCGGCCAGAAGGCGACCATTGGCGTCGCTCACCGAGCTTGAGTTGCGCAGGAAGTACGCCACGCTGTCTTGCAAGGGATCGAGCCCGTCCTCGGGGATATCTATCCACAAACCGTTTTCGGTATTCAAGCGGGCCGACAGCGAATCAAAATTGAAACTGCCGAGATAATATCGATGGCCGTCAATGACGACCAGCTTGGCGTGCATCATGCGGTTCTCTCGATCGGAATATTCGCGCACCTCGATCCCGGCATTCACCAAGCCGGGCAGATCGTCGGCATAGGCGCGCCCGACTGCAGGGAATTCCTGCGTGATGCTCGCCAGCGAGGCACTTACCAGGATCACGTGGACACCTTCGCGCTGCTTGCGCTCAAGCACCTCGCGCAGTTCCGGCACCAGGATCAGGTAGGGGTTGATGATCAGGATCTCGTGCTGCGCTGTCTCGAACGCTTGTAGCATGTCCTGCAACGTGCCTGGCGAGCGCTTGTCGGGCCAGTCGTGGACATAGCGCAGGTGCTCGCAGTCGATCGGCGTCCAGGGGGGATCAACATACGCCCCGGGAGCGGGCGGAGCGGCGGGATCATTGGGCGTTTCGGGGGCAGTCGGCGTATCGGTTGCGGGCAGGTCTGCCGCCCCGGCTGCAGCGTCGAGCGGAGCCAGCAGCCATTCGCGCCAATAATGGATGCGCGCCGGGTCCAGCGTCGGATAACCCTGGGAGTCGCTATAAGGACTTGCGACTTTGAGGAATTTTTCCGGCTCGGGGCGAACCACTTGCGGGCTATTCCAGAACAAGGCGAAGTGCCGGTACATGGCGTGCAGCGAGGAAGCCTCCTGGCCGGCGTCGCCCGACACCATCAGATCGCGCTCGCTGAGCCAGTTACGGAAGCTCTCATCCCAGATCGAGGTACTGCCGATCACGGCCGTGTCGCCAACCAGGAACAGCTTGTCGTGCATGCGATGCGAAATCTCGACGAGATCTGATCGTGGATGGAAGATTCGGAGTTCGATGCCAGGAGCCACCTCGTGCAGGGCGACGATGAGCTCGTCCTCGAACGGGAAGTGCGGCTCGGGGCCGATGCCGTCGATCAGCAGCTTGACCGGCACGCCTCGGCGCGCGGCCTCGACCAGATGACGCAACAGCAGGCCGCCGGTCTGATCGATTTCGAAGATGTAAGCGAGGATGCGGATCTGCTCGGCAGGCGTGGCATGGTCGATCAGCGCAATCCGCGACTGCATCAACTGAGGGCCATCAAGACTGGCGACCAGGTCGACACATTGCGTGTAGCCGTGCTGCGAATAGGCAAACACGCATGCCAGAATGAGCGCCAGGTTTCTCGTTGTGGTCATGATGCGGCGAACTGGTTCGATGTGTCTCGGGCCCCACGTCCTTGAAGGTCTGGAAGGCTTAGTCGCGTTAGCACGGTCAAGTAGCTCGCTGTTACTTCGAGAAGGTGAACAGAACAGCGAGCCCGAAACCGAGTTCGAGCGGGAAATCTTCTAGCTCGGAACTCGCCGCCGGGGGATCGTTCTGGAAGCGCAGACGCATCAGCTCGCAGCCTACACGAACCGACCGAAGCATCGGAATGAACGCGACTGCCATGGAACCCAGCACCGACACCTCACACCTGCATCGACGCCACATCCTTCATGCAACGCAACGCGAACATCGAGCGGCTGTGGCGGATGCTCGAAATCCGATAGAGCTTTTCGCGCAGGAAGCGCTCGTATCCCGCCGTGCCATCCACGGCTACCTTGATCCAGTAATCGTATTCGCCGGAGACCAGATACGCCTCCAGCACCTCGGGCAGCGCCGCGAGTTCCGCGCCGAAGCGCGCGAGCGCGTCGTCTTCGTGGCGGTCGAGCGTGACTTCGAGAATCACGATATCGGCGAAACCCAGCTTGCGCTGGTTCACGAGCGCGACATAGCCGTCGATATAGCCATCGGCTTCGAGCTGGCGCGTGCGGTTCCAGCACGCCGTGGTCGACATGCTCACTTGTTCCGCGAGTTCCGCGTTGGAAAGGCGGGCGTTCTGCTGCAGCGCGCGCAGGATCTTGCGGTCCTGGCTGTCGAGCGTTTTGGGCGGGCGTTCGCGTGGGCTCATGGCAGATGGAATTCTCTACAGGGAATGAGCATTTTAACGGAAGAAGATTTCGTAAATCAGCGCCTTTCACCGGAAAACAGGAAGCCTATACCGGCTCATCCCCGGTATATTTTCCACATGCCTTCTTGCCCGGCACGACCCACGCGGCCACCTCCCCGCGCTGGGGTGCGCCGCCGCAGCCACGAGCCGCGGTGGACCGTCAGAGCCGGTTTTCCGTTGCACCCTGCGGCGGCCATCGGGCGTTGCGCGCGTTCATCACGTAGCCAGCGGCGTTCGATCGGGCAGATGGCATTTTAAAACCGCGCTTTCGCGCGGTTTTTTGTTGCCGATTTTCGATTCTCAAGCGCCGTCCGCCACAACGCTTTCCCCAAAACTTCCCGAAATGTCGCTCCAGCTGTATTTGTCGTTTCTCGCCGCCGCGCTCGTCCTCGTCTACACCCCCGGTCCCGTCAATGTGCTCACGATGAGCCATGCGCTGCACGCCGGCTGGCGTCGCGCGCTGCCCTGCGTCTGGGGCGGCACGCTCGCCGTCTTGCTGCAGCTCGGGCTTACGGCGCTCTGCCTCAATTCGCTGCTGCTCGTTAGCGAGCACTCACTCACTGTGCTGCGATGGATGGGGGCGGTCTATCTCGTCTGGCTCGGCTGCAAGCAATGGCGCAGCCGCACGCTCGGGGGCGATTCTGACGCCGCGCCAGCGGAGTCGGCGCTCACTTCGAGGCGGGATTTGTTCTGGCGCGGATTCGCCACCTCGGGGCTCAATCCCAAGACCTTGCTGTTCTTTCCGTCGTTTTTTCCGCAGTTCATCAGCGCGGATGCCTCGTGGAGCGCGAATCGGCAGTATCTCGTGCTGGCGGCGACGTTCGCGCTGTTGTTTGCGGGTGGTGTAGCGTCGATGGCGCTGTTTTCGCACCGGCTGCGTCACGTGCTGCAGCAGCCCCGGCGTCTGCGTGCGGTCAACCGGCTGATGGGCAGCCTGCTGGTGGGGATGGGGGCGATGATGGCGGGCCTGCGCTAGGCGCCAGGCACCGGGAGACGCCAACCTGCCGGGCGCGCCGGATGGCGCCTCGGGTACGCGCCGCGTGCGTTGCCGCCTGGAGCGCTCAGGGCGCCGCAGCGGAATTGGAGGCGGGCGCGTTGTTGGCCGTGGCCGCCGAGGAGCCAGCCGCTGCGCTTTGCGCACCGCTGGCGGAGGCGGGTGAAGAAGTGGCTGTCCCCGCAGCGCTCGCGGGTACCGCTGCCGCTGTCGTGGTCGCCGATGCCGCAGCGGCCTGCGCGGCCGCCGGAGCCGCGGAAGCGCCGGAAGCGGGCGCGACAGCCTGTGCTGCCGAAGCACCCGAAGCACCCGAAGCACCCGAAGCACCCGAAGCCGGCGCGGCAGCCGCGCCCGGCCGCGCGGCATGGTGGTTGGCCACGGCAACCGGCGCACTCGCACCGCTCGCCGCCGCAGCGGGTACCGACGCCGCAGCCGCAGCCGCAGCCGCAGCAGCCGGAGCCGATGCCGCCACCGGCAAGACCGGCGTGAGCAGCGTGGCCTGCGAGGCGGGCGACGCCGGGAAGACCGCATGCACGCCGCTTGCCGCGGCAACGGGCGCCGCCGCCTGCGCACCTTGCACCGGCATGGGGGGCGCCACGTCGGCGTGCAGCACCGCCGCGCCGGTCGCTGCGGCGGTAGCCGCTGCCGCCGCAGCAGCGGGCGTCGTAGAAGCGCCCGGCGCCGCCGTGTTCACCATCGTCGCGACCGGCTCGAGCGGCGGCGGCAATGGCGTGGACTTGATATCGCCGCTGCCCGGCACCGGCTCGCTGCGCGCGACCGTGTTCAGATAGCGCCCCACGAGATCGAAGAAGCGCTTGTAGAACGCGTCCGACTGGATCGTCTGGCTCGAGACCTTCACCATTTCGTCGCTGTTCGAGTGAATCGGCAAAGAGACCGACCCGAGAATCGACAGCCCCACGCTCGCCGACGTCGCACTCTTCTTGAGCGCATAGCCGTTTTGCACGGCGTTCACGTACACCATGCTCGTGTTCGTCGCGTCGGCGGGGGTGCAAACCACGTGCACTTCCACGACGATGTGCTGGTCGATCGTCGGCTGGAAGTTCTTGGTGGCGTCGACGGTGTCGTTGTGCGTCATCGTCGTCATGTAGCCCTGGCTCAGCAGCGCGCGGCGCGATGCCTCGCAGGCATCCGTGCTGGCGTAGTTGAAGCCGTGCGAGAACGGGCTCGCGGCGCTGTTCAGCAACTGGTCGTCCTGAAACGCGGGCGTGGTCGACGAGCATGCGCCGAGGGCGGTGACAAGCGAAATCAGCAGGAACGGGGCAACTCTTGAAAAACGGGGCATGGTGCGGACTAACGAGACGGCGAGTGGGCCGGCAAATCGGAGGACGGCATGCATTGTAGTTCGGTTCGGGTCCGTGTGACCGAACGCTTGTTTTACCCCGACCCCGTATTCGCGCAATGTCCCCGGACTGCCCCGTGGCGATGTCCCGGACTGCACCGTGGCGCGCGCCCCGCGCCCGGAGGCCGGGCGCGCGGCTGCC
>Ga0164242_10000204_pt1 | contig 73869 bp, 71 predicted proteins | sample OricomgcompostMG_FD_108783 | JGI IMG/M metagenome (GOLD analysis project Ga0164242, IMG submission 108783) | Miracle-Growth compost microbial communities from Emeryville, California, USA - Original compost - Miracle growth compost (MG) ... | reverse complement strand
ATCTCGTCGCCGTCGAGTTCGACGACCGGGTTTTGCACTTTGATTTTAGGCATGGACGGTTGCTCCTTTTGTCGCTTCTTTTTTCAGTTCTTGATCACGAAGATCTTTTCTTAAAATCTTGCCTACGTTGGACTTCGGCAGTTCCGATCGGAATTCAACGTACTTCGGCACTTTATACCCAGTGAGGTTGGCTTTGCAATATTTGATCACCTCGTCTTCGGTCAGTGACGCATCCTTCTTCACGATGAACAGCTTCACGACCTCGCCGCTGTGCTGATTCGGCACGCCGATGGCGGCCGCTTCCATCACCTTGGGGTTCGTCACCACGACGTCTTCAATTTCGTTCGGGTATACGTTGAAACCCGAAACCAAGATCATGTCTTTTTTGCGATCGACGATCTTGGTGTATCCGCCGTCGTTCATGTAGCCCATGTCGCCCGAACGGAAGTACCCGTCCGAAGTCATGACCTTGGCCGTCTCGTCCGGGCGATTCCAATACCCCTGCATCACCTGCGGGCCTTTGATGCAAATCTCGCCCACTTGGCCGAGTTCGACGTTGTTTCCGGAATCGTCTTTGATCACCATGTCGGTCGACGGCATCGGAAGCCCGATATTGCCGCTGTACTCCAGTTGATTGAGCGGGGTGACGCTGGCGACGGGAGAGGTTTCCGTCAGGCCATAACCTTCGATTAAAGCCGTGCCGGTCACTTCTTTCCAGCGTTCGGCGACGGCGCGCTGAACGGCCATGCCCCCGCCGATCGAAACTTTCAGCGATGAAAAATCAAGCTTGCGAAAGCTCTCTTGGTTCAAAAGCGCGTTAAAGAGCGTGTTCACGCCCGGCATGATCGTGAACTTCCATTTGCCGAGTTCTTTGATGAAGGCCGGGAAGTCGCGCGGGTTCGTGACGATGATGTTGTGCCCCCCTGCCGACGCGAACAGCAGGCAATTCACGGTCAATGAAAAGACATGGTAGAACGGCAGCGCCGCGATCACGATTTCTTCGCCGTCGCGGATCAAAAACTGCATCCAGGCCTTGAGCTGAAGCATGTTCGCAATCACGTTGCCATGAGACAGCATCGCGCCCTTCGAAACGCCGGTCGTCCCGCCGGTGTACTGCAAAAAAGCGATGTCCGAGCTTTTGATCGCGGGCTTGCTGAGCGAGGTCGCCGAGCCCAGGCGAAGCGCATGAGTGAACGAAACCGGATTCGGGAGCGAATACGGCGGGACCATTTTTTTGATGTACTTGATGACGGCGTTGATGATGAATTTTTTCGGAAAGCCGAACAGATCGCCGATCTCGGTCACGACCGTGTGCTTGACTTGAGTTTTGGACAAAATCTGTTCGAGCGTTTTGGCGAAGTTGGCGACGATCACGATCGCCTTCGCGCCCGAGTCTTTCAGCTGGTGTTCGAGCTCGCGGGCGGTGTACAGCGGGTTGCAGTTCACCACGATCATCCCCGCGCGCAGAATCCCGAATAATGCCACCGGATACTGAAGTAGGTTCGGCATCATGATCGCCACGCGATCGCCGCGCGAAAGCTTCAGGTCGTTTTGCAGGTAGCACGCGAATTGATAACTGAGCCGGTCGACGTCGGCGTAGCTCAGCGTCTTTCCCATATTCGTAAATGCGGGGAGAGTCGCGAATTTGTGGAATGTTTGCTCCATCAGGTCATTGACCGAGGAATATTGGTTCGGGTCGATGACATACGGAACGCCGGGCTGATAATTTTTGTACCAAATTTTTTCCATGATCATTTCAGTTTAGAGGCAGGATCAACTCGCATGCAACATTAACCTCATGCGTTACTAAAAATAGTCAGTGACACTTTCCCGATTTTCAATGTAAAATTCAGGGTATATGAACAACCCGCACCCGAACAGTTTCAATACTCTGTCTACCCTCTCGGTCGACGGAAAATCCTACCAATTTTTCTCGATCAAAGCGTTCGCCCAGAAGAGCGGAAAGGACGTTTCGAAGTTTCCTTATTCGATGAAAGTCCTGCTCGAAAACCTGCTTCGCCTTGAAGACAACATGGCGGTGAAGAAGACCGACATCGAAGCCATCGCGGGATGGGATCCGAAAGCCGCGCCGGATCGCGAAATTCAATTCACCCCCGGACGCACGGTGCTGCAAGATTTAACCGGTGTTCCGGCCGTCTGTGATTTGGCGGCGATGCGGGCCGCAATGAAGCGCCTGGGCGGAAATCCGGACAAAATCAATCCCCTCACCCCGGCCGATCTCGTGGTCGATCACTCGGTGCAGGTCGATTTTTTCGGGACTTCGAACGCGTTTCATCAAAACCGCGAAATCGAATATCAACGCAACCACGAGCGTTACCAATTTTTGCGTTGGGGCCAATCGGCGCTGAGAAACTTCCGAGTCGTTCCGCCTGAAACCGGCATCATCCATCAAGTAAACCTTGAATGCCTGGCAACGGTCGCGATGAGTTCGCAGGGCAAAGACGGCAAGACTTACGTTTATCCCGACACCTGCGTCGGCACCGATTCGCACACGACCATGATCAACGGCTTAGGCGTCGTCGGCTGGGGCGTGGGAGGGATCGAAGCCGAAGCGGCGATGCTGGGCCAACCGATTTCCATGCTGATTCCGCAGGTCGTGGGGTTCAAACTTCACGGAAAACTTCAAAGCGGCGTGACCGCGACCGACCTCGTGCTCACGATCACTCAGATGCTTCGTAAAAAGGGCGTCGTCGGCAAGTTCGTCGAATACTACGGCCAAGGCGTAGCTGAGTTATCGATCGCCGACCGCGCGACGATCTCGAACATGGCCCCCGAGTACAGCGCCACGATCGGTGTCTTTCCCGTCGACGACAAAACTCTGGGCTATTTGAAACTGACCGGACGCTCGGCGCTCGTACCGCTCGTCAAACAATACTATCAAGAGCAAGGCATGTGGTTCGACCCGTCGGCGACTCCGACCTTCTCGGACACGCTCGAACTCGATCTGGCCACGGTCGAGCCTTCGCTTGCGGGCCCTTCCCGTCCGCAAGATCGCATCGCGCTCAAAGACGCGAAATCCGAATTCAGCCGTCAATTGCCGACTTTGGTGGCTCAAATGAAAGACCCAGCGGCAAAACTCGACTCTAAAGTGAAGGTCGAATTCAACGGACTCGACACGACGCTCGAGCACGGCTCGGTCGTGATCGCGGCCATTACCTCTTGCACGAACACCTCGAACCCCGTGGGATTGATCACGGCGGGCTTGTTGGCGAAAAACGCCATCAATCGCGGTTTGCAAGTGAAGCCTTGGGTCAAAACCTCGATGGGTCCGGGCTCGAAAGCCGTCACGGATTATTTGCGCGAAGCGGGGCTGTTGCCGTTCATGGAAGCGCTTCGCTATCAGGTCGTAGGCTATGGCTGTACCACTTGTATCGGGAACGCGGGCCCGCTCATCGAATCGGTCTCGAAGGCCGTGACCGAAGGGAAACTCGTGGTGGCGTCGGTCTTGTCGGGCAACCGGAACTTCGAAGGCCGGATCAACAACCAAGTCCGCGCAAACTTCCTCGCCTCTCCCGCGCTCGTGATCGCGTACGCGCTCGCGGGTTCGATCAACGTCAACATCGCCGAAGACCCGATCGCGAACGATCCGACCGGATTGCCGGTTTATCTGAAAGACTTGTGGCCGACTCCGGAACAAGTGGACGAACTCGTCTCCAAGCACGTCACGGCGGCTCAGTTCGAAAAAAGCTATTCCGACGTCTTCCAAGGCGACGAATACTGGAAGAAGGTGCAGGCGCCGAAGGGCGAGCTGTTCGACTTCGACCCGAAATCGACCTACATCAAAGAGCCTTCGTTTCTGCAAGACATCACCGCGAAGCCGAAACCGCTGGCGGACATCAAGGGCGCGCGAATTTTGTGCCTGTTCGGCGACTCGATCACGACCGACCACATCTCTCCGGCCGGTTCAATCGCGAAAAACTCTCCGGCTGCGAAGTATTTGATCAATTTAGGCATCGAGCCTAAAGACTTCAACTCGTATGGTTCCCGTCGCGGAAACCACGAGATCATGGTTCGCGGAACCTTCGCCAACGTGCGGATCAAAAACAAGATCATGAACGGCGTCGAAGGCGGATTGACGAAGAAGTTCCCGGAAGGCACCGAGATGTCGATCTTCGACGCCTCCGAAGCTTATCAACAAACGAAAACGCCTTTGGTCGTCATCGCCGGAAAAGAATACGGCACCGGCTCTTCGCGGGATTGGGCTGCGAAAGGAACGATGATGCTCGGCGTGCAAGCCGTCATCGCCGAAAGCTTCGAGCGGATTCACCGTTCGAACCTGGTCGGCATGGGCGTGATGCCGCTTCAGTTCCTTCCGGGCGAAACCGCCGATACTCATGGCCTGAAAGGCGATGAGACGATCGATATCGAAGGCATCCCCTCGGTTCAACCGGGCCAGAAGATGAACGCGAAAATCACCTATCCGGACGGCAAAACGAAGAGCATCGTCCTGCAAGGCCGGATCGATACCGCGAACGAGCTTGAATATTATAAAAACGGCGGAATCTTGCATTACGTGATTCGTCAGTTACTGAAACAATAACTCACGAAAGGTAATGACATGACCCGCGAAGAAAAAACGGAGCTGATCCAGCGCATGCTGGGTCTGAAGCATAAAATTAAAGTTCATGACAGCATGAAAGCCCCCGAGACTCACGACGAGTTTTCGGTCAGCCTCATCGCCCGTTGGGAGCTCGAAGACGAATTGAGAGCGATCGAGACCCTGCTGGATCAAGAGCGCCAGGAAAACCTTAAGACGAAGATCAAACAAATCCAGGAAGCTTATCTTTCCGGCAAGCCGATCAAAAAGAAAAAATGAACCGCGAAATTTCAATGCTCGTTCGAATTGCCTATCAGTTCTGGCGGGGGTTCCATTTTTTGCGGAAAACCGATCGAGCGATCACCGTATTTGGTTCGGCCCGCATTCCCGACCATCACCCCTTTTGCGATGAGGCCCGGAAGATCGCCTATGTCTTCGCCCAAAAGGGGTTCGCCGTCGTTACCGGCGGGGGCCCTTCGCTGATGCAGGCTGCAAACCAAGGCGCTTACGAGGCCGGCGGCAAATCGGTGGGAATCAACATCGAGCTTCCAAGGGAGCAGCACATCAATCGTTTCGTCACGGCGGGGCTGCGCTGCCGGTATTTCTTCGTGCGGAAGGTCCTGCTCTGTCGCTATAGCTCAGCCTTCGTGATCTTCCCCGGCGGGTTCGGGACTCTGGACGAGTTCTTCGAAATCATCACTTTGATTCAGACGAAAAAAATGATCGAGCGCCCCATCATCCTGATCGGGAGCCAATTTTGGTCGGGCCTGCTCGACTGGTGTCAGCATACGCTGATTCCTCACGGGATGATCAACGACGCCGAATTGAAGAGGCTCCGAGTCGTGGATAGCGCCGAAGCGGCCATTCGCGAGCTGGAAGAAACGCTTGTCTAAAAACCAGAGCTAGCATTAAAATGAGAGAAAATAAGGCACATGAAAGGAATTGACCGAATGAAAAAACAAATTTTTGTCGCCACCCTCGCCACCGCCACTGCGATTCTTTTGGCCGCTGGTTGTACCAAAAAATCGGAGCAACCGAGCCAACCCTCTAACACGACAACGACTCAAACTACGGCCGGTACTCAAGCGAATACACAATCGGCTACCGAACCGAAAGTTCAAATCGTCGATACTGTCGTCGGAAAAGGCGCCGAAGCCACGACCGGAAAAACCGTGACCGTACACTACACCGGAACCTTGACGGACGGTACGAAGTTCGACTCGTCGGTCGACCGCAAAGAGCCGTTCACCTTTACGCTCGGCGCAGGCCAAGTGATCAAAGGCTGGGATCAAGGCATCGTCGGAATGAAAGTGGGCGGAAAACGCAAGCTCACCATTCCGCCGGAACTCGCTTATGGCAACAACGCCGTCGGAGCGATCCCTGCGAACTCGACCTTGGTATTCGACGTCGAACTGCTTGAAGTGAAATAGCCTGATTTGAAGGCATTGAAAGTTCGATCTCCTTCGCGAGAAGAATTAAAAGCGCTTTTCTCAGCCGTACTGCAACAACTCGGCGGGGAAGGCGCTTTTTATTTATTGTTACGCGATTTTTATCGAAAAATGAGCGAAGACCTGATGATCGGTTTTTTCTTCGACGGAAAAGACCTCGATCAGATTGCCGATCGGCAAGCGGCCTTCATTCTCAACGCCGCCGGCCTGCGCGATCGTTTTGAGGGAAAGGGCCCCTCGACCGCGCATATGGGCCTACCCCCGATTCTTCCGGGTTTCTTTGATCGACGCTTGCGCATCCTCGAAGAGGTCCTGGCCGCACACCACATCCCTCCGCCGATGGCCGATGCCTGGGTCCGTTTTGAGGCCGGGTTCCGCTCTGTCGTGGTTTCCGAAGAGCAAATTAAAAAACTTAATCGTTAAACAAAATCGCCGCGTTTGATCTTATCGACGATGATTTTTTCGGGCATCGTCGGATCCTTCGGATCAACCGAGAAAAAGGCCTGTTGCTCGCAACGACGCTTGTTCTTCAACAACCAATGAAGGATGTCGGATAAGCCTTTGTTCTTCTTGTCTTGAAAAAACGGATCGTTCTTCAATGCATCGTCGGCCTTCTTGAGCGCGCGCACCTCTTGCGCGTCGTTCTCACGGACCGGGTAATCGAACAGATCGTATTTTTTGATGTCTCCGGGCAGCACGCCTAAAAAACGGACTTCGGGTGCCGAGTAATCCTGGTTGCGGATCAGCGAGGCCGCCGAGCCGGCCTTCAGGGTCCGGTAAATGTTTTGAAGCGTGTACGCATCCAAATCGCCGAAGAAATACATCGGAACTCTCAGCTGATCCTGGATCAGCTTCGCCCAACCTCGAACCGCGTTCGAAGGCACCCCTTGCGCACCCATCAAAATACAGTTGTGGCGCTTGGTGAATCCGTTGGCAACGAGGGTATTCGCCGTACCTTCCGATTCGACGATCAGACAGAAATCGATTTTCTTCGATGCTTTGAGGGTTAAGTTCTGAGGGCGGTTTTTCGGCTGAAACGGCGACGTCCCAAGGCGCGAAAGATCGATCGTGGCCGTTGTTCCGTCGGGCATGGTCTCGGTCACGACGAGTTGCTGCGAGTACGTCTGGCCGCCGCGATCGTTGGCGTAACAGTTCATTTCTTCGCGATAGCATTCGAGCAGTTCGCAGATGAAGTCGATCGTGTCGTCGCTTTCGGGCTGATCGCCGAAATCGAGCGGCTTCAGCATCGGCGTGCCTTTGATTTCGCCCTTGCTGATGTAATACAATTCACGCTTGGTGTTGACTGCGCCGGTATCGATGTTTCGAAGCAGAATCTCAAGCATGAACACCGCGCGAGACATCTTCTTGACCGAACTGACGTTCAGTTCGGTTGCTACTTTTTTCCCGCCGGGAGTCAGATAACCCACCTTGTGGTTGTAAACCGCGTTGTCGAGCGCCGTCTTCGTCGCATAGAGCACCGGACGTTTCGCTTTTTCAAGATCATTGAGCAACCTCAAGCAAAGTTGTTTGCTGATGATTGGGATCTCACTTTGGCTTTTTCCGCCTTTACGCATTGGCTTCTCCTGCAGATTCGTTGGCGATATGTTTTTCGAGTTTTTTGTTGGCTTCGGTCAGCTCTTTCTCGGTCGCGTTCGCGTCGCGTCCGAGAATTTTCATGAGCCCGTCCTGCGCGCGCTTTTTCTGATCCTCTTTCGCGTTCGTAATCCGCGCCAAGCCTTCGACCAGAATCGGGCCGAATTGTTCGATGTAACGAATCTTCTCTTCGAGTTCGTTCGCCTTGTGCTCGGCCTTGATGTATCGCGAAAGTTTTTGCCCCGCCTGCATCAGCGCGCGGCGAATCTCTTCGACGAGCTCATCCGACGCATCGATCGTTTCTTTCGAGGCGTTCTTGAATTTAATGAACGGCGAAACCACCGAAACGGCAAAAATGTACGGCCCTTGAGGGATCGATTCTTTCGCCTGTCCTAATCCATAAGAGCGCCAGTTCACCGACGTGATCGCATGCACGATCGCGCACGCCGATTTGTCGAATTGAAGCGGAACCCGGTTCGCGAAACGCAATACCTGCGCCAACGAATCGCCCTCTCCCGAACGCTCTTCAAGGCGCGCGATAGCAACCTCGACCTGAACCGGCTTGAAGTCGCAAATCGTGGGCTTACGGGTCACCACCGAAAAGAAATCGACCTTACCTAAGCGCTGAATACTTTTCGACATCGCCTCTTCGCCGATGCTGAGCACCGACGAGGTCGACGGTGCTTTCAAATCGATGTGTTGGAGTGCGGTAAAAATCTGATCGAATTCGGCGTTCGTCAGCTGATCGGCATTCTTTTCGAAAAGCGATTTCGGCACCTTGTATTCCGAGCGCTTGCTCATCTCTTCGATCACGCTGTCGGTGATTCGGCTAAAGCCTCTTTTCAGCCAAGCCGAAACCTTCGTGCGTCCGAACAGGTGCGAATGGGCGATGAATTCGCCCAGCTTCATCGTATGTGGATGCGGCTCGATCGCATCAGGGATTTTGGGAACGGTGGTGCTCACCCGCTCGATCTTCACCCACTCTTGATCTGGCAGCTTGTAATTCAAAGTCACATGAGGATTCACGAGCGAAGTCCCAAGCAAGTAACTCAGCAAACCCGCATCGCCGTTGATCTGAATCCGTCCGTCGAAAACGAACTCGACTCGCGTGCCGTGAGGACGATCCCAATCGATCGTTTCGCGTTTCTTCACGGCGCCTTTGTTGTTCTTGATGTCGACTTCGATCAGCGCCGAAACAGCCTTGCGCTGCGCTTTGGTTTTAGAAATCACTTTTGCACCGTGAGCACAAGTTAACTGAGCCCAGGTCGTGGCGGCCGAGATCCCGATCCCCTGCTGACCGCGGGTACAACGCCCGCGACCGAACTTCGAAGAAGCGAGATATTCGCCGTAAACTTTCGGCAGATCGTCGGCATCGATGCCAGGGCCGTTGTCTTCGACGATGACTTTAATCCGCTCGGAATTTTTGATCGAGCCTGGCCCCATTTTTTCGATTTCGACGTTCAGTTCGGGTAGGATTCCGTGCTCTTCACACGCGTCGAGCGAGTTGTCGACCGCTTCTTTCAGCGTCGTCAAAACCGCCTTCGTCGGACTGGAAAACCCCACTTGTTGCAAATTTTTTGCGAAATATTCGGCAGTACTGCTGCTTGAGATCTTCTTTTCAGCCATGAAACGATTGAATCAAAAGATCAGGTACTCGTCAACCCGCTTTTGGAAAGGCGGGACAACTCTTCTGAAACTCGCAATATCGGCAGTGATCGCCGGTTTTCGGCGTATTCTCTTGCGACCGAAGAGTTACGGCCAGCGCATCCCTCGCTTCGGAAAAAAATCGGCGCACTTGCGACTCCAGCGTTTCGAGCTTCATCGCCTCGGCCGGAGCATGCACGATTTCCAGCGAATCGGCGGTGAAATGCGCCAGGCACGCCTCCAGTTTTTCGGGAACGAACGGGATCAACTTCGTCGCCGCCCACGCATACAGTTGCAGCTGCAAAAGATAATGCGCCAACAACTCGTCTGCCGCCCGCGCCTTCGCCGTCCACTTGTAATCCACGATCCGCACCGAACGCCGGGTCTCGTCGACTTCGAGACGATCCATCATGCCGACGAGCGCTTCCACGCTGTCGAGCGACCCTTCGAGCGGAATTTCAAACGCCTGTTCGCGATAAATTTCCAGCGTCGAAGTTCGGGCCTGATCGAGAAAGTTCCGGAAGGGCTCGACCTTCGAAGTCACTCCCGATAATTCCTCCCACTGTTCGTTTTCAATCCACGCATGGAGCTGCTCGCCTTGTTTGGCGACGTCGCCCGCCGAGCTGATGCCGCTGTCACCGCCGCGAATTTCTTTTTCCTCTTCGCGGCGATTCTCCAAAAATCGTTTTTGATACCGAAGCGCGCACTGATTCAATACCATCCACTCACTTGGCGAATGACGGGGGCGATACACGCCGGGATCGAATGCGATCGTTTTTGAAGCCGTCGGCAAGGGTTCCTCAGCTTTCGTTTCGGCGCCCCCTTCAGCGGCGACGTCGCTCATCGCAGGCAAAGCCTCAACCGCCCGGGCCTCGGGCAACCGCGTGTGCTCCACCCAAGCGCGCCAATGATCGACCATCAACGGCTGATAGCCCTCTTTTTGACTAGCGACCGAGGCCTTCACTTCGGACTTCCACGCCAAGATCAACGCCTCTTGCGCCCGGGTCACGGCGACGTAAAACACCCGCTTGCTCTCGGCGACTGCCGCGCGTTTTTCAAGCTCTTGCCAAGCGCCGTTTTCGGGATGTTTCGGATCGCGCTTCCCTTCTTCGGTCAGGTGAAACAAATGCACGCCGCGTTTTCGGTCCCAAATCAGATCTTGCGATTGCCCGCGCGAACGGTGTTCGCCGTCGAAATCGAGCAGAATCACACGCGGAAACTGAAGTCCCTTCGAGCCGTGCACCGTCATCAATCGCACCACTCCTTTTTGAGCGGGCGGCGGCACTTCTTTTTCAATTCGGTTTTCGTCGATCGCCTGAACGAAGGTCTGCACGACGTCTTCAAAACGCCGCCCTTGCGACGACAACGACTCGGCCTTGTGCCAAAGCGAAACGAGCGGCACGTCCATCTCGGGGTCGAGCACGTCCCAAAGTTTTTCTAAAATTTCGCCCGGCCGAAGCGGGGTGTTTTGCGTAAAATCCCGGCGAAGCACTTGCGCGACCGGATGATCGGATTCCGCAAAAAAACACTCGAAATAACGGTCTTTCCAGCGCATCAGGTCGGCGTCCGAAACTTCGATCCACGGCGCGCGCAAGGCCGCCACTTGCGACAGCGTGTTCTTGGGCGAAACCCAGCCCTTCAAAAAGGCCACGAGTTCGCGCACGCGGGGGTCGGCGTAAAAACGTCCGCCGCTTCCCAACAAAAACGGCACTTGCGCCGTTTCGAGGGCCCGGATGAATTTTTGAGTTTTGTCTTTTCGAAGCGACCGGGCGAGGATCACGTACTCCGAAAGATCCACTCCGCGCGTTTCTTCGGCTTTCAGAAATCGGGCCAGCGTCGATTCGTCTTCAAGGACGAGCCGACTCACCCGCGGGCCATGGAACGTTTCGCCCTCGCGTCCCGCGATCAGAGGCTCGTACGGTAACTCGGACGCCGCGAACAACGGCGCGCAAACCTCGTTGACGAACTCGATGATCTCGGGCCGGCTTCGGTAATTCGTATCCAAAAGGTGTTTCAGCGGTAATCGTTCGGTCAAGTCTTGAAACACACTCACATCGGCATCGCGAAAGCGATAAATCGACTGCTTCGGATCGCCGACGATGCACAGGTTGGTATATCCCGGTTTCACAAAACGTTCCAAGATTTGCCCCTGAATGGGGTTCGTATCCTGAAACTCGTCGACCATGACGAGCTCGAAGCGTTGCTGATAATAGCGGCACACCGATTCGTCTTGAAGCGCCTTCAGCGCCAAAATTTCAAGATCGTTGAAATCAAGCGCGCCTTCACGCATTTTGTAGTGCTGATAGCGACGATAAACCAGCTCAAAGACGAGCCAAAGGTCTTGCACCTCAGGACGATCGAGGGCCTCGCGAATAAAAGCCTCAACCCCGAACGACATCAGCGATCGCAGCTTAGCGATCAAGGTCTCCAACTTCTGCTTCGAATACACCTGAAGCAAACGATCGAGCGCGCCGCTGACTTCCGGGTTCTCGTTCTGGCTCCAAAGCAGATTCACGCTTCGGCCCCACAGCCGCCCGCTTTCGTCTTCGAGCAAGATGCGTTCCCCCCCCTGAAGGCCGGCCTGAACGGGGAACTCTTGCAAAATCGTCGAGCACAGACCGTGGATCGTCTTTACCCAATACGACTGGCGATCTTGAACGATGCCGGCGTCGAGAAACCCCCGGGCGAGTGATTCCTTCAGATCGCGAACTGATTTTTCCGTAAATGAGACGGCGCAAAAGCGTGCCTCCGGCTGGCTTCGAACGAGCGTCAAACATTTGGCGACCAAGGTCGTCGTTTTTCCGCAACCGGCACCTGCGACCACGGCCTGGCCGGATCCGAACGAATCGATGATCTGTCGCTGCTGCTCGGTATATTCGCGTAGCATGCTCGCAGTTTAACTGAACCTCAACTAAAAGTCTAAATTTGCCGAAGAGGAAAAAGCATGGAAAGTCCCTCTCCCGCACCTCTGAAAGTGGCATTTATCTTCGATGACCGGCTCTCTCACGACCGGAAAACCATCTTTGCCCGAACTGCTACTGTTTTAAAATCGCGTTTCTCGATGGAGCTTTTACCGACCCAGATGACGGAAGACCAGCTCATCGCGCATCTCGAAAAAAACGACTACGGGTTGATCCTGCTCCCCTGGTACAAGTACCTGGCCTGGAAGAAACTCGACAGTTTTTTCGGCGCGCTTCGTTTGCAGGGGCCGACGGTCGCGGGCTATTTCGCCGACGCCGTTTTGCCGTTCGAATTTTCGGGTACGCCGAATCTTCATCGTTTTCTTTTTCTGGATTTCTACCGCTTCGAGCCGAGCGAAATCGAGATGATGCTTTCGGCCCTCGTTCACCCCGAAAAACGCTCGGGATTCAACGGAATCTTCGGCAAAAGCGGTACCGCCGCTTACTTTGCCGACTGGTACGACAGCGATCACGGGTCCACCCGATGCGTCGACGCCGTTTTGAAAACGCCGCTGCTTCAAAGCGGAACCTGGTCGAGCCGTCTCTTCGGTTTACGGTTTTACCTGACCGCGCTTTGGTCGCTGTGCTATCAAGAAAAACACTCCTTCCCCGACGCCACGCCGACGGCGCAGCTTGAGATGACCGAAATCAACAAATGCCTGGCGATCAAGCTCGTGTTCGAAAGCAGCGACCTTACCCTGAAGCAAATGATGGATTACCTATGGCCGAGCGGTCATCACCAAAATCAGGCGGTGAACGAACTGGTTCGGCACGCCGATTTTTTACGCATCCATCACTTCCCCGAATCCCATCAGCTCGAAATCACGGGGTTCTTCTCGCAATCGGCCCCGGCGATCCGCCATCCTGGCGAGGTCCGAGGCTTTTGGATCGAGCCGCTGAAAAAGCGCTTCCTGAAATCGGCCGAAGACGAGGTTTTTCTCAAACGCATTCCGATTCAGGCCCGTTCGGGGTCGACCCACGACCACCTTCAGGCCATCACCGAAGGGTTGCGCCAGCTGTTGATCCAATTTGCCCAGGCGACCCCCGACGAAAAAGCGGCGTTGGAGAACCAAATCTCAAACCTTCGCTTTTTGATTCATGAGGTCGAAAAAGTAGCGGAAAAGAAAAAGATCGCTTAAGCTGAACCCATCGTGAGCCCGTTTGAGTTTTTAAGCCGGATTTCGTTTTTTTCCGTTCTTTGCTGGTGTTTTTTTCTCGTCGCCGTCGTCTGCGCGCTCATTTTAACCAACGTCCGCTCCCCCCTCGTTCGCCGATATCGACCCACCCTGATTTCGGTCGCGATCAGCGGGATCATCCTGGGTGTTGCCAGCTGGGCCACTCCGTTCTTTTTGCGTCGACTCAACCCCGATCAGTCGCGACTGACCCCGATCGAGCAATTGACGCTGACTCGTTGGGAAGAGCCGCTATCCAATCCCGAGACGGTCTTACCCGAAGACGAGACGGCCTGGATCAAAAATCTTCCTGCTTACCATTTTAAATTCAAGCTCCATTTCAATTACGATTTCAAGCAAGTCATCACTCTCCACGAAAGCACGCTCATTGTGCTCGACCAACAGGGCGATTTGCGGGGATTCAACGCTTATACCGGTTTGAACCACTGGTGGATCAAACTCGGTGCGGACGAGATCGTAGGGCAACTTCAGCTCCAGCGTAAGCTGTTTCTGCTCGATCACACCGACGACGCCCTTCGCGTCAGTTGTCTCGATCTGCAAAACGCATCCTTGCTTTGGCAGCGAACGATTCCGAACTCGAAGGAAGGCGCCTTGACGTTCGACATGGATTCGCAGGCCATTCTGGTGACGACCGGCACGAACGGCGTCTGGGCCCTGCGATCGCGCACCGGCGGAATTCTTTGGAAGCGCCCCGAGATTTATACCAAAACGCTTGCGATCCCGTCGCCACAGCATATCCTGGTCGTCGAACCGCTCGTCGCTAAACGGCACGGCTCGTGGTACGAGTTGGACCCGCAGACGGGGAAAACGCTGCTCAAAAAAGCGCATTCGTATTCGTCGATCGAAGCCTTGCTGCCGGTCGATCCCGAACGGGCGCCGCCTGAAAACTTCCTGGCACTCACGCCGTCTTCAGTGCTCTATTTGAGCCACCTCGACTTGCATCAGTGGTGGTCGTATTCGCTCCCCGAGCCGCTCCGGTTCACTCGGTTCATCGACCCGAATCGTTATTTTTTGATGTACGAATCGAAAATGCTCGAACAGCGGCGGTTACAAAACAACGACCTGATCTGGCAAAAGAAGCTGACCGACGTCTCGACCGATTGGATGAAGATCTCGCCCGATCGTCGGTACTTCGTCCTGCCGAGCGACGAGCACGACGAGGCCACTGGCGCTTCGTTTTTTAATCTCGATACGGGGGATTACCTTTTCACGGCGAAAACGTCCGAGCCGATCGAAGCGATCGAATTTTTCGGGGATTGGTTTTATCTCTTCAGCGAGGGCCATCTTTGGTCATTTCAGCGGGGAGCCTTTCAGAAAGGACCACCACCATGCGAGCCTACGGCGAATTGCTCTTTGCGACGATCTTCTGGGGGTTCGGCTTCATCGCGACGATCTGGGCACTCGACGGCATCGGGCCGATCTGGCTGACGTCGATCCGTTTTCTGATGGCGGCCGTGATGCTCGACGGGATCTATCGCCTGCGGCTGTTCGGCTTGAAACCGCTGCGGTACGATTTTCGCGAGTTTCTGTCGCTGATCCAACCCGGAATTTTTCTTTTCGGCCTACTGGGCCTTCAGACCTGGGGCTTGCAGTACACGAGCGCGACCAAGAGCGGGTTCATCACCGTGCTGTACGTGCTTTTTATTCCGATCTTTGAACGAATTTTTCTGGGCTACCCTTCTCGGAAAATTCTGTGGCTTTGGATCGCGATCGCCTTGGGCGGAACCGCGATGATTTGCGGCGCCTGGACGGAAGCGGGCTTTTCGCGCGATTTTTTAAAGGCATTCAATTTCGGCGATCTGCTGACGTTCTTTTGCGCGATCTGCGCCGCTGCTCATATTATCGTGACGGCGAAAAAAATGGCGTTGCCTGAAGAGCGCCGGATCTCGCCCGTGAAGTTTCACATCTATCAATGCGTTTGGGTCGGTATTTTCGGCGCGGTGATCGGAATGGTAACGGAAGGCTTCTCGTGGGTGCCGACCTTCATGGGTGGACTGTGGACGTGGAAAGTCTGGGCCGGAGTTTTGGAATTGGGACTACTTTCGTCCGGAGTTTCGTTTTTGATTCAAGTGCGCGGCCAGCGCACGGTTTCGCCTTCGACCGTCGGAATCATCGTCTTGCTCGAATCGCCCTGGGCCATGGTTTTTTCGATCTGGCTTTTGAATGAGCACCTCAGCGGCATGCAAACCTTCGGGGCTTTTCTGATTCTCTCGGCCGCTTTGGCCGAAAGCTTCACGCAGTTGATGATTGAGCGGAGGAAGATGCGATGCTCATGATCGGGTTTGACGTTTTTTGACCCAGAAAGCTCCGCGGGTTTGACCACGTTTGATCAGTTTGGGGTGAAGAGAGAGATCGATTTCAGCTTGCCTACGCGAAACCAATCCGTTGAGTTCCCGCAGATAATCGCGCGTCTCAATTCGTTCCCGCTTACGAATCAATTGATCCAGCACCGCTCTGCGCTCGTCGGGCTTCACAAAAGTACGAGAAGGGCGATCACTCCATCTTTGGGCTTTGTTGATCATTAAATCGCGAGCATAAAAACCCCAGCGGGCATAAATCGGATGCGGACACCTCGCTGCTTCTCGGAGCGACTCGTTCGCAAAAGCATAGAGTCCGATGAAAAAACTTTGATAAGGAGCTTTTTTGATTTCATTAAGCGCAAGCGCCTTCCAATGCGAAAAACCATTCCGATCGGATGGCGCCAGCAAAAGAGAGACATGGTCAAGCAAAACGCCAATCATGGCGGGTTCGCGAAGCCGGCGCAAAGCTTCTTCATTCAATTGAAAAGGCGAGATTGTTTTAAAATCCTTTTTCAATCGTGCGATCCAGACTTCACCCAATCGCGGATCAAATCGCGCCATCTCGGCAAAGCTCACCCATTCTTCGATTGAAATCGCTGGATGACCTTGAAGCTTTCGATAGGCGCCGGCAATCTCTTGAGCTGAAATCATCCCTCCTCCATCTCAAGAATTTCGTCGTAAAACTGAAGCGCCTCGGCAGTCAGCGGGATTTTTTGTTGTTTCAGGATTTCGAAGTGATTCTCAATCAAACGATGATCAACGCCCTGCCGGACCAACGCGCGAGCGTGCCCCACGTCCTTTCGTCGATGGGCAAAGCATTTCATGATCAACATGTCTTCGCGGCCCAATGCTTGGGCGGAAAGGCGTTGGCCCTTAAAAATTTCGACGAGTCGATTTCCATAATTTTTGGGTAAAACGTGAATGAACGTCGAGAAATAAGGATTCAGCCAGTCCGGGGGAAGGTTTTGTTCTGCGGCAATGGATGTGCACAAGGGGGAAAGTTCGGGGATTTCCCCTCCCCTGGGAATCGCGTCGATGTCGGTGGTTCCGACCGGAAAATGGTGGGCCAAAATCATTGCGCCCCCACCGCCTACAATCAGATGGACGGGATGAAAGTCGATTTCAACGAGCTTTTCATCCAGGCGCTTTAAGGCGGTGAGCATGAGTTCTTTGGTCAGTGGGCCCATGCGTTTAGGATATCAGAAGTTAATTGCGAATTAAAATTATTTCGTAATATAATAAATTTAAATTATAAATCAAATAGTTATAAAAATAAATCCTTAAGCCGCGTTCGCGAAACCCACCTGATAGGTCACGCTCGGCAAGCAAACCATGACTGCGTTATAATCAAAAACAAGCCGTGGAGTTTTAATTTTTCGTCCTTCTTCGGTTTCTTCAAATCGAATAAACCCATGCCCTTCTAAAAGCTCGCAATCGCGACTGACGTTTTGCTGAGCCCGACCGAGAATTTTTGCGAGTTGATAAATCGACTTAGGATGATATCGATAAATCGCGGCTAGAATGGCATATTTTTGGTCGCTCATGAATTGTTGATAAGCTTCGACCGAAGCCCAGATCAACGTATCCTTTCTTGAAACGACTTTTTCCCCACGCAGCGCCTTTTGCAAAAGTAAGCGTGATTGAGTGGAAAAATCCTCGAATGATTGAAAAATAATTTTCAGAGGTTTAATCTTCTGCATCGGCAATCTCCTTTGCTACACGCCAAAATTCATCGAGAGCACTTAGATAATCAGTGGTTTTGAGCATCCTTCTGGCCGACCGGTTTTCAGGCAATTCTTCATGAATATGAAAACCAAATGGAAAATGATTATCCACTAAAAGCCGAGGGACTTTTCGAACGAGATCCAACAATACGAACTTTACCTTGATCCCATCCGGGTTTTTCTCATGAACCTCTACCTTAAAAACCTTCAGCACTACTCGAAAGCGTTCTGATAGATCCAACGTCTGCTCCAAAAGAACAACGGCCTTAGGCATAGAATAAACTCACAACATACATCATGTCAATGTATACCTGTTGATGATTAATGAACTTCATGAAGAAAACACAATACCGAACAAAATACGAACAGTAAAGTTTTTTGAAGGTGCTTGGCAATCAATCTCGCTCAACCTAGCCTGACCCCATGCGCATCGCGCGCGCGAAGTAAATCCGGCATGAAGTCGGAGTATTGGTATTTAATACTCTGAAATTTCCCCTGGCTTAACCCCGAGGCGTGCCGCAATTTTTTCGAGAGTCGATGGGTGTGGCTTCGTTTCGAGATTGCCACGGATTAAGACAATCGCTTCACCTTCAATATCGACCTCGACACTCACAATAAGAGTTGCCTTAAGCGGCTTTTTTGAGATCCGCATGTAATGATCGCTTTGCAAATTTAAGAGTCGGAGCCAGTGCGGAAAGCGACAAAACCTCAATCCCTAAAATATTCCCTTTTTTATCGAGATCAATTAATACGTTCTTCAGTGCTTTAACTGTTTTATAAACAGTTCCTTTTCTAAACTGCACATAAGCAATATCTAACTTTTTGTTCTTTTCAATCTTCATGGAAATTCCTCCACCCAGCGGAAGGCGCTAAAGTGCCTCCCTTGCGCCTCCCATCCGACCCATATCGCGCACGAAGCGAATTCATTAACTCACCTCTTTTAACTCCACCGAATACCTCATTCCCTCTCGATAAAGCGCATCTTGAAGCGCAATCGCAATGATCCCCATTTCCGGTAAGCCCAATTTTTTTGCGATCTTCCGAGCGCGCGAAGGCGAAGGAATACGGCGTCCCTGCTCCAAATCACAAAGATTCGCAGAAGACAGTCCGAGATGCCTGGCAAACGCCGATTGAGTCATCTCTTCCGACTGCCGCCACGCCAACAGGAATCTTCCGAATGTGATTCGTCCATATTTTTTTTGCAGTTCATCTGAATAAAATCGGAGTGTCGTATTCATCATTTGAATTTTACTTCAAATTGAAGTAAAATTCAAATGTCCTTATATTGGACCAGCTAACCGATTTTCAGACCCACCTCAAGATTAGCGTTCAGGAAGCTTTATCTGATTTTCGCAATCGTTCTAAACCTTCCAAAATAAAACTTCTCATTAAAACCTGATACGGAATCCCTTTTTTTTCAGCGATCCGTTTGAGTTCTTCAACCACTTCCGGCGGCAAAGAAACACTCGTGGGCATTTTTCGAAGAACTTTCCGCGCGTTTAAAACCGCTTTTTCATCAAATTCGACTTCGTCGTATTCCGGCAAGGACTTAGCGTATCTCTTGTTCATAAAGCCTTCTCTCTTTTAGGTTTGCGAATCTGGAGCTGATGGGTCTCACCTTATTTCCGCGAAAAGTAAAACAAATGAATAAGATATCCCCATTCGTTGCTTTTCCAATGATCCCGTATCGATCTTCATTTGCGATCGGTTGGTACTGTTTGCCCAGCACCAGAAGCTGAAGATCATAGAAAGCGGATTCTACCATTTCGTTTTCAATTCCGTGTTTTTCAAAAATTTTGGATGAATTTCCGTCATCCCACTCAAAAACAAATACCACTTGCGAGAACAAATACTCGATTAGCCACTCAATATATTGGAACTTCGCCATCTTTCCTTTCTTTAGGTAGTGTATCACACTACCTGTTGTCATGCATCTGCAATGTGCCCCTCCTAGTGCAATCGTTGAGCCAAAATTCTACGGATTTCGTTTAATTTCTCGTCAAAATTTTAGCTTTGTTAACGATTGACCGATACGAAAGTGAACGGATCAATGGAATTAGTGTAAAAATCCAATATCCGACAGATTTGCTTTGTTATTAAGAAGGTTTCCGCGCTATCCTAGAAGCAGGGATACACGGGGATTTTTTTGGGGGACTTATGAAAAACTCAATTTTGGTTTTATTCGCCATCTTTTTTGCGGGTCAGGCGTGGGGGCAGGAGCAGAGTTGCACCTGGAATGGAACCTCTTGGCAAAATGGGGTCTCTCTCGTTTCATTTCCCGGCCATGGCAACAATTGCCCTTCAGATGCAACGCTGAATGGCAGCTTTTATGGCGGGTCTGTAGCTTGCACAAAATGTTATGCTACTCGCAAAGAATATATCAGTAGCACCGGTCAACAACTAACCACCGAGCAAGTAGCTCAGCAGCAAAATCAGACAGAGGGCAATAAATGCAATGGAAAATGGTTATATTGTAACGGGCAAAAAACAAATGTCTGTGTTGTTGGATCAATTATTGGAAACGCTACCGGCTGCCCTGCAAATCAACTTGCAACTCTTCAGTCAGATAATCAAAACAATCAACAACAAGATCTAGCCAACAATGTCAAACGCGATGATTTTGGCGCCAATATGGATGATAACTCCAATGCCCCGGGCAAATCACATGGCGTTGACTTATCTGATCCAAACAATAGAAGTTTGGGAAAAAACGAACAACAAGCTAATGATCTTGATTCAAGTGTTTCTAAAATTAAAAATTTAAAACATGAATCAAGTGGTCACGAAGACAACATTACTTTGCCAAACGGAGACAAAGTTACTCTTACAAAAGGTGAAAATGGCGCGATCACGTGTTCTGGCGAGTGCTCGAGCATAGCTAATTCTGATGGAGTCCTTAAAGATAATGTTAATCTCTCTCAACTCAAAAAAGCCGACAAAGCTCAGCGAAAACTCGATCAAAAAGAAGCCAAAAAACAAGCAAATGCTTATGATATGACTCAGAAAAACACCACTGGCTATGGCGGAAGTTATGGTGGCGCTAGCAAACAAGACACTCAGGCTTTAAACCAAGGGGCTCAACAGGTCACTGGTCTCATGAATCAAGTGATGGTTGCTACAACTTCAAATCAAAACACCAACGTCAATACCAACTATGCAGCCAACTCGATGACCAATACACAAGCTGACTATAACAATGCTCAAGCTAAAATGATGAAGAACAACGGTAAAGCCAACATCATGATGGGGATATTTGAAGGTGTAGTTGCTATGACTCAAGAAGGTCGAGCAGTCCAACACACCCTATCTATCGGAAAAGTGACAAAAACAAGGGGAGATGCAGAGAATTGGATCAAGGCTAACGCGAAGACACAAGCAGAAACAGATGCGCTCCGAAAAAATACTGATGACAATTGGAATGCCGAGAAAAAGGCTCAACAAGCCGCCGCCTCCGCTCAACACATTGTCGCTGGTACCACCGCAGCTAACGCCGCATTAACGATCTATCAAGGCATCAAACTCCAACAAGCCGCAAATACGATCGCCACCCAACCCACTCCGACCGGCCCTCAATTCACCATCGGCTCAAATGACCCCATGGCGAATCCGACGCCGGATCAAAATGCACTGACCGATCCGGGTGCGGTGGTGGACAACGACGATACGACGGTGCCGGATGCTTCGCTTCCGACGGACGGCCTTGATCCGAACATGCCGACAGGTCCGGTGGCTTCACAAAGCCCAAGCCAAGGTGGCATGGGTGCCCCTGCGACTCCGCAAGGCGATTCGGGCATGGGCCTCGGCTCTGCAGGCGGAACTTCAGCGGCGAACGACGACAAAAAAGCGGACACCTCTGCACTGACCAAAAATGCCGAGGGCACCTACTCTCCAAGTGACGACGCCGGAAGTAAATTCTCGCGCGCAGGCGGAATGGGCGGAGGCGCCGGAGTCGGCCTCGACAACGGCTTTGCCGATCTGTTGAAAAAATTCCTGCCCGGCGGAGACGACGAGAAGAAAGGCCAGGACAACCTGAACTTCGGCTCGGACCGCTCGCCTGCTTCCGACCAAGCCGCCGTCTTAGGACGCAATCAAAACATCTTCGAAGCGATTCATAAACGCTACGAGAAAAAACAAGCCGAAGGCGCAATCATTTTCGCCGGCGACAAAGGCTGATCGAAATCAGCTCGTAACAAAAGGGGGAATCACATGAAAAGCCAGGGATCTTTTCGTACTCTACTCGCCTTTGCGTTGACGCTGGCTATGGCCGTCAATCCTGTTCTCGTGCCAAAAGCGATGGCCAGTCAGAAAGACGACTTTCATCGCGTCTGCGACCCGATTAACAACGACGAAAATGGTGGCGACCAAGCCAAAGCGGAATGCGCGAAGGCCGAAATCGCGATGAATACCAGTAAAGTCGAAAAGACGAAGGTAACGATCCTTACTGCCGCTGCCTTGATTTGTACCGTGAATGCCGTATTGGAAAACCTTCCCTGGAGTTCCGCTGCGGCAAAAATCATTTGCAAAGGCCTTTCGGTTGCCACTCCGCTTTCGACTCAATTATTGGAGTCCAAAGGCGCAACCACCGATGCCAGTATTGTTGGGAAATTCGCCGCCTCATCTTCACAAGTGATGAGCTATGCAGGCACCGCCGCCGCTATGATTCCGGGAGCCAGCAATTTTCTTGGCGGATGGGCTGCGAATATGACTGGTATTGGAAAAACAACCAAAACTATTCAAACCGTCAACATTCAAAATAATACCCATTACAATGAAGCCACGGGAAAGATCGACGGCAATCTCAAGGTCACGACAGAAAACAAAGATGTAGCCAATTACAGCAAAGCGGATCAAGCCAGAGCAAATAATGGAAAAGACGTCGCCAAAGAGAAGCAAGAGAAAAAATCCACCTGCATGGGCTCAGCCATCATGCTCGGTATTCCAGCAGCACTCAGCGCGGTTGGCTTAGCAGGTGCGAACAAAACCTTTAATGTTGCCTTGAGCAACGCCAAAAACGTCAGCGACACCGCCAAAGACTCGACCACCCAAATGCAACTTGGGTTCAACGCCAATGCCGGACGAGTTCCGACGAATCCGACCCGTTCGGCCACGCCGAAAGCCGCCGCCTCTGAAACCTGCGACAGCCAAAGCGGAAGCCAATACTTGAATTGCATGTCGAATCTTTCGCCGGACGTCGCCGCAATCACGAGCAACCCTGATTTCGTCGGAACGATGGAAAAAGCGCTCGGCCAAAATTTGGGGGATTTTGCAAAAGGTTTTAATGGCAACACCCCTCAAGACGCCGCGAACTACGTCGGCGCCGCAATGGGCATTCCCGGCGGCGATGTCGCAAAACTCATGGACGTTCAAAAAGCCCTCGCCAAAGACACCGGCGCCCTCGACAAGTACGAGCCGATGGCTTACGTCCACAGCGGCGGTGGCGCGAGTGCCGGAGTTGCCGCTCCCGATTTCGGAAGCCTGATGTCGAACATGCTGAAACAGCTCGACCCGAACGCCGATTCGAAAAAGAACGAAGATCCGTCGGCCTTGGTCTTCCGCCAACTGGACCTGCTTCCGCCCGAAAAAATCGTGCAAAGCCGCGACATCAGCCTCTTCGCCCGGATCGGTTATCGATATCGCAAGCACCTGGATCACCTTGAGCACCTCAATTGGGCGATCCCGGAAAATCAAGAAAACGCGAGGAAATAGCGCTTAGTATTACGACGCTTCGAGCAGGACAACCTCCCCATTCTGTGATACCGTCAATCCATGAAAGCCTTTACCTTCGACGACGTTCTTCTCGTCCCCTCGTACAACCATCACGAATCGCGTAAAATCGTCAGCACGGCGATGACCGATCGCAGCGGCAAGCTCAACCTTGCGTTACCCGTGATGAGCGCCAACATGGATACCGTGACCGGAGCCGAGATGGCGAACTTCATGCACTCGAAGGGTGGCATCGGAGTTCTTCACCGTTTCATGACGATCGAACAAAACATCGCCGAGTTCAAAAAATCACCCGCTCAGACCTTCGTCTCGGTCGGCGCTTCACTCGCCGAGCTCGAACGCGCCGAAGCCCTGCGCGATGCCGGGGCGAATTACTTTTGCATCGACGTCGCCCACGCTCATGCCAAATACGTCGGCAAAATGTTGAAAGACCTTCGCGCCCTCGTCGGCGATCGTTGCATCATGGCCGGAAACGTCGCGACTTACGCCGGAGCGGACTACCTGGCCTCGTGCGGAGCCGACATCCTGAAAGTCGGCATCGGCGGCGGTTCAGTGTGCAGCACACGAATCAAAACCGGATTCGGCGTTCCGACCCTCACTTCGGTCCAGATGTGCGCCCGCTCGGATCGTTCGATCGTGGCCGACGGCGGGATTCGCACCCCGGGCGACATCGTCAAAGCCCTCGCCTTCGGAGCCGATTTCGTCATGATCGGAGGCATGCTGGCCGGAACCCGCCCGACCCCAGGCCAGGTGATCGCGAACGGAAACGGCAAGCGAGTCAAACTCTATCGAGGCATGGCCTCGGCCGAAGCGCAACACGACTTCATGGGCGGCGGAATGCCTGAGTGGAAAACCGCCGAAGGCGTTCAGACCGAAGTCGATTACCGCGAGAACGAAGATTTTATTTTATCCGACATCATCGGCGGCCTGCGATCGGGCCTTACCTATGCCGGAGCGATCGACATTCGCGAACTACAACGCAAACTCGATTACGTCGAAATCACACAAGCCGGACGCATCGAAAGCTTGCCGCATAAGACGCTCTGATCAAGCGTTTACAGACGGGTCCACAAGTATTCAAGATACCGCATCGTCGCCAACGTCTCTTCGTTTCGCGTCAGCGCTCCCATTCCGACTCTTTTTCGCAAATGACTGAAAACCACTGTCGGGGGCGCCAGGTATTCCGATGCGGGAATGCCGACCCGAGGCTGATTCAGAATTTTCGCCGACGGTTGCCGCCGAATCCAGCTTTCCGAGAAATCGAACGAAACCGTCGATTCGCCGGTGATTCCGCCCTCGGCCTTCGCTCGCTTCACCCAGTCGCCGTCCAACCGGAACGTCGTTAAGACGTTCCCCATCCGTCCGGCGCCGATCAGCTTCGGGTTTGGTTGGTTCAGGATGTCGAACAACGAATCCCGCGCGCTCTGGAAGAAAAAAACCTTTTCGTTGGCGTCGCCGCTGCCGTAAACGAGTTGAATGTCCCCCTTGGAGATCAGAAGCCCACCGCCTTCGAGAAAATCCTGAACATAACCGCCGTTCAAATTGTAATGAAAGCCGATGTTTCCGGTCCCGTGCTTTTGCTTCGCTTCTTCTACGATCCGGTCGCCGACTCGTCTGAGGTATCCCTCGCGTTCGTTTTTCGTCATTTTCCGAAGTTGAGCGATTTCTGCCGCCAATGAGTCATGAAGTTCGCTCCAGATCGCGGGGGGATTCCACTTCGCGTACTGCACCTGAACCGCATGGATTCTGTTCAGAAAGGAAAGTTCGTCCGGAAACGGGAATGCGCCGTCCAGACTTGCGGGCTCAATCGACACGATCTTCGATGCTTTGAACGAAATTCGCTTTCCGTCGGGAGTCACCAGCGTCAACTCCTGAATTCCGTTGTTGAGGAGATACGCAGCCGGCGGTTCGGCTTCGTTCTTAAGATGAACCGAGACCGCCTCGCCCGGAGCAAAATGCGTGACTCGATCCACGGTAACCGGATCGAGCATGGCGAATTCGTCCGGCGCCTTGAAAAAGAAATCGAGGGTGCCCTTCAACAGTTTCGAACAGTCGAAGGCATAGCATCCCTGCGGCGGGATCGCGACGACGGAAAGAAGCAAAAAGAGAGCGACGGGCCTCATCTTTTCAGAATAACCGGCGAGCAGGGGCAACGTTAAATCATTTTTGCCGATATTATTTTGACATTCTTCGGGTCCGTCCAAGCATGTTATCCTGAAAGACGGATGACTTTACGGACGAACACCGCGCTCCTCCTTTTCATTTTTTTCCTCTTACCGGCTCGGGCTGCCGACTGCAATCGTCTGCTGCAAGGCCTGGGTCCGTCCGAAGGCGTTTATACCCCGCTGGAACAAGCGTCGATCGACGAAGCAAAACGGCGGACGGATGCCATCCTCTCGCTCAAAGGAAACGGCTTGGTCGAACACAAAATCACCTCGCATCAGGATCGCCAGGACATCATCTTCGTTTACGGGGTTCCGAACGCGGTGAAAAAAATCGAGCATGACGGCAAAACGGTATTTCGTCATTACAGCCTTGAACACCTCGACGCGATTCTGGCGAGCCAGACCCTGAAAGCGGGCCCACGCCCCTTTATCGACCCCGAGGCCCACGCGCGGTGGGAATATCAAGATTTAAGCGGCATCATGTTCACTAAGCCTGACTTCGATCCGCGCTACCTTTGGATGGGAATCAAACACGATCACGACTGGGTGGAGTTCACCCTCGATGCTTCCATTCCGGTTCTGTACTGCAAGGAAGGGAATTATCTCATTCCCACCCAACGCAATTATCCCGAGTGGATTCGCAGCGCCTATCGCACGTACAAAAATACCGGCAGTGCTCCGTCGGGCTCGATGCGGAGCATGTTCGCCGAGATCGACGCCGAGGGCGGACTGCAACCCCAGGCCGAGATTCCGATCCGGATCGTGCGTTACCAGAAAGACGGCGTCATCACGGACGTTCAAAGTGACGCAACGGGCATCAAAAAGGAGTCAGGCACCCTTTAGGAAAGCTTCGCCACGATCTGGCCGAAGATTTTATTCACTCCGGCTGCGAATTGAGGGCCGCCGGCGACTTTGAGCTGGGACGGAAGGTCCATTCGGGCGCGCCAGTCGGGGGCCAGGAATTTCACGGTGAGTGTGGATTTTCCGCGATTCTGAAGGATGTACTGCTTGAACGAACGCATCTGATCGACCGCGACCTTCGTCGGATCAAGCTCGACCACGACGTTGACCGAGCGGCCGGAATGCGCTTCTTCGAGTTTTTGGATCGCGTTCGCCAGAATCTTGGGCTCGCCTTCCTTCACGTCGAATTCGCCCGTGATCAGGATCGGCTCGGGCGAATCCTTCGCGAGGTTCAACGCTTCGAGGTGGGTCGAATAAAATTCTGGGAACGCAATTACCTCGACGCGACCATTCAAGTCTTCGAGCTGAAAGAAGGCCATGCGCGAGCCTTTTTTGGTGGTGATCTCTTTGAATTCGCCGATGATTCCTGCGAGCTTCACCTCTTTACGGCGCGGACGGCCTTGGCCCCAGTTCCCCTGTTGCTGAGGCTGAGCAGCCGGAGCCTTCGCCGCCATTTCACGTAAAATATCCGTATTCGTGCCAAGCCAGTCGTTGACGATGGCCTGCCAGTTCTGCATCGGATGGCCCGAGATGAAGAAGCCCAAGACCTGCTTCTCGCTTAAAAGCTTGCGCGCCAGCGGCCAGTCCGTTTCTTTGCGGACGAGCGTATCGATCGGCGCGTTTAAGCGTACCTCTTCGGCTTTGAAGTCGTCGAACAGCGAGCTTTGCCCGAGTTCGGCCTTGGCCTGCTCGTTCTGTCCGTACTGAAGCAAATTTTCGATCGAGGCATGCAAGGACGCGCGGTTGAACTGGCCTAAGATCGAATCCATTCCGCCGCCCAAAATCAGCGACTCTAAAACTTTTTTATTCGCCTTGCGCATCGATACGCGCTTACAGAAATCGAGAATATCGGTAAACCGCCCATTTGCGCGCGCTTCGAGAATCGCCTCGACTGCCGAACCACCCACGCCCTTGATCGCCTCTAACCCGAAGCGAATCGCCTTCGTAAAACCGTTGATCGGTTCAGGCAAGGCCTCGACCGTAAAAGTTTGAATGGATTCGTTCACGTCGGGCGCTAATACGGTAATCCCCATCGTGCGCGCGTCGGCCGTGTACTTGGCAAGCTTGTCGGTGTCGCTCATTTCGGTGGTCATCAGCGCCGCCATGAATTCGACCGGATAGTAAGTTTTTAAATACGCCGTCTGGTAGGTAATGACCCCATAGGCAGCCGAGTGCGATTTGTTGAATCCGTATTCGGCGAATTTGGCCATCAAATCGAACAACTCGCTCGCCTTCTTCGAGTCGACCCCGCGTTCGGTCGCGCCCTTGACGAAGATTTCTTTGTGCTTCGCCATCTCGTCGGCTTTTTTCTTACCCATCGCGCGGCGGAGCATGTCGGCTTGGCCGAGAGAGTATCCGGCGACGTCGCGGGCGATCTGCATCACCTGCTCCTGGTAAAGAATCACGCCGTAGGTTTCGCGCAAAATGGGTTCGAGCTGCGGAAGCTCGTACTTCGTTTCGAGCCGCCCGTGCTTCCGGTCGATAAAGTCGTCGACCATGCCCGAGCCGAGCGGACCCGGGCGATACAAGGCGTTGATCGCGGTGATGTCTTCGAGCGACGACGGAGCGATCCGCTTGCACAGATCCTTCATGCCCTCGGACTCGACCTGGAATACGCCGTTCGTGTTCCCGCTTGAAATGAACTCAAACACCTTCGGATCTTTGTACGAGACGGCCTTTAAATCGAAATCGGGCACGCCTTTGCGGATGAATTGAACCGCGTTGTCGATCACGGTCAGGGTTTTCAAGCCCAAAAAGTCGAATTTCACGAGACCGATTTTTTCGGAATAATCCTTATCGAACTGAGTGACGACGTCGCCGTCCTTCGAGACATACATCGGACAATACGTCACGATCGGCTCTTCGGTGATGATCACGCCCGCGGCGTGCATGCCGGCGTTGCGGTAAAGCCCTTCGAGTTTGAGCGCGTACTCCCATACCTTCTGGAGCTTCGGATCGCTTTCGATCTTCGCGCGCAAATCGGGCGCCTGCTCGTAGGCCTTGGTGAGGGTAATATTCAGCTCATCCGGAAACAGCTTCGTGATCTGATCGCTCTCCGAGAAGGCCAGCCCCAAAACCCGGCCCACGTCTTTGATGACCGCCTTGGCCTGGAGCTTTCCGAACGTGATGATCTGCGAGACGTTGTCTTGCCCGTATTTTTCTTCGACGTAGCGGATGACCCGCCCCCGACGATCCTGACAAAAATCGATATCGAAGTCGGGCATCGAGATCCGCTCGGGGTTGATGAAGCGTTCGAAGAGCAGCTTGAATTCGATCGGGTCGATGTCGGTGATGTACAGCGAATACGCGACGAGCGAGCCCGCCCCCGAACCCCGGCCGGGGCCTACGGGAATTCCCTGGTTTTTCGCCCAAAGAATGAAGTCCGAGACGATCAGAAAGTAACCGGCGAAACCGGTTCGTTCGATCATGGCCAATTCTTCTTCGAGCCGCGCGCGATATTGTTTTTCGAGCTCCGGCCAGTCGGATTGATGCTTCTTGCCTTCGGGGCCGGCGAACTCCGGCTCGGTAAAGCGGCGTTCTAGCCCTTTGCGAGCCTGCTCAAAAAAGTAATCGATGACGTTGAAATTCGGATCGCCCTTTTCGATGCCTTCGGGACGAAAGTTCGGCAGATGGTAAATCGCCTTACCGTTTTCGTCCTTGAACTTGAAGGTGACATTACACTTTTCGGCGATCTTCGCCGTGTTTTCGTAAGCGCCGGGGTACGACTCCAAGCGCTCCTTCATCATGGCCGAGGGCTTGAAGTAAAACTCGTAAGGCACGAGCGACTTCGGACGTTCAAAGTCGAGATGTCGCCCGAGTGGGATGCACTGAAGAATCTCTTGCGCCTCACCGTAGCTGGGGTCGAGGTAATAACTTTCGCTCGTCCCGACGAGCTCGATCCCTTCGCGCGCGCCGATCTCGGCCAAACGCTGATTGACCGATTCTTGCTCGGGCAGCCCGTTGTCGACGACTTCGAGGTAGAAATCTTCGCCGAAGCGCTTTTTGAACCATTGGGCGGTCTGGATCGCTTCTTCGTCTTGATTGGTCAGAAGCTTGTACCCGATCTCGCCCCGGATCGACGAGCTCAGAACGATCAAGCCCTCGCCGTATTGATCCAGGAGTTCGCGATCGACGACCCCTCGGACCAAATCGCTGAGCGGGGTCTTGTTGTTTTGCCCGTCTTTGTACGCGCGGGTCAGAAGCTTGGAAAGATTTTGATATCCCGTCATGTTCTTGCACAACACGACGAGGGAATGCAGCGGTTTTCCCTTCGCCTCGAACACTTGGTCGCGTCCTTCGGGCGAATACACAAGGTCGCAGCCTAAAATCGGTTTAATCCCCGCGTCCTTACACGCAAAATAAAAATCGATCGCGCCGAAAAGATTGTTCGTATCGGTGATCGCAAGCGCAGTCATGCCCTCTTCTTTGGCTCGCTTGACCAGATCCTTCATCTTGATCGTCGAGGAAAGAAAGCTGTACTGCGTATGAACGTGCAGGTGGGTGAAAGGGCTCAGTGGCAGCCTCCCCCACAACAGCCGCCCTCGTCGGCTTCTTCGTCCAGATCGTCGTGATCATGGTCGTGATCACAGCAGCCTTCGGCGTCGCATTCGTGATCGGCGAACAAGGCTTCAAACTCGCGGTCATAGATCGCGTTGTCGCCGACGTAGTTCTTGGCCGATTGTTTCAAAAACGAAATTTCTTCGGCGGTCAATTCGCGCACGGCTTTCGCGGGCGATCCTTGGATCAATGAACGCGGCGGGAAGACCTTCCCTTGGGTAACGAGCGCCCCGGCGGCAACGATCGAATCGTCGTCAATGACCGCTTGATCCATGATCGTCGCGCCCATGCCGACCAATACTCGGTTCTTGATCGTGCAGCCGTGAAGGACGACGCGATGGCCGATCGTCACGTCGTTGCCGATGATCAGGGGATTGCCGAGTTTCGAGGCGCCCTCGAACTGATTCGGGCGAGTGACGTGCAATACCGATCCGTCCTGCACGTTCGTGCGCTCGCCGATGCGGATGAAGTTCACGTCGCCGCGAATGACAACCTGAAACCACACCGAGCTGTCTTTGCCGATCTCGACGTCGCCGATGATGTCAGCCGAAGGGGCCAGAAAGCAGCTATCGTCGATTTTGGGTTCTTTGTCTTGGAATGGGAAAATCATAATGAGGCCTCCGTCTCTGCGAAATGAGGATCGTGCACCAACTCACCCGTCAGGGAAAGCGAAGTCGATCCGGTGATTTTGACTTTTAAAAATTGTCCGAGGTATTTGCGTTCGGTCGTGTCGATGAAGTTGACGACGCGGTTGCAGGTCGTCCGCCCTGTCCAGACGCGGCCTTTTTCGCCGGGCTGGATCATGTTCTGATTCTTGGCCATGCCTTCGACCAGCACTTCCATCGTCTGGCCCTGCCGTTCGGCATAACGGCGTTTCGCGATCATCAGTTGATGCTGCAAAAGCGTATTGAGGCGACGATTCTTCACGTCGTCCGGTACGTCATCCGGCAGCTTTGCCGCGCGGGTTCCGGGACGTGGAGAGTACGCAAACGCATAGATGTTGTCGTATTCGATCGCATCGAGCAGCTGCATCGTTTCTTGGAACTCTTCTTCGGTTTCGGTCGGAAAGCCCACGATCAAATCGGTCGAAAGGCCGACCTCGGGGCAGAGGGTCTTGAGCCGATTCATCTGCGCGATGTAGTGCTCAATAAGGTGATGTCGGCCCATCTTCGTCAGCACGCGGTTCGAGCCCGATTGGACTGGCAAATGCAACTGCTTCGCAAGCTTGGTAAGGCCGCCCTGATCGGCAGGCGCATAACACGCCAGCAGCTCGTCGCTAAAATCGAGCGGGTGCGAAGAGGTGTAGCGCACTCGCTTTAACTTCGCGAGGCGCGGATCGACCTCAATCGCGCGCAAAAGCTGAACGAAATTTTCGTCGCCGTCGCGCGGGCCGACCTTCCCGATCGGATTGTGCAATTCCTTCGGCTCGTGGCCGTTGACGTTGGGGTTCCCCTTGCCGAACGAGTTGACGTTCTGACCGAGCAGCGTGACTTCGCGCACGCCCTTCGCGACCAGGCCCGCCAAGTCGTCCAACACTTCGGCGATCGTCCGCGATTTCTCGCGTCCGCGCGTGAACGGGACAATACAGTAGGTGCAGTACTTGTCGCAGCCCTTCATGATGTTCACGAAAGCCTGCGCCTTCGAGCCGTGAACTTTAGTCTGAGTCGAGTACGCGAGCGTTTTATCGAAGGCGACCTGAACGAAATGCCGCTCGCCGTTTTCGGCTTTGTGAACAAGCTCTGGCAGCTGGTCGATCGCATCCGGGCCGAAAACGAAATCGAGATAAGGTGCGCGTTTGAACACTTCGCCTTTGTCGAGCTGGCCCACGCATCCGCCGAGTGCCAGGATCGGCCCTTCACCCTGATTCTTTTTCAAAATTTGCTGTTCACCCAAAAACGAGACGGCCTTGTGCACGGCCTTTTCGCGAACGGAACAGCCGTTGATGATGATGACGTCGGCCTCGTGGGCTTGCTCGGTCGGCTCCATCCCCCGTTCGCCCAGCAACGCGATCATGCGTTCGGTGTCGGCCACGTTCATTTGACAGCCGAATGTTTTGACGAGAACTTTTTTAGTCGGGGTGGCCGCAGACGGATTCGCGGTCGGAGTGTGAGACATGGTGATTTTCCTTTCCGGAGTTCCGTTGTAAATGCGGCCCCGGCGATGATTTTGTTTTCTTAAGGCATAGCATAAAAACGCGGTTTTTCCTACGGAATGGCGAAACGAGCTGGTTTTCGTAGAAAATCCAAGGTTTATGCGATCGATAAAATCTATCGTTTTAATAAAATCTATTCATTTCAGCATTTAGGGAGTTTGGGTCATACTCGTTTCATAAGGAGATAAAACACAATGTCTACGACACTCATTAACACCAAGGTCCCCGACTTCAAGGCACAAGCCTATCACAACGGAGCATTCAAAGCCGTGACTCAGAATGATTTAAAAGGAAAATGGTCCATTTTCTTTTTCTATCCCGCTGACTTCACGTTCGTCTGCCCGACCGAATTGGGCGACATGGCTGACAAGTACGCCGACTTCCAAAAACTGGGCGTCGAAGTGTACTCCGTCAGCACGGACACCCACTTCACGCACAAAGCTTGGCATGACGCTTCGGACACGATCAAAAAAATCAAATATCCGATGCTGGCCGACCCGACGGGCGCCCTGAGCCGCTCGTTCGGCGTTTACATCGAAGAAGAAGGTCTCGCTTATCGCGGAACTTTCCTCGTTGACCCCGAAGGTCGCATCAAGATCGCTGAAACGAACGATAACGGCATCGGCCGTAACGCCGACGAGCTGTACCGCAAAGTGCAAGCCGCTCAGTTCGTGGCCTCGCACCCGAACGAAGTCTGCCCGGCCAAATGGAAGCCAGGCGAAAAGACCCTGAAACCGGGTCTCGACCTCGTCGGTAAGATCTAAGACACCAAAAGGGTGAGCCTCACCCTTTCGTTTCGCAGTCGCGTTAAAACGGCCCCTGGGCGGTGCCTGGGGGCTTTTTTTGTCCAAAATTGCGCGATTGCAGCGCAATGCCAGAAGGAGCAAACTATGTTGGATTCTCAATTCCTCGAACAATTAACCGGAGTTTTCGCAGCGCTGGAGCAAACGATCGTTCTGAAAATGAAACGCTCGACCCACGCCAATCAAAGCGAGTTGAAAGAAATGCTGACCGAGCTTTCGTCGACCTCGCCGAACATCCAACTTCAAGAGAGCGACGAGGAATCCCCCGCTCCTTATTTTGAAATTTTTCGCGGCGGCGAGGTCGCCGACGCAACCTCGGCAGGCGCGAATTGCTCGCCCGCCTCGACCGGTATCGCCTTCCGCGGAGTGCCCGGCGGCCACGAATTCACCTCGCTCGTGCTGTCGATCCTCTATGCCGATGGCAAAGGAAAACAACCGGACGCCGGAATTCTTCAACGCATTCGGAACTTAAAAGGCCCGATCGAACTGAAAACCTACATGTCGCTCAGCTGCGAGAACTGCCCTGAAGTCGTTCAGGCGCTGAATCTGATGGCGACCGTCCATCCCGATTTCAAAAACGAAGTCGTCGACGGCGCCGTGGCCCAAGACGAAATCGAGAGTCTGGGCATTCAAGGCGTCCCGAGCGTGGTTTCGGGCGAGCGCCTGATTCATTCCGGAAAGATTTCTTTTCTCGATCTGCTCGCGCAGCTCGAAAAAACCTTCGGCACGTCAGTGATGGCCGAAAAAACGTCGCTCGGCCAATTCGACGTCGTCGTCATTGGCGGTGGCCCTGCCGGAGCCAGCGCCGCAATCTACAGCGCACGCAAAGGCCTGAAAACCGCGATCATCGCCGAACGCTTCGGCGGTCAGGTGCGCGATACGCTCGGGATCGAGAACTTGATTTCCGTCCCTTACACCGAGGGCGCGAAGTTGGCGGCGCAGTTGTTAGAGCACGTCAATGCTTACCCCATCGAGGTATTCGAACATCGGCGCGTCGCTCGCATTTCAGGCGAAGCCACGAAGCATCTCGAACTCGAAAGCGGTGAATCCATCGAGGCGAACGCTTTGATCATCGCCACCGGCGCGAAATGGCGCGAACTCGGCGTTCCCGGCGAAAAAGAACACATCGGCCAGGGCGTGGCGTTTTGCGCTCACTGTGACGGGCCTTTTTATAAGGGCAAAAAAGTCGTCGTGGTCGGCGGAGGGAACTCGGGCGTCGAAGCCGCGATCGACCTCGCCAATATCGCGAGCGAAGTCACGCTTTTCGAATTCGGGGATGCGCTCAAGGCCGACGGCGTGTTGGTCCAAAAACTCCAAAACCTTCCGAATGCCTCGATCGTGACGAATGCGAAGACCACCCAAGTGCTGGGCGATGGCAAGAAGGTTCATGCAGTCGAGTATCTCGATCGCAAAACGGAAGCGACGAAGATGATCGACATCGACGGGGTGTTCGTCCAGATCGGACTTCAGCCGAATACGCAATTTTTAAAGGGATATCTCGACCTTACCCCTCACGGCGAGATCGTCGTCGATCCGAAGGGGCGCACTTCGGTCAAAGGCATCTATGCCGCCGGAGACGTCACGACGATTCCGTTCAAGCAGATCATCACCGCGATGGGGGATGGCGCGAAAGCGGCCCTCACCGCATTTGAAGATCGGATGCATGCGTGATGGCGATGTTAGAGCTCCGGCCGCCTTCTGAGTCGGACTTGCGTCGTCTGTTTGAAATTCAATCGGACGACGCCAGCCGCGAGATGGCGGGCTACCCCCAGCGCGATTGGGATGCGTTTCAGCTTCACTGGCAAAAAAACGTCATCGGCTCGGACGCGGTCACGCGAGTGGTTGTCGTTGACGGTGAAACCGGACGCGAAATCATAGGCCAAATCTCGCTTTTTTCGCGCGATGGATTACGCGAAATCGGCTACTTGATCGCCCGCAGCCATTGGGGCCAAGGCATCGCCTCGAAGGCGTTGTCCCAGTTTTTGTCCGAGGTGCCGGAGCGTCCGATTCACGCCGTAGTATTGCCCACGAACGCGCGGTCGATTCGGATTCTTGAAAAAAATGCTTTCACACTCGTTTCGAAATCGAATGCTCCATCAGAAGAAGCTTGGACTTACCGTCTATCATGACGCGGACCTTAACCAAAAGTGGGCGACCACCTTGGGTTATTTTTTCTTCGGCCCGATCATATCGAGCGGCTTCACCCACTGATCGAACTGCTCGGAGGTGAGGAGCTTCAGCTCCAGCGCTGCTTCCTTCAGGGTTTTACCCTCGGTGTGCGCTTTTTTCGCGATCTTGGCGGCGTTGTCGTATCCGATATGCGGGTTGAGCGCCGTCACGAGCATCAGAGAGTTCCTCAAATGCGCATCGATTTGTTTTTGGTTCGCCTTCAGGCCCTCGATGCAGAATTCGCGGAAGCTGCGGCAGCCATCAGTCAGCAAACGAACCGACATCAAAAAATTATGAATAATGAGCGGCTTGAACACGTTCAACTCGAAATTGCCCGACATCCCGCCGATATTGATCGCCACGTCGTTGCCCATGACCTGCGCGCACAACATCGTCATCGCTTCACACTGGGTGGGGTTCACCTTGCCCGGCATGATCGACGAGCCGGGCTCGTTTTCAGGCAAGCTCAATTCGCCGAAGCCTGAACGCGGGCCCGATCCGAGCCAACGAATGTCGTTGGCGATTTTGAATAAAGACGCGGCCAGAGACTTGAGCGCGCCATGCGCATTGACGATGGCATCGTTCGCAGCCAATGCTTCGAATTTGTTCGGAGCGGTCACGAACGGCACTTCCGTCAGTTTCGCGATCTCGGCCGCAACCTTCACGTCGTAACCTTCGACCGAGTTCAAACCTGTTCCGACGGCCGTTCCGCCGAGCGCGAGTTCATACAAATGCGGGAGTGTCTGCTCGATGTGCTTCAACTGATGATCGAGCTGGGCCACGTAACCTGAAAATTCCTGTTCCAGCGTGAGCGGCGTCGCATCCATCAAATGCGTGCGGCCGATCTTGACGATTCCCGCGAAGGATTTCGCCTTTTCATGCATCGAATTGCGAAGCGCAATCACCGACGGAATTAAATGGCGCACCAACTGAGTCGCCGCCGCGACACTCATCGCGGTCGGGAACACGTCGTTCGAACTTTGGCCGCGATTGACGTCGTCATTGGGATGCACTTTCCGCGCGTCTCCGCGCTCACCGCCCATGATCTCGCTCGCGCGGTTCGCCAGCACTTCGTTGACGTTCATGTTCGTCTGCGTACCGCTCCCCGTTTGCCAAATATAAAGAGGAAATTCGTCGCCATGTTTGCCGGACAAAACTTCATTCGCCGCTTCGATGATCGCGGCTGCTTTTTCTTTCGGGATCGTCCCCAGTTCGGAGTTCACCTTCGCCGCTGCTTTTTTTACCAGAACGAGCGAGTGAATCAGCGCCTCGGGCAGGTGCTCGGTCGAAATCGAAAAATGGTGCAAAGATCGCTGGGTTTGCGCTCCCCACAGGCGGTCAGAGGGAACATCAATCGGGCCAAAAGAATCGCGTTCAGATCGGAATGGTGTCATAGACCTACTATAATGGTCGGGCCCACCAAATGGTAGCGCCGCCGCGTCATATAACGCGACTGCGAAACGAAAAGGTGAGGCTCACCCTTTTAGGTCTCGGGATTCTGTGATACCAACACGCCATGGCACATGGGGGATTTTCGTCGTTTAAATTCGATCCAAACTCGCCGGAATGCTCGACTCCGTTGATGAAGCAATTCCTGAAGTTGAAAGAGCAAGCCGACCGCGAACTCGGCGGCGCGTTACTGTTTTTTCGGATGGGCGATTTTTATGAAATGTTCGGCGAAGACGCCGTGATCGCGGCTCCCATTTTGGGCATCACCCTCACCGCGCGGAACAGCAAAAGCGACAACCCCGTTCCGATGGCCGGAGTCCCCTTTCACAGCGCGACTAATTACATTCAAAAGCTGCTGAACGCGGGCAAGAAGGTCGCCATCGCCGAGCAGATCGTCCCCGAGGGCATGACGATTGACCAAATCAAAGGCATCGTCGATCGGCAGATCATCCGCGTCTTCACCCCGGCCGTCCAATTCGAGATGCAGGCCACGGCCTCGCGAAATTTTTTGGCGACCGTCACCCCGACCGAAAAGGCCGCCGACAAAACCTTCATTCTGACGATGCTCGAACCCGCGACGGGGATCGTCCGCGTCTCGGACGCGCTCAGCCTGGACGACCTGATGGCCGAGACCTCGCTTGCGTCGATCAAACATTTTCTGAATCACTCTTCAAAGGTTCCGTCCGAATTTTTAGGGTCGCTCACCGCCTACCCTGAAATGCTCGTCGAAGAAATTCCGCACAACGGCGTCTCGGACGCCGAAGTCGCGCCCTTTCTGAAAAAACAATATGCCCGTTCCGCGCTGCCGACGCTGGTCGAAGAAAACCCGGCCGCGCAAAAGGGCTTGGCGCTTTTGGTTCGGTACGTGCTGAAGACGCAGGCGCTGGAAACGCTCCCGCATTTGCACGAGCCGCAGGCGCTGCACGAAAGCGATCGACTGATCGTAGGGCCGCACACGCATACGCACCTCGATTCGGAAGACCTTTTTGCGTTGATCAACCGCACGGCGACCTCGATGGGTTCGCGCCACCTGCATGCGTGGTTAGAGTCGCCGTTGAAGAGCATTCCCGCGATCACCGAACAGCAGGATGCGGTGAAGGAGTTGGCCCAAGCCTCGCTCGAAGCCAGTCAAATCCATGCGAACCTGCGCGAAGTCTACGACCTCGACCGGATTTTGGGCCGGATCTCGACGAAGCTCGCCCACCCGCGCGACACCTACGCGCTCGGAACGAGCCTTCAAAACGCGTTTCAGTTCGACGAAAAACTCGCGCGTTTTCAGTCGAAGAAACTGCGGTCGCTGAGCGAACGTTTCTCGCTCGCGCGCCAGTCGCTTTCGGATTTAGCCGAGCGGATCGTTCGCACGCAAAAACCCGAAGCGCCGATCCACACCCGCGAGGGCGGCATTTTTGAGATGGGCACCGACCCCGAGCTCGATCGCCTGATCACGCTCACCACCGAAGGCGAAAAATTCATCGTGGAACTCGAACGCCGCGAGCGCGAAGCGACCGGCATTGGCTCGCTCAAGGTGAAGTACAACCGCGTGTTCGGATATTTTATCGAGATTTCGAGCGCGAACCTGAAAAACGTGCCCGCGCATTATCAGCGCAAGCAGACGATGGTCGGCGGCGAGCGCTTCTTTACCGAAGAACTGAAAAAATTCGAAGAAGAAATCCTCTCGGCCTCGACCAAACAGCGCGCGCTCGAAGCGACCCTTTTTCAGCGATTGGTCGACGACCTGATCACGAAGGCCGAGGCTTTGAAGCAGCTTTCGGACGTGATCGGCGAACTCGATGCCTTGATCGCGCTTTCGTTTCTCGCTCAAAAAGGCGCCTGGACCTTCCCGAAAATCGACGGCTCGTTCGAGTTTTGCCTGAAGGGCTCGCGCCATCCCGTCGTCGATGAAGTCTTGCGCGGACAGTTCGTGCCGAATGACATCGAGCTCAGCCCCACCCAAGCGCGAACGCTGATCATCACCGGCCCCAACATGGGCGGTAAATCGACGTTCATGCGCCAGATGGCGCAGATCATTTTGCTGGGCCAGATCGGCGCGCCCGTTCCGGCGCAAGAAGCGCATTGGGGGGTCTTCCACTCGCTCTTCACCCGCATCGGCGCACAGGATGCGATCGCCAAAGGTCAGAGCACGTTCATGGTCGAGATGGTGGAGCTTGCGCACATTCTTGCCCACGCCGACGAACGCTCGTTTATTGTGCTCGACGAGATCGGACGCGGGACGTCCACTTACGACGGCATGAGCGTCGCCTCGGCCAGCCTTGAATACTTACATGGGCGTTCGAACGCGCGCATCGTGTTTGCCACCCATTACCACGAGCTGACCGACTTAGAGGCGCGCCTGCCCGCCCTGAAAAACGCGCACATGAAGGTGCTCGACGAAAAAGGAAAGCTGACGTTCCTTTACGAGATCGCCACCGGACGCTCGTCGAAGAGCTTCGGGATTCAAGTCGCGGAACTGGCGGGGCTGCCGAAACCCGTGATCAAGCAGGCGTGGAATATTTTAAAACGCTTGGAGACTCAGGCCGTGTCGACTGACGGCTCCGGCCATTCGACGGCGCAGATGTCGTTATTTTCGCCGCTCTCGGCCGTCGACTCGGCGGTTAAAACTGGGGTTTCAGACGCCCCGGGCCTCACCGTCGACCCCGAGATTTTAGCACTCAAAGAAAAGCTTCAGGCACTGGACTTGAATTCCATGCGCCCGATCGAAGCGTTGAACTTTTTGGCCGAGACCCAAGCCACGCTCAACAAAGTCTGAGCAGAACCATTTTAAACTTCTACTGGACTTGCCTTCAACTTTGCCATTTTTATATTTTGCTTTTGCTCAGGGTTCTGAAGCCGGACGGCGATCGAAAGACAAGCCAGGATGGCGTCCCTGAGAAAAAGCAAAATATAAAAATGGCAAAGTTGAAAGCAGACGCGCTAGAAAATTTTGCGAAGATCTGTCCTACCCATACTGCCGAAGCAGCTTCTGAATCACCTTCGCCACCGGCGACGGCAACGCGGGCAAAGCATCACTCGAAAACCATTCGCCCGTTGCCGATTTCAAGGCCTGACGCCCGACCTGAAATACCTGATGCTCGCGCGTGATGCGATGAGTGGTCACGACGTAACGAGTGGAAAATTCATCGAGCGCCTTGGCCAAGGAGACGATTTTCAGCGAACCTGCATTCGGAAAATCCCACAGGCCTTCTCGCCATCCCTGCGGGCCGTTACGTTCGAGGTAGATTCTTACTTCGGCGCTCTCGCGACCTCGCGCTCCGCGATCGAGTAAAATCCATTTCTTTTCTTGAACGGGCGTCCATTCCTTCTTCGGCTTCGGCGGCGGATATTTCTCGGGCGAAAGCTTGCCCTCGCACGAACCCTGAATCGGGCACCGCAAACACTGCGGACTCTTGGGCTTGCACACTGTCGCGCCAAGTTCCATCAAGGCCTGATTCAAGGCTCGCGGCGTCGCTCCGCGAACCGTGACGAGGGTGCGCGCCAGACTCCAAATTTCACTTTTTTGAGCGTCGATCTTGCCCACGGCAAACACGCGCGACAGCACACGCACGACGTTTCCGTCGACGATCGGCTCGGGCTGATTGAGCGCGATCGAACAGATCGCCCCGGCCGTGTATTCCCCCACTCCCGGAACGGCCAACCACTCGTCGCGAGTCGCGGGGAAGCCTTGCCCTTCCTTCAGTCGGGCCGCCAAGGCCTGGGCACCTCGGTGCAAATTACGGGCGCGCGAATAGTACCCTAATCCCGCCCAAAGCTTCAGCACCTCGTCGAGAGGCGCTCGGGCCAGCTTTTCAACCGTAGGAAAACGCTTCGTAAATTTTTCAAAATAAGGCAGGACGGTCGCGACTTGGGTCTGTTGGAGCATAATTTCAGAGAGCCAGACCCAATACGGCTCGGGATTCTCGCGCCAAGGCAGCTCGCGCGCGTTCTGGGCGAACCAGGATTCGAGCTTTTTGACCAAAACGCCTGCTTTTGCCATCTTTTTGACTCTAACATAAATTTTTGGTCTTTGCGAAGCCGATTGGGTAAGCTGAAAAAGAGATGCGATCCTGGGCATTTTTCATCAGCTTCGTCTTTTTGGCGGTCACTTCCGCGGGGGCCACGCCCTCCGCCTTCGCCGCGAAAAAGAAATTTCTGGTCGTGATCGACCCCGGCCATGGCGGGTCCGATACGGGAGCCGTCTACGTCGAGCATCATCGCGGCCGAAAAGACAAGGTCTACACCGAAAAGCAAATGACCCTCCTTCTGGCCCGCGATCTGGCGCGAGAGCTGATCATTCGGGGTCATAACGTCATTCTCACCCGCAACGACGACCGGCTGATCCCGCTTTCGGACCGGACCGCGCTTGCGAACCGGCTCAGAGCCGACGTGTTCATCTCGATTCACCTCAATTCGTCAGCCGCGCGAAAGATGGGTGAAGGCGGAGTCGAGACCTTCGTGCTCAATCATACGACCGACGATGCGTCGAAACGCTTAGCCGACCTTGAAAACGCCGTATTGAAAGAAAGCAAAGCGGCCGATTCGGGCTCGTCGAATGTGTCGCTCATCATGAAAGATTTGATCCTGGACGGTGCGACCATCCCGTCGCGCGAACTCGCTTGCGCGGTTCAGAACCGGCTCATCCATGCGAAGGATCACTACATCCGCAACCGGGGCGTGAAGCAGGCGCTCTTTTACGTCCTCCTCGGCGCGGATATGCCGAGCATCCTGATCGAAGCGGGGTTCATGAACTCGAAGGTCGACCGCAACCGCGTGCTCAACACCAAGAGCCGCCTTCGGATGGCGGCGCGACTGGCGCTCGCGATCGACGATTACCGGCACAAACGCACGCCGACCCAGTGCCATATCCAGAGCGCCGACGTGTTCCAGCGTAAGGACAATCCCAACCGCCATAGCCGTCTTTAAAATAGACCGCCAGTAAAGTTGAAAACGCTCGTCCACTCCTTTGTTTATTTCTTTCTCACCTGGGGAGAAAGAAATAAACAAAGGGGCTTGGCTAGCGCTTAAACTTCCATGGAGAGCCACTTCAAAACCCGCTCCGGCATCTGCGGCGGATCGATATTGACGTGGATCAGTTTCAAACACTCGTCGGGCCGAATGTTCCGGCGCTCGCCCCGAAACAGGGCCTTGACCAAACCCACCGCAATCGTGCGATTGCCGCGCGCGAAACGCTGTTCGATGTAAAACCACTTTTCATCCCAACCAATCACCTTCGTGTGCAGGCGGTATTTCTGGAACGGCATCAGCGACTGCTTGTAGCGAACGTTGACCGCGCCCACGAGCGGCTGCCAGCGGTGCTTCAGCAGCGCCTTCGCCAGATCGGTACGGATCAACAAATCCAAACGTCCGAGGTCCATGATCGAAAGGAAGCGCCCGTTGTTCATGTGAAAATTCAAATCGAGATCATTCGGCAGTACTCGTAAATGCAATACCGACTCGGCCAAGGGATGCAGGCGTTTACGGAAAAAGCTTTCAACGATGATCCAAAAAAGCCGGAATAAGAGATTCATGAAACCGCTCCAGTACCGACACTCTGACCACTGACCTCGTTAATCATCGTCGTCCACAGGCCACGCCCGAGCAGGCGGGTATTCTTCAGGGCAAAGTCGATCCGAAAAAACCGATCTTCGAGCGCTTGGATCGATCTCAGGCTCCAGTGCTTCTTCCAGCGATCGAGATTCCGCATCAGGTACGGATTCCGTTTGTCGGGAGCGCGCGAGCGGGTTTCTTGCTCCAGGATCACGAGCTTCAGGTGCCTTAAATTCCAGGCAATCAGGCCCAAAATCGGAAGCTGAACCTCCATCTCTTCGCTAAACAGGTGCACCCATTTTAAGGCGCGTGCTTGATCGCGGCAAAAAATCGCGTCGATAAAATCGTCGCGCGCGCGCGCATCCACACCGCTCAACAGCACCTGCGAGCGCAGGGTTTCTTCATTCGCCACCAGCTCCAATTTCGAGAGCTCTTGATCGACGATTTCGAGCGACCAAGGGTCGAGGCCTCTCAGTAACAGCCGCTCGTCGGGGCGCAATTCGACGCCCCGGCGTTTGGCCAGATAATCCATCCAGGGTTCACGATCCTGCTCGCTGACTTCTTCGCATGGGATGACAGCGGCAAGATCCTGAATCGCTTTGAACGCTTTTTTGCGGCCGTCGAAGCCTTTTGAGATGAAAACCGTCACGTTGGGGTGCGCTTCGGACTTCAAGAAGTCCACCAGCGGATCGAGGAGCTTCAGTTCGTCGGCGTTGCGGACGAGTAAGAGCTTCGTCCCGCCCATGAGTGAGAAGCTTTGAGCGGCATCGATCACGGTTTCGACCGAGACCTCACCTGCATCGAGCTTTTCAAAATTAAAATCGTTCGGAGTCGCATCCCCCAGAACCGTTTTTTGAATCCGGCGGAGCAGCTCGCGCGCCTTCATCCGCTCGGGACCAAAGATCCAATAGACCGGGCGAATCTTCCCGGAATCCAGTTCTTTTTGGATCAGCTTGGGTTCAATTTTAGGCATGCTTTTCAAAGGTTTATCAGAATAAAATAAAATTCACAACGTGTCATTTTTATTGTAGAACTGAGGCCTCTATGAAGTGTCCCCATTGCTCCATCCCCGAAACGAAGGTCGTCGATTCTCGTCTGAACCAGACGGGCGACCTGATCCGTCGTCGGCGCGAGTGCCTGGAGTGCGGCGGACGCTTTACGACCTACGAGCGCATCGAAGAGGTCATGCCGAACGTCATCAAAAAGGATGGCCGCCGCGAGTCGTTCGTTCGTGAAAAGATCTATTCCGGAATCCAGAAGTCTTGTCAAAAGCGCGCGATCACCACGCAGCAGATCGAAGCCTCGGTCGTCGAGATCGAGAAGTTGATTCAAAGCTACGGCCTGAAGGAGATCCCGTCGAAGAGCATCGGCGAGCTGGTGATGGCGACCCTCCATCGGCTCGACAAGGTGGCCTATGTCCGTTTTGCTTCGGTCTATCGCGAGTTCCGCGATGTCGAAGAATTTTTGGCCGACCTGAACCAACAGCAAACCCAAGCGCCGAATGAAACCCTGTCGTTTCCGTTTTTGGAGAAAAATTCATGAACCAGCCCCATCCTTTTCTGACTCCCCGCCAGCGCGCCCGTGAAGTCGCCTTTCAATTTCTCTACGGTCTGAACTCCGATCGGCTGACTCCGGACGGTGCCGGCCAGATCGAGGCGGATTTTGAAAAACATGCCGCTCATTTTCAAACTCCGGCCGAATCGTTCGAGTTTGCCCAACGCCTCGTGCGCACGACGGCGACCTGCATGCCGGCCATCGACGAGATGATCGCTAAACATGCGCAAAACTGGCGCCTGGACCGGATCGGCGATGTCGAGAAGGCCTTTCTTCGGATGGGCGTCGCCGAGTTGTTGTATTTCAAGGACGTGCCCGCCTCCGTCACCCTGAACGAGGTGGTCGAGTTGAGCAAGCTCTTCGGCGAGGCCGAAACCCCTGCGTTTTTGAACGGGATTTTGGACCCCGTCAGCCGCGAGCCTCAGGCCCAAACCGGCAAGATCGCCTCTGAGTAACGCTCTCGCTCAGGCTCGCCCGATATTTTTTTGACTCGTAGGAATTCGGTCCCGTTTCGACTACACTAAAAGACGGGAGCGACATGAATTCACTCGACCTTCGACCGGAAATCGCGCTTTCGCAGCAGAAACTAAACGGCATGATTTTAACGTGCTTCGAGAACGAACGGCCCTTGGGCGGCATGCTGGGTTACCTCGATTGGCGATTCAACGGTTACTTCTCGAAACTGCTCAAAGCGCAAGTGATCACGGGCAAAAAAGACGAAATCGTCTACGCCCCGCTTTTGTGGAATGACCGCGCCTACTCGTTTTTGATTTTGGGCATGGGGGCCAATCGCCGCGCTCTTTCTAAAACGATGCTCGAATCGGCGCTGAAAAAAATGAACGAACTGCAACTGACCGGGATGGGGATCGCTGCTTCGGAATGTTCGCCGGATTCCGCGCCGGATTCCGCGCCAGATTCCGTGTCGAACTCGGAAGATTTATGGGTGATCCAAGAATGACGGACTGGAAACTCATGGCAAAATCACTCTACACCTTAAGCAAACTCGAACAAGGCCGGGTCAAACCGGTTCGCCCCGACCCGAGACAGATCGGCGATTTCGCGACCTTGGACGAGACCGTTGCCCGTTCGTTGAGAGTTCCGGCCAAAATCGGCGCGCCTGTTCCAGCTTCCTCGTCGCCTTCCTCCGTGGCCGCCAGCATGCCCCTGCAAATGCAAAACGAGGCGCTGCTCAAAAAGCTTCTTCAATACCGAAACCAAATCCCGGTTTCTCCCCGAATCATCCGCCCGAAGGGTGAAGCATGATTTGGGGCGAGGTGCTGAACGCCGTCCGCGGCCTTCATCTCGAACAGGTCGACGCATTCCGGATCGCTCCGCAAATGCTTTCGCGCGACGTGGAGCTCGAATCGGCCAAAGGCTTTCCGTTTCCGGAATCGACGGAGTGTTTTGAAGAATGGGAATGGATCTCGATCCCCGAAGCGCTCGTTCATTCGCTGGAACTGCATCCGGTCGAACGCGCGCTGATCGAAGGCCCGCTGCTTCCGATCGAAGGCATTCTGATCCGTGACGAGACCCAATGGCAAAAGTTGGGCGATGCGATTTTAAACCTCGAAAAAGAGTGGCTGGAAAAATCGGTGCCGGCTTCCGAACGCACGACGGATCGGATGGCGCAGGTGGAAGCGTCTTTAAAAGCGCGCTGGCTCAAACTCCTCCCCCGGACGGGGCTCAAGCGATTGAAGGCGGTTTAGATGAATCTCGAAAAAATTTCAGAAACGATCCAAGGCGAATTCAAAAAAAATCAGCACCTGATGAGCTTCGACGAATTCATGAAGCTCGTCGAGAAAAAGCCCCGCGAAGGGTTGAGGGGCTCGGCTCAGTACACGGCCGACATGCTCGATCATCTGGGGCACGAAGGCGAAGCGTTCAAGGCGTTCCGCGCGAAGGTCGTGGGCCAGGAGCGGGTTCAAAAACAGATTTATAATACGCTCAAAGCCTTCTCGCGCCTGGGCCTCAATAATCAGCTGATCCTGCTTCATGGCCCGAACGGCAGCGCCAAAAGCACGCTCGTCTCGGCATTAATGCAGGGGCTTGAAGATTACTCGCACCTGCCCGAAGGCGCGCTTTACACGTTTTCATGGGTCTTTCCAGTGGATCGCATCGTGCGCGGAAGCTTAGGCATCCGGGGCGATGCCGACCGCAAGTCGACGAATCTCGCGTCCTACGCTTACTTGAACGAAGAAGACATCGCCTGCGTGATCCCGAGCGAGCTTCGCGATCACCCGGTATTGCTCGTACCGAGCGATGCGCGCCAAGAGTTCTTTCAGAGCCTCGATCTGGGCGGATCGTTTCAGGTTCCGCAGCGCTTGACCGAAGGCGGCCTTTCGCATCGCGATCATTTGATTTTTCAGGCGTTGCTCAACAATTATCAGGGTGATTTCTCGCAAGTCATGCGCCACGTGCGGGTGGAGCGTTTTTATCTGTCGCGCGTTTACCGCGCGGGTCTCGTCACGGTCGAGCCTCAGATGCACGTCGATGCTCAATACCAGCAACTGACGATGAACCGCTCGCTCTCGCAGCTTCCCTCGTCGCTTCAAGGAATCAACCTGTTCAGCATCAGCGGCGATCTGACCGACGCCAACCGGGGCGTGATCGATTATAACGATTTATTAAAGCGTCCGATTGACTCGTACAAATATCTGCTCAGCGCCTGCGAAACCGGCACGGTCAGCGTCGGCCATAGCATCGTTCACATCGATGCCGTTTTCATCGGCTCGTCAAACGAGCTTCAGCTCGATGCCTTTAAGGAATACCCTGATTTCAGCTCGTTCAAGGGCCGCATCGAACTCGTGAAGGTACCTTATCTGCTGAAGCTGCATCAAGAGCTTGAGGTGTATGCTCCGATTTTAAAGAGCATCGCGGGCGAAAAAGCACTCACCCCGCACACCGCTTGGGCGGTCGCGTTTTGGGGCATCCTCACCCGTCTGAAAAAACCGCATCGCGAACGCTACGGCAGCGAGCTTGCACCGACGATCGACAAGCTCACCCCGCTCGATAAATTGAAACTTTACGATACCGGCGAAGTCCCCGAGCGCCTGACGAACGAAGAGCGCAAGCTGCTTCGGGCCAATCTCGACCGCCTGCTCGACGAATATCAAAACGTGCCTTATTACGAAGGCCGAACGGGGGCCTCGGCGCGCGAGTTGAAGTCCGTCCTGATCGATGCCGCCCAGAACCCCGAGTTCAAGACGCTTTCGCCGCTCGCGGTCGCCCACGAGCTTCGCAAGTTCGTCAAACGCACGAGCGAATACGAGTTTTTGCGCCAAGACCCGGTCGACGGTTATCACCACCACGAAGGCTTCATCGAGACGATGCTGACCGAATACGCCGTAAAGGTCGACCGCGAGGTTAGAGAATGCCTGGGGCTTTACGAAACGAAGCAGTGGATGGATTTCATGAAGAAGTACATCACCCACGTCTCGTCGTTGCTCAAGAAAGAAAAAATCAAAAACCCGATCACGGGCGGCTACGACGAGCCTGACCAGACCCTACTCGACGAGTTCGAGTCGATCGTGGGCGCTCCCGACGAAACTTCGGCTAAGGAACAATTCCGGCAGAACATCATCACCCAGATCGGGGCTTGGGTGCTCGATCATCCGAAAGAGCCGATGGATTACTTCAAGGTCTTCCCCGAGATGAAGCTTCGGCTCGAAAAACATTTTTACGAAAGCCAGAAGTCCCTGCTTCAGAAAATGAACTCGGCGCTCAAGATGTTCGGAACCGATCACGAAGACTCCTCTTCGGAGGGCTCGCGACTCGCCCGCCAGACGCTCGAAAACATGCAACGCAAGTTCGGCTACAGCATCGACGGCGCGAAGGAAGTGATCGGGTTTCTCATGTCGCGCAAGTACTGATTATTTCGCCCGGCGCAGGATCACCATGTCGGTGTAACCCGGGTTTTCCATCGTCCGGGTGCAAGCCTGGTCTTCGCACGGAAGCAGCTTCACGATCTGGCGCGAGCTTTGTCCGACGAAGATGATCTTGAAGGTCCGAGCCTGTTGGCCTTGCGTGCTCTTTTGAAGCATACAGCTCGACGGAGTGTACTGATAACTCATTGTGCGGCTTTTGCCGTTCGCTTCGTCGGTTCCCGAGTAAGCGACCGTTCCGTTCGTGGCCTGGCCCGCTTGAATCGTCGAAGTCACGCGGATGACTTGAGAACCCGAAACCAAGTTCGAGATCCACACGCCGGCCAGATCGATCGTCTCGCAGGTCTGGGCAGTCGGACGCAGTTCCGTCACCGTCTCGGGCAAGCGCTCGTCGATGTAAAGATGGATCGCCTTCAAGGCCGAAGCGACGTTCGAATCGGCCGAGGCCGGGTCGTTCACGACGTTGGTGGCTCCTGAAAGATTCGTGAGCGTCACTTGCTCGGTCGCGGTAGCGGCGGTCGAAGCAGAACCGGCATCGGTCTTTCCTTGCAGCACGAGCGATCCCGTCATCAAATCCGAAACGGCCTGATAGGTTTTTCCGGCGCTGGTATCGATCGAAAACGACGTGTTCATCACCTTGCCTTGATAGAGCGAGACTGAGATCATGAACGTTCCGTTTTCGGCGGCCGTGATATTGTAGCCCAGCGAGGCGTCCGAGGCGACGACGCCGATTTTTTGGAACTGAAGCGCTGCTGTGGGAGTCGCCTGAATCTCGGTTTTACCGTCATTGCTCGGCACCTTCGCATCGAGCACCGTCGATTGTCCGGTTTGATTTCCACTCAAGTTCGCTTTGACTCCGTTTTTGGTCTGGACCTGACGGGCCTGACACGCGGTTAAAAGAGCGAGAATGCACCAGCCATAGGCTAAATTTTGAATCTTCATGGTGCCGAAGTTTACATTATCCGACAAAATAAATCAACCACTTTTTTACACACAACGGGTTTAATTGAATTTGCGAAATCCGCCGCCATCCGTTAAGTTCGGGTGGAAGTTCATGGTCAAAGGCGTTCAACGACACATTTCCAAAGATCAATTTCTCGTGACTCATGCGGTGTACCCGAAGCATGCCGGGGTCCGACTCGACCGTTTTCTGATGGAGCGCTACCGCCACCGCTCGCGCGAGCAACTCAAACGCGCCATTGAATCGGGGGCCATCACCGTCATTCGCGAGGGCTCGACCCACCTTCATGCCGGCCGAATGAAGGCAAGCTTCGGTCTGCAACCGGGCGACGTCGTGCGCGTGCTTTCCACCCGCCACCCCGAGCCCGAGGTCAATTTCAATTACCGAATTTTGTACGAAGACGCCGACATCGCGGTCGTGGACAAACCGCCGAACCTTCCCGTTCACCCTAGTGGAAGATTCTTTTTTAACTCTCTGTTGATTCACTTGAAAACCGACGGGTACTCGAAAGAGCTGAGGCTGGAGCGCGATTACTTCCTCGTCCATCGCATCGACAAAGAGACGAGCGGCGTGCTTCTGATCGCCAAAACCCGCGAGGCCTGCAATGTCCTCACCGCCCAGTTCCGAAATCGCGAGACGCAGAAGTATTATCTCGCCATCGTTCACGGCGCTCCGACTGAAAAGACTTTCACGGTGAACCAGCCGATCGGCCGCATTCCGAAAAATCGGGTGGGCTTAAAGATGTATCCTCTCTCTGAAACCGAAGGCGGCCTTTCAAGCCTCACCGACTTTGAAGTGGTCGAGACTCGCGTCGGAAACGCATCGCAGACTTATACCCTGCTGGCCTGCTTTCCGAAGACAGGGCGTCAGCACCAGATTCGCTCGCATGCCGAGATCGCGGGTTATCCCCTCGTGGGCGACAAGGTGTACGGCATGAGCGACGACGATGTGTTCGCTCTACTCGATGGGCACCGGGAATCCATGAAGTCAGAGGTCCGGCCCGAGCCGATCAGTGATTTTGGCAGTGATCTGGACGAAGACTTGAGCGACGAACTTACCGATGAGCTGGATGGCGACGATGACGGAGAACCGGAGTCGTTTCAGATCCCCGGCCCCACACTCGATCGGCGCGTGCTTGCCCGTTATGCCGAACTCAAAAGCAAACTCTTGCTGCCGAGGCACGCGCTTCACGCCGCAGGATTACGGTTTACCCACCCCACAACGGGCAAGGTCATGACCTTCGAGTCGCCCCTGCCGGACGATCTGCGCACTTTCTTCGAGGGAATCACCGAAGCGCCATTGCAGCCTTTTAAAACGAATCGCTGGGCTTAATCCAATCAACACACGTCCATTTTTTTAACTTCACTTCCGTCTTTCTCTCTCTCGTACTTCTCGTTTCCGAGGAGTTCTGAAGCCGGACGGCGATCGAAAGACAAGGCAGGATGCCGACTCCTCGGAAACGAGAAGTACGAGAGAGAGGCACCGAAGTAAATTTAAAACACTAACCGTTACGATTGAGGTTATTCAAATCTTCAAAGGCGATTTTCAGCCGCTGCATCATACTCTCTTCACCCTTCCGTAACCACACGCGTGGGTCGTAGTACTTCTTGTTCGGAGCATCCGCGCCTTCGGGGTTTCCGAGCTGGCCTTGAAGGTAGGCCTTCTTCGATTCGTAAAAATTCTTCACGCCTTCCCAAAACGCCCACTGCGTGTCGGTGTCGATGTTCATCTTGATCACGCCGTAGCCGATCGCTTCGCGAATTTCGCTTTGAAGCGAACCCGAGCCGCCGTGAAACACGAACGACACCGGTTTCGGACCGGTTTTGAATTTCTTTTGAACGAAGTCGTTCGAATTTTTGAGGATGATTGGAGAAAGCTTCACGTTACCGGGTTTGTACACGCCGTGCACGTTTCCGAACGAGGCCGCGATCGTAAAAGCCGGACCCACCTCTTTCAAATGCTCGTAAGCATAGGCCACGTCTTCGGGCTGGGTGTAGAGCTTCGAGTTATCGATGTTGGAGTTATCGACACCGTCTTCTTCGCCGCCCGTCACACCGAGTTCAATCTCGATTGCGGTTTCGATCGCGTGCATGCGCTTGAAGTACTTCGCGCTGATTTCGACGTTTTCGGCCAATGGCTCTTCCGAAAGATCGAGCATGTGCGACGAGAAGATCGGCTTTTTGTAGGTTTTATAGTGCGCCTCGCCCGCATCGAGCATGTGGTCGATCCACGGGAGCAGCTTTTTCGCCGCATGATCGGTGTGCACCACGACCGGCACGCCGTAAGCTTCGGCCATGCGCTGAATGTGATGCGCGCCCGAGATCGCGCCTAAGGCCGCGGCCTTTTCGTTTTCAAGCTTCAGGCCTTTTCCGGCGAAGAACTGGCCGCCACCGTTCGAGAATTGAATGATCACTGGGGAGTTCACCGTCTTCGCCGCTTCCAAAACGGCATTCGCCGAGTCGGTGCCGATCACGTTCACCGCAGGCAGCGCGAATTGGTTTTCTTTCGCGTATTGATAAAGTTCCTGAAGGGCCGACCCGTAAACAAGTCCTGGTTTCAATTTCATGATGAATCTCCTCTTTAAAACGTCATTTTCGTCATATCATGTTTTGACGACGAATGTCTTCAAATTCGTAAATTCGTGCATCCCGATTTCGCCCAGTTCGCGGCCATAGCCGGACGATTTCACCCCGCCGAACGGCAGCCTCGGGTCGGACGCCACGAGCCCGTTGACGAAGAACGAACCGGATTGGATTTTCGTGACGGCTTTTTCAACTTCGTTCCTATCGTCCGACCAAAAGCTGGCGCCGAGCCCGTAACGGGTTTCGTTCGCCACCTCGATGGCCTCGTCCAGACTTTTGACCCGGTACAGGGCCGCGACCGGCCCGAAGATTTCTTCGCGCCGAAGTTTGGCCTCTTTCGGAATGTCCTCTAAGACGGTCGCCGGATAATACGCTCCCGCGCCTTCGGGAACCTTTCCGCCCAGCAATAGTTTCGCGCCTTTTTGAACCGCCTCGGCGACCAGTCCATGCAAAGCATCGCGCGCCGCAACCGACACGACCGGACCGTAATCCGTCGTATCGAGCATCGGGTCGCCCATGACTTTGGCGCGCATGGCTTCGACGAATTTGCTTCGAAATGTATCGTAGATCGCGTCATGGACGATGAACCGTTTGGCCGCAATGCAAGACTGCCCGTTGCAAATTAACCGCGCTTTCGCACCCGTCTCGGCCGCCGCATCGAGCGACGCCGACGGCATCACAATAAAGGGATCGCTTCCGCCGAGCTCCATCACTGATTTTTTGATCGCATGGCCCGCACGCGAGGCGACGTCGCGACCCGCGCCCTCGCTTCCGGTCAGGGTCACGCCCTGAATGCGAGGATCGTCAATGATCGCCGCGACCGCATCCGAGCCGATCAGCAAGGTCTGAAACGCGCCTTCCGCACCCGAATCATTGAAAATCGCTTCGATCGCCAACGCGCATTGTGGAACATTCGAGGCGTGCTTCAGCACGAACGAGTTCCCCGAAAGCAAAATCGGCGCCGCACACCGAAAGACCTGCCAGAGCGGAAAATTCCAAGGCATCACCGCGAGCACGACTCCGATCGGAAGCGATCGCAGTTCGGCGACTCTTCCGTCGCCCAGATCGATTCGTCGAGGGTCCAGCTGACGAAGCCCCGTTTCGGCGTAATGCCGGCAGTTCCAGGCGCATTTCTCGACCTCTTGAAGGGCGGACTGAAAGGTCTTGCCCATTTCGAGCGTCATTAAGCGCGCGAGCTCGTCTTTTCGTTCCGTTAAGAAGCCGGCGGCCTTCAGTAACACTTGAACGCGTCGTCTGCGCTCTTCGAGAAGATCGTCGAGGTGGCGGTGATACACCTCCCAGGCGCGCTGAATCCGCCGCCCGACCTCTTCGGACGAATACGGAGGAAAAGTTTTCAGGGTTCTTCCATCGACGGGGTTCGTGCTTGAAATGCTCATTCCGAAATCATACGCGCTCGACGCGAGCTGGCGCAAGTTGGAAGCGTTCGAAGCGGTGCAGCTCTTCCTCGATGCGTTTTTTGAGCGCGGCAGAGCGGTGTTTTCCGATCCAAGTCCATTGTTGCAGAAGCATTTTTTTCTTTTCGCGATCCGTCTTCAAATCGACGGCGGCGACGATCCGATCGCCGATCAGGACGGGGAGCGCAAAATACCCGAACTGACGCTTTTCTTTCGGCAGGTACGCCTCGAAGCGGTGCTCGTAATCGAAAAAAGCGGTCAAGCGTTTACGCTGAATCACCAGCGGATCGAACGGCGAAAGCACATGCACTCGCTCGCCGATCGGGGGCGCCGAATCCAGGGTTTCAGGAAGCGCCCAATGCTCGCCCTTCACTCCCTCGATTTGCACCGGCAGCAATTCCTTTTTCCGAACCCGCGCCTCCATTCGCTTCAAAATGGAGCGCTTCAAACCGGGTTCGAGGTAACACACGGAATCGAGACTGACCACGGCCTGTGAGCGAAGGGCACGATCGAGCAGGTAATCCTCTTTTTCTCGCCGGGTAGCCGCCTTGGGGAGTCGACTCCAACCGAAGTGCCGTTCCGTCAGTTCGTATTTTTTGAGCATTCCCACGCGTTCGCTGATGGTGAGTTGCCCGCCGTAAAACCCAAGCTGCAGTGCCTTTTTCGAGGGCTTACGGCTGGCCCAAGGATGGGTTTTCTCGACCAGCACCTCGTCCTCGATGTCGCGAATCGAAAGCGCGCCGTCCTTGCGGATCGTGCGAAGCACACGGCGAAGTTCGGCGGGCGCGACGCTTCGGTACCACGAGCTCGGATGTTTGCGAAAGTCCTTCATGTCTGAAATGTAAAACCGAAAATCGCGAGTCGGGATGTACGACAGCGCATGGGTCCAATACTCAAAAACGCTTTTGTCGCGAGTCTGCGCCCGGTGCAGGTCTTCTCGGTGATAGCCCGGAATCCGGTCGTACAAAATATGATGATGGCAGCGCTCGATCACATGAATGGTGTCGATCTGAACGTAGCCCAAATGCTCGACGGCCCGGCGAACGGCATCGGGGCCGCGACCAAAGGGCTCGTCTTGATCGAGCCGTTGAGCATGGATCCACAGGCGTCGGGCGCGTTCTTTCGAAAGGATTTCCGTCACGCTATGATTTTACGCAAACTTCCCTTAAAATGGAATGGTCATGATTTCACGATTCAAGGATTGGTATCAACAAAACCGCCGCTGGGTCCCGATCGGGGGCTTCGTGCTGGGTTTTTTGTTCGATGCCATCATGCTCAAGCGCATTGACGAATTGTCGGTGTTGATTCAGCAAGCGCTTTACCTGGCCGCCTCGGCCGCGCTGATCGCGATCGAATTTCGCGAGCACGTCGCCGAGATCGCCCCGCCTCGTCCTCTCCTCAAGCTGTGGCCCTACCGCGAGTTTTTGCTGCATTTTTTGTTGGGGACGCTCCTCAATAGTTATACGATCTTCTACTTCAAAAGCGCCTCGGCGCTGACCTCATTCGTGTTTATTTTTCTGCTCGTAGCGCTTTTGACGGCCAACGAATTTCTTCGGTTCGGTAAATCGCAGACTCAGGTGCACCTCGCCCTCTGGTCGCTTTGCGTGGTTTCGTACTTCGGTTCGCTCTCGCCGATTCTGCTCGGATTTACGGGCATGCTTCCGTTTTTGCTGGGCGGGTTCCTCTCGGTGCTGGTGTATTTATTGTATCTGCGAATGCTTCAGCCGCGCCTAGGCCTCGACGCAAGACACTTCCGCAGGCATCTGATTTACCCCTATGCGGGCGTCCATGCGCTGTTGATTCTACTCTATTTTGCGCATGCGATCCCGCCGGTGCCGCTTTCGGTGTCGTACATGGGGATCTACCACCGCATCGAAAAACGCGACGGGCAGTATGCCTTGGGCTACACCCGCCCGTGGTGGAAGTTTTGGCAGCATGGCGACGAGACCTTTGTCGCCTATCCCGGCGATTCGGTGTATGCGTTCGCGCAGATCTTTTCGCCCGCTCGTTTTCGCGATCAACTTCGGATGCATTGGATGCTCTGGAGCGAGCGAAGGGGCTGGCAAACGCAGGACGAGATCCCCCTCGAAATCATCGGCGGGCGCGACGCCGGTTATCGCGCGTACACGAAGAAAAACAGTTACCAACCCGGCCGATGGCGGGTCGCGATCGAAACGATGGACGGCCGCGAGGTCGGGCGGCTGACGTTTGAGATCGAGGCAGCGGATCCAAGTACGACGGATTCCGGCACTCAAAAACCGATGCGATTTGATTTGAGATGAAAAAAATGGAGCCGATGAGCGGACTCGAACCGTCGACCTACGCTTTACGAAAGCGTTGCTCTACCAACTGAGCTACATCGGCTTAAAAAAGTGGGGTGACTAAGGGGACTTGAACCCCCGACCCTCGGAATCACAATCCGATGCTCTAACCAACTGAGCTATAGTCACCACAATCGTCGAATGAACGAGCCCCTAAAGTAATCCAACCCCGCCAGCTCTGTCAATCCATAACCCTCCAAAAGACTTGACTATTCTTTCCTTTCTGAGTCAGCCTTAGGGGATGAACACCTCGAAAACACTTCTTTTTTTGACCATTTGCACTATTGCTTTGCCTTTCACCCTGAACCGCGCGAACGCAGGGGTTTTCAACATTCCCGAATTCGTCGATTACCAAAGCTGGGCCGTGGGCTTTGAGCCCGAGGTCACGCTTTCGGGCGCCGACAACACCGCGAGCACCGGCATTGCGACCAACTTCAAGTTCACCTACGGCATCACGCCGATTTCAAACCTACAAGTGGGCCTAGGCTTCGGATCGGGCTCGCGCGGATTTCGCGCCGGCGGCACCTACTCGTTCGACTTCATCCCCGACCTCGAAGGACAACCCGGATTCGGCGTCGCCCTCCAAGGCTATTACTACAAACTGAAAGGGTCGGTCGGGCAAACCGAGGCCACGCTCTATCCTTACCTGCACCATCTGATCACGGGCACTTCGGGCGTGGATTACGACCCGTACGTTGCCGTTCCGTTCGGATTGGCCTTCTACGACGGAAACTACCGCACGATCGGCCAATTCGTCATCGGAAACTACTTTCGGACTTCGCAACACTTCGGCTTCAACCTCGAATTGGGGATGAACTGGAAAGACACGGATACTTATCTTTCGACTGGAATCACCTATCGTGATTAATCCCGTGATTCACCCTCTGTCGAGCGTACCGCGCGAGAGCTTGCGGCACATCAAAGGGGTTTGCTTCGATATCGACGATACCTTTTCGTCGCACGGAAAAATCACGGCCGAAGCCTTCGACTCGCTTTGGGCGCTCAAAAACGCGGGCTTCACTCTGATTCCCGTCACCGGACGCCCCGCCGGATGGTGCGATCACATTGCGCGCTTCTGGCCGGTCGATGCCGTCGTGGGCGAAAACGGCGCCTTTACCTTCTTCATGCACGAAGGAAAACTGAAGCGTTTCGACACGCTCCCCGAATGGGAAGCGAATCAGGCGCGGACAAAGCTTGCCTCACTCAAGGCCGACATCATGGGGGCCTACCCGCAGGCACGGTTCGCGTCCGATCAAGCGTATCGCGAGTACGATTTGGCGATCGATTTTTGCGAGGACGTGCCCCGCTGGTCCGAAAACGAAATCGACTCGCTCGTGAAGTTCTGCGAATCGCGCGGAGCGATCGCGAAGATCTCGTCGATTCACGTCAACACCTGGTTCGGGCATTACACGAAGATCGACGGCATCCGAAAATTCTTGCATGATGCGCGGATGGTTCTGGGCCTTCCGATTCCCGAATTCAATGATTATGTGTTCGTAGGCGATTCGCCGAACGACGAACCGATGTTCGCGGCGTTCTCTCAGAGTGTCGGGGTCGCCAACGTGCGGCCGTTTCTTCCGCGAATCAAACATCCGCCCAAATTCATCACCGCTTCAGAAGCGGGTGCGGGCTTCGCGGAGCTTGCAAAATTTCTTCAAACGTAAAATCCATCACGGGCCAATTCGCGTTCGAGACGTGGTTGAAGTGCCACCATTCGTTTTTGATCCCGGTGAATCCGTTTTCCTTCATGGTCTTCTGAAGCAGATCGCGAAGCCTGCGCGACTCGGGCGTACCGCCCGCATACTGAGTGTAGGCCTTCTCGTTCATCTCGTCGAAGTCGGACGGCATCGCGACCGGCTGACCGGTCTTGAGCGAGACCATCGACAGGTCGACGGCGCATCCCCGATTGTGCGACGAACCCGTTTTCGGGTCGGCCAAAAACTGACGATTGGGTTCGCTCGATTCGTCCCAAAAAAGCTTCGTCACCGACCAGGGGCGATAGCCGTCGAAAATCAAAAGCCCGTAGCCCAGAGGCTTCAGCGACCAATGCACGTTCAAAAGGTCTTCGGCGACGTGCCTCAATAGAAACGCGCGTGGTTGCGAATACACCGCACGACCGATGAAGTTATCAGCACGGGCATAACGCACGTCAAAGCGGAGGGTTTTCTCGATTTCTTCGAGATGCGCGAGCTCCAGACTTCGACCCTCCAGCTTCAGCGAGTAGATCATTCAATCGTCCAATTCGCCCACATCGTCGTCTTCGCGGGGCGCGAGATAGCGCGAGTATTCTTCGGTAAACGCGATCGGGGATGCGCCCGGTTCGTACTTCACCCGGTCGACGAACAACACGCCGAACAAGTGATCCAGCTCGTGTTGGAATACGGTCGCTAAAAACCCTTCGGCCACGATCTTTTTCGGCTTGGCCTCGAGGTCGAGGTAATCGATCTGCACCTTGCGCGGACGATACACGAGCCCTCGCAATTCGGGCACCGAGAGGCAGCCCTCCCAATAGCCTTGAGTCGCTTCGTCCAGCACGGTGATCTTCGGGTTGATGATCACAGTCAAAGGAAGAGGCTCGCGTTCGCCCTGTTCATTCAGTTGTTGCTCGGCATAGCGGGGATGATCTTCTTGATAATCGATGATAGCGACGGCGAGCGACTCATGCACCTGCGGGGCCGCGATGCCGATTCCGCCGTACTCGTTCATGGTCTCGATCAAATCGCGGACGAGCGCCCGGGTTTCGGGCGAAAGGATTTCGCTTTTGCTGAGCGTGCGCGCTTTTTTACGAAGGACGGGATGCCCCATGCGGGCGACTTTACGGATAGCCATATCACGCAATTTTCTTTGATTTCTGCTCGTCCGTCAAATCCAGATAGGCCGTGACCCGGTTGCGGCCCCCTTCTTTCGAGGCATAAAGCGCCAGATCGGCGCGCTGAAGCACCTCTTCATCGCTAGCGCCGCACGAAGGATAGGCCGAAACGCCGATGCTGGCCGAGACTTTTCCCAGAGGCTGGAATTCGCCGAACGGAAAGGGCGTCGTTTCGATCTTGGCGCGAATCGTCTCGGCCATCGCGCGGGTTTCTTCGAGCGTCGAGTTTCGGCAAAGCACCACGAACTCCTCGCCGCCGTAACGGCAGGCCAGGTCTTGGGCTCGGACCGTTTCTTTCAGGATGCGAGCGACGCCGCGAAGCACTTCGTCCCCGGCGGGATGGCCGTTGCGGTCGTTGAATTTTTTGAAGTGATCGACGTCGATGAACACGATACCGTACTCGCTCCCGAACGACTGCGCTTGGTGATGCACGCTCGCCAAGGCTTCCTTGAAATAGCGGTAATTGCGAAGCCCCGTCATGCCGTCGGTGGTTGAAAGATTTTTCAGGACTTCGTTCATCTCGTGAAGCTCTTGGTTGGCGCGTTTCACGTCGGTCACGTCGCGAGCGATGAACTGAATGACTTCGATGTAATCGAGGATCTTGAGCGTCGTCGCGGAAACGTCGAAAAACAGCGTCTCGTTCCCGGTTTTAAACTCGACCTCGCCTTGCATACGATGATCGCTTTGCGTTTGAAAATTTTTGAGCGCCGCCTCGAAGCCCGCGCGATCGCCCATCAGGGCGGGGAACTCCTGCCCCAGGATCTCGACTTCCATGCGGTCGAGCAAGGCACAGGCGGCAGGATTGCACTCCAACACCCGAAGCGAATTCCGGTCGATCAAAAAAACGGCTTCGGACATTTTCTGAAACAGATCGGAATAATTCGCGAGCTGCGAAAGCGTCCCGCCAACGACCCGGCCGCCGAGCATTTCTTGAAGGATGTCGTCTTTGGTCTTCGCCATACTGACTTCATCGGCAAAAGCGTCAAAAAACTGTAGCTTAATACCTAAGTATTTGATTTTAAAAGAATAAAGAGAGACTTAGAATGAGACAAAATTTGACACTCCAGCTGCGCGGTGTTAATTCAGGTTTTGGGGAAACTTGTGAGAGAAAGACCATGAAATTCAAATTCTTATTTGTCCTTTGCGCCGTCACGCCGTTTCTGGCCCATCCTGCTTCCGCAACGATCATTCAGATTCTGCATACGAACGATCTTCATGCCTCGCTTGAAACTTCCGGCGCTCCGAAAGACGGTACCCCCGAATACGGCGGATGGGCCCAAGTCAAAACCGTGATGGATCGCCTGACCGACGAAGCCCAGCAAAAAGGGATCGAAACCCTGAGACTCGACGCCGGCGATTTTTCGGAAGGCACGAGCTTTTATTTCCCGGACCACGGCCAAGACGTGCTGCGCGCGTTTCAACACATGGGCTACGACGCGACGGCGCTCGGAAACCATGACTGGCTGATGGGCGCCCGAAGTCTGAACCAATCGCTGGGCGAGATGCCCTTTTCGTTTCCGATTCTGTCGGCCAATTTAAAAATCAACTCCGCGCTGAAGAACCTGAAAAAGCAAATCATCCCGTCGGCGCAATTCGTTCGTGGCGGAGTCCACATCGGCGTGTTCGGCCTTTCGACCGACGAGGCGCTCTACAAATGGATCACTCGCATTGATTCGAAAAAGAAGGATCTTCAGATCGTCAACTTCCGCGACGACTCCAAACCGGGCATCGCCAACCGGATGATTCGCAAGCTTCGCAAACGCGACGATCTGGTCATCGCGCTCACCCATATTGGTTACGACGAAGACCAGTTGCTCGCTAAAAATTCTCGCGGGCTCGATCTGATCGTGGGCGGCCATTCGCATACGGTGTTGGAGAGCATGAACCTGACACCCGATCGAGACGGACATACCGTGCCGATCGTGCAAACCGGATTTAACGGAAAGTATGTCGGAAGAATCTTGGTCGACGTCGAACCCGGGAAGCGCCCGCAGGTCCTGACCTACGAGCTGGTTCCGGTCCCGCACGATACTCCGCAAGATCCGGTCATTGCCCAAGACGTCGCGCTCGCGAAAGAACGGGTGGAAGCGCTCTATTTACCGGCCAAGCTGGATGAAGTGATCGGCCAATCGAAGGTCCGGCTCGTCTCGGGCGAAAACGGGCCGACGGCTTACAGCAAATTCGCCGTCGATGCGATGAAGGACGTGACCGACGCTCAAATCGGTCTCGACGTGGGCGCCTTCCATGGCGGCACGGCTCAAGCCGCGGGCGACGTCACCCGTCTGAAACTGATGGAGATGTACCCGCGCAAATTCGAAGTGGCCCAGAACGAAGGGCTTTACGTTTACGAGGCTCGCATTCCGGGTTGGGTGCTGGCGCTCGGCCTCAAATACGCGGTGAAGTTCGGCGCCTTTCTTTCGTTCAGCGGTTTGACCTTCGACGTGTATCAGGTTTCCAATTCCCAATGGAAACACGACCAAAAAGAGTATCGTGATTCGATCAAACAATTCTCGGTGACTCCTTATCGCGTGCGAAACATCCAGGTTGACGGCGCCCCGATCTGCCGGTTCTGTAGTTACACGGTGGCCGCACCCGAATCGCTGATTCGCGGAGCCTGGGGCATTACCTCGCTGACGAAGCTGATTATCCGGGACGGGCACCCGACGCCGCATACGATTTGGGATGCGATGACCTTTCATCTTTATCGGATCAAGACGATCGAACCGATCAGCGAGAACGATCACTTTAACTCGCGAGAGTTTTCGAACGGCTACCGCCGGGCTCACTCAAAAGGAATCGACCCCGAGGGTTACGACCCGCTCGAAGGAGCCGACGCGCCCTGGAGTCATGATCACGGTTCGGCATCGGCCATCGTGACGGATTTCTTCAACGACGTGCAAAAGCATATCCTCAATCCGAAGCTGATCGAGCAAGATGAAAAGGACGAGCAGTAAGATCTGCTAATAGTTTAACCAGAGTTCGACCTTCTTGCCGTAGGGCCTGGCCCCCATGGCTTTGATCGTGAAGACTTCCTTGAGCGGCATTCGCCATTTACGCTCGAAGTAACGGGCGAGCCACTCCGCGCGCGAGAACGAAAACAGAAAATCGCTGTGTCCGAAATCGCCGGGAGAACGCTCTTTTTCGCTCGCCTCGTCGGCAAATCCCCTCACCTCGACCTTCAACCCTTTTTTGAATTCGGCCGGGGTCAGCTTTTCGGCGATGCGGTCGATCGCGGGGTACCACGATTCGCGGACCGAGGGCTCACCCTCGGCAAACACGTCGTCGCCCGAAAGTTGGATGAGCAACCCTTCCGGTTCGAGCGCGATGCGAATGCCGTCGGTGCGACCCGAAAAAATCGAGTCTTGAAGAAAGGATTGAAAGAGCGCCTTGAGCTGCGGATCCGCCGTCCGAGCCGTCTCGACGACCGGAGGCGCGCTCGACGGCGGAACCGTGATGACGGAAACGCCGTTCTCGTTCGTGGCAGAAATCGGTCCAGCAGCTTCGCTCTTGGTTTTGGGTTGGGCTTCTAATTGCCGGCGCTCGTTCGCATACAACGCGAAGGCCATCAAAAACAGGCCCAGGAACACGACCGGGTTTTTCATGTGTCCGTCCACTTCGGATCTTCGGCAAGGCGGCCCAGCATCTTGTCGCGAAGCAATTCGGCGTTCACGCCGTCTTGGATGCCGTTCATGCCTTCTTCGAGCAAAGTAAAATACAACCGACAGCGATCGAGCGCCACGATCAGACGCTCGGGATAAACCGCCTGAAGCCATTGCTGCAGAATCAAAGACAGCACGAAGGGAATGAAGGCCGCCGCGACCGAAGCCTGCGGACGATTCAGTGCGCCCATGATCATGAACAGGCTTCCGATCAGCCCGACGACGGGAACGACTTGAAGGCCGTGATCGATTCCGTTTTTGGCGATCGCGAACAATTCCTGAAAGCGGATCAGATGATTGCGGATGAATTGATTGAGCTGCACTTTTTCGTAGCCGTCCATCACGCGTTTTAAGAGATAACGCACGAGCGGGTCTTTCAGTTCTTTTCGAAGGCTCTCGGTCGCGAGTAAGCCGTCGCGACGGACGGTTTGGGCCAATTCTTCCAGTTGGACGATGAGTTCTTTCGGGTCATGCGATTCGAACGCGAGCAGGCGTTTCAGCATGCCGTTTTCCAACTCCTTCGGAAACTGAAGGCAGGAGAACGCGACCGTTCCCGATACCACGGTCAGGACCGACAGAAACCAAACCGCGAAGCCGGACGAAAATCCGCCGATTTGCGTACAAAACATCAGGAACACGAAAAGCGCGAAATAGCCAAAGCCCTTGATCATCCTTAAGGCTAGTGTAACCTAAATGAAGATGAATCCACAAAAAAACAAATCGCGCCGGAAAATCGCCCTATCCGCGATCATTGTCGTCGTGATCATTGCAGGCTGGATTTACCGCGCTCAAAGCGCGAACCCCCTCACCCATGCCCTTTCGATCGAGTGGATCGACAACCAGTTTCCCGAAAAAATTGACGAAGAGCTGAATCCGAACCCGACGACCGATACCCAAAGCTGGACGATTCTTCCGTTCGGTTACACGCTCGGGCCCTGGCCCGTGTTTTTTCAGGGCGAACCCATTGTCATGAATTTGACGTACCAAAAAGGCCCGCCGAAAAAATTCATCCAATACCTCGTTCAGGACTGGCGTCCCGCCGAAATCGAACTGACCCTCGAAGGCCCTCGCACCTTAGACCGCAGCCTCACCGCGAGCGCCTGGAAGAAATGCTTCGGAAGCCAGTTTTCTTGCCGAAGCGACAAGAAAAAGTTCCTGACCTACGCCTATCCCGAATGGCTGAAAAATCCCGACATCCCCATCCAGGCGACCTGGTTTGAAAGCTTGGATCCCTTGGCCGCGCGCGGAGTTCACTTTCATCTGAACGCCGGCACCTATTCGGTCGACCGTTATACCGTGATCACCGACCGGGGCGCGCTTCAGAATTTTTCACTGAAATACGTGAACACGCCCGTCGGCGAATCGGCGAAGACGCTTTTCACCCGCATCATGGGCGGCATGAAAGTCAAAGACGCGCTTTCAGGCTCTCGGCTGTGGATTCAAAACAAAATCGAGACGGTCAATCTCGATCAGATTCGATCAATCCCCGATCCGAAGCTTCGGATGATGAAGCTCATTCAGGTGCAGAACTGGATTTTTTCATTGTTGTCGGTCGATCCGACTCAGGTCGCGCCGTTCTTTCACCTGGCGGGGGTGACTCACCTGCTGGCGATGGATCTTTTGAAAGCGAACACGCGGTCGTTTGAAAGCCAGGAAGCCTGGATTCTGAACTCCAAGCCCTTGCTGGAGACTCTTATCAAATACGCGAACGACTTCGAGTCCACGCCCGCCCATCAGGCGGCGATCAAAAACATGGAAGCCCTCTTGCAGGACTTTCTGCTGACTCAGGAACGCATGACCGGCGCGAAAAAATAAACTACCTCAAGCGGGTAACCGATGATTTTTCCAAAACGAAATCATCCTGACCGTCATTCCCTACTTGGCGAAATTTCAAAGACACGCTAAGATAACGCTTCTTTTTAAGGCTTTTGCAATTCATTTCGAAGAATAAAACATGATCATCAGAGGGACGATAGCTGACCTGAGCTGCTCCCAAGCTGTCGTCGCATCTCATTGAATGAATGGTTTCGAGGTTCCGAACGGTATAAATGAAAATCCGACTTTTTATCAGAAGGGCAGAGATTTTGGAGGGAGCCAATCGAAGAAGACTAGACTCATCTGAGCGATCCACACGTTGATCCAAACTCCGATCCACACGTCCGTTCATGATATTGATGGGAAGTCCAAGCTGAGCTTGACTGGAAGAAGCCGCAAAGAAAGCCACTAAAACAATAAGAATTCTCATCGATTTGTCTCCTGTCGATTAACTTAAAAGCAGGAGATTACAATATCAGATCTTTTTGGTCAACATTTTTTATAGTCAATTCTGCGATTCAACGATTTCTATTTAAAACTTTGTAGAAGTTTCGAGCGCCGCGATCCGCTCGTCGAGCGGCGGATGCGACGAGAAAAGCTCGCGGAAACCGCGATTCTTGTTCGCCGCGATTTGGAACGCCTGAATCGACGCCGGCGCCGGATGCGCATCGTCCCCGATCGGCGATTCGTAGGCGCGTTTCAAGGCCTGTAAAGCCCCGATCATCTTCTCGCGACCGGCCAAGCGGGCTCCGCCCGCGTCGGCACGGTATTCGCGGTAACGCGAAAACCAAGCGACGACGATCGTTCCTAAAATCGAAAAGAAAATCTCGAACACGAAAACGAGAATGTACTGCAAAAACGGCGAACCGCCCCGGTCGTCTTCGTCCCGGTTTCGCATCGCCTGACTGATGGCGAAGGCCAAGACGCGAGCGAGGAACATCACGAACGCATTGATCACCCCTTGAATCAAGGTCATCGTCACCATGTCGCCGTTCGCAATGTGGGTGATTTCATGTCCGAGCACGCCTTCGCGCTCGTCAGGGCTCATGCGGCCCAAAAGTCCGGTCGAAACCGCGACCAAGGCGCGCGACCGGCTCGGACCGGTGGCAAACGCGTTCAACTCGGGCGAATCGTAAATTCCCACTTCGGGCATCGTGGTCAAACCGGCCGAACGCGCAAGGTGATGCACGGTCTGTAATAAATTTTGAAGCTCGGGATCGTTCGTGCTCGGGTCGACGACCTGAACGCCCATCATCATCTTGGCCATCACTCTCGACAGCATGAGCGAGATGAAGGCTCCGGCCATCCCCCACACCAGACAAAAAATCGCGAGCTGTTGATAGTCGAGCCCGTATTGATTCAGATAGGGCCGAACCCCCAGCAACGACAAGGTGGCCGAAACGGTGACGACCACGAGAATATTGACCATCATGAAAAGAAAAAAACGTTTCATGAATGACATTCTAGCACAGCCTTTCTGCCAAATTTCCTAAAAAACGCAGTTGAAACTCGTTTGCGACCGTCATCAGCTTCGCCTCGACCGAGGCATTTTCTTCGATGGCGACCATGAAGACGTCATTCAATCCCGCGCCGCAACCCTTGGCGCCGATCACGCCCGGAATTTGAATCAGACTCGAACGGATTTTTTGGGCGAGCTCGGTCTCGAGCCCAAGGCCCGACAGCCAATTCGCCCATTCGGTGAGGACAGTCAAACCGACCCGATTGCCCGTGCGGAAAGAAAGACTCAGGCGATCGACGAACGCGTTCGCGACCGCAAGGTCGATGTTCGGGCGCGATTTTTTCAAATCCACATGGGTCGGAAGCTTTTCGGCCGGAGGGGTTTGAAACAACAAAATTTGATGAAGCTCGGGCGTGTATCCGATCGCCTTGATCATCGACGGGATCCTCTGCACCTCGAAAAGTCCGTGATGCTGGTGCAGAGCTTCGAGCTGGACGGCAAGGTCGGCACCGCTGGCTTCCGGAAATTCTTTTTTATACCAGCTGAAGATTGCGGCTGATTGCGGAATCGTGCCGTTCACGAACTGCATGCCGGCGATCAGCTCGGCGGTCGAACTGCCAAAGCCCGCACCTAAGCCTTCATCGAACATTCGAAGCGCGATTTTTTGATTCGTCTGCGACAGGTATTTGCCGAGCGGCGAATCGGGATGCACCGAAACCGGCGCCCCCTTCGTGGTGGAATATTCAAACGCGGGATTCAACGCGGCCACAATGGCTTTGCCACCGTCAATCACGCTATATTCGCCCATCAGGAAAATCTTGCCCGGGACCTTGAATGGCTCCATAATGATTCCTCCGTCCAGCGCGAGTCGAGCTCGCGCCTCCGACTCAGCCCACTGCTCCTTCTAATTTCAATTCTAAAAGACGATTCGCTTCAAGCGCAAATTCCATCGGCAGCTGTTTGAACACCTCGTCGCAATAGCCGTTGATGATGAGTTTGACCGCGTCTTCGGTTTCAATTCCGCGCGCCTGCAGATAAAACAGCTGCTCTTCGTTCACCTTCGAAGCAGTCGCTTCGTGTTCGACCGTGGCCGTCGGGTTCTTCACCTCGATGAACGGCACCGTGTTGGCCTCGCAGTTCGGGCCGATCAACAGCGAGTCGCACTGAGTATGATTGCGCGCGCCCGAGGCTGAAGGGGCGACGACGACCGCTCCGCGGTAGGTGTTCTTACCGTATCCGGTCGAAATGCCCTTCGAAAGAATGCGGCTTTTCGTGTTCTTTCCGACATGGATCATCTTCGTCCCGGTATCGGCCTGCATGCGTTCGTTCGTGATCGCGACCGAATAAAATTCGCCGATCGAATCGTCGCCCTGAAGGATGCAGCTCGGATACTTCCAGGTGATCGCCGAACCGACTTCGACCTGGGTCCATGAAATCTTCGAAGCGCGGCCCTTGCAAAGCCCGCGCTTGGTCACGAAGTTGTAAATTCCGCCCTTGCCCTCGGCGTCGCCCGCATACCAGTTCTGAACGGTGGTGTACTTGATCGTCGCATTCTCTAACGCCACGAGTTCGACGATCGCGGCGTGGAGTTGGTTTTCGTCGCGCATCGGGGCCGTGCAACCCTCCATGTAGCTCACTTCCGAACCTTCGTCGGCGATGATGAGCGTGCGTTCGAACTGACCTGTTCCCTGGGCGTTGATTCGAAAGTAAGTCGACAGATCGAGCGGGCATTTCACACCCTTTGGAATGTAAACGAACGACCCGTCCGAAAACACGGCCGTATTCAAAGACGCATAGAAATTATCGGCGGTCGGAACGACCGTACCTAGGTATTTTTTTACCAGCTCGGGGTGTTCGCGGACGGCCTCCGAGATCGAACAAAAAATGATCCCGTGCTTTTTCAACTCTTCGCGCTGGGTGGTGACGACCGAAACCGAGTCGAACACGGCGTCGACGGCGACTCCGGCCAGCATTTTTTGTTCGTGCAAAGGAATGCCGAGTTTTTCGTAAGTTTCAAGCAGCTTCGGATCCACCTCGTCGAGGCTTTCCAATTTCGCTTTCTGCTTCGGCGCCGAATAGTACGAGATCGCTTGAAAGTCGATCTTGGGGTACGAGACTTCAGCCCAAGTCGGCTCTTTCATTTTTTTCCAGACCTCGAAGGCCTTCAGGCGGAACGTGAGCATCCACTCGGGTTCCGCCTTTTTGGCCGAAATGAAACGAATCGTCTCTTCCGTCAACCCGGGCGGAAGGCGATCTTCTTCGATCTCGGTGACGAAACCGTATTTGGTGTAATCCTGTGTTTTAAATTCGTTCGACATAAAATTTGATCCGATTCCCTTACCAGATTCCGAGGCGATCCTTCACTTCGTCCGACGCCATCGTCGCCGGGTCCCACTGCGGTTCGAACACGAGCTTAACCTCGGCCTCGGTTACTTCCGGATATTCGAGCAAACGCGTCTTCACGTTCCCCAAAAAGACGTCGGCGATCGGACAATGCGGGCTCGTCAGCGTCATGGTCGCCTGCACCTTCTTCGCGCCTTCGGCTTCGCTCGTAAATTTGGCCTCGTAGACCAGGCCCAGCTCGATGATCGAGATGAACATCTCGGGGTCTTCGACCGGCCGAAGCCATTCGATCAGCTCAGGATTCTTTTCGTACGTTGGCATGCTCTAGCCCCTTCTTTAACGTCGTCCACGGCAACAGCGCGCATTTGATCCGCACCGGGAAGCGCTTGATTCCGTACAACGCGACAAGATCGTCGTCTTCGTCGTCCCCGGGCAGGCCCTCGACTTGTTCGGCGCCTTGCATTTTTTTTCGAAACGCTTCGATGAGACGTTCGATTTCTTCAAGGTCGCGCCCCTGCACTTTTTCAGTCATAATACTGGCCGAGGCCATGCAGATCGAACAGCCTTCGCCCTCGAAAGTACACTGCTCCAGCTGACGACCGTTCAGCTTCAGACAAATCGCGACCTGATCCCCGCATAGGGGATTGTAGCCTTTTTCTTCCTGCGTCGCTCCTTCGATCTTTCCCCAGTTGCGGGGTGATTCGTGGTGGTCAGCCAAGATTTCTCCGAACACGTCGCGGTAACTCATGGTCCACCCCCGGTTTTCGGTTTACGCGCGAAAAACTTCGGCGCGTCCTTCAATGCTTTCAAAAACAGATCGGCTTCTTCCAATTGATTATAGAAGCTAAAACTCGCCCGGCAAGTGGCCGGAAGTCCCAAACGGAACATCAGGGGATGGGCGCAATGGTGCCCCGCCCGAACCGAGATGCCTTGCATATCAAGATACGTCGCCAGATCGTGCGCATGCACGCCCTCGATTGCGATGCTGAAAATAGGCGCGCGGTGATGAGCCTCGGTCGGCCCCAAACAACGAACGCCCGGCATGTCTTTCAGCGCCTTGAGCACATACTCGGTGATCGTATGTTCGTATTCTTCGATTCGCACTCGGCCCATCGTTTCGATGTAATCGATCGCGGCGCCGAAGCCGATCACGCCCGCGATGTCGGGGGTTCCCGCCTCGAACTTGTGCGGAAGCTCGTTCCACTCGGTATCGAGATCACCGACGTGCGAGATCATGTTCCCGCCCAGTTGATACGGCGGCATCCGCTCCAGAAGCGCTTCGCGGCCCCACAGCACGCCGACCCCGGTCGGTCCGCAAAGCTTGTGCGACGAAAAGGCCAGAAAATCGACGGGGCCCAGACGATCAAGCGTAACTTCGCCATGAGCAATCCCCTGCGCGGCATCGACCACGATGGTCGAGCCCACCATTTTAAAACGCGCGGCCAACGACGAGACGGGGTTCATCACGCCTGTGACATTACTTAAAAGCGAAATCGCCAGGATCTTAGGCTTCAACGCCAACACGCGATCGACCTCTTTCGGGTCGAGCCTCAAGTCGGGTGTGAGTTCGATGATCTCGAAACGCGCGCCTTTGCGCTTGGCCAACTGCTGCCAAGGGACGAAATTCGCGTGATGCTCCATGCGGGTCACGGCGATGACGTCGCTCTTTTGAAGGTTCGCTTCGCCGAACGAATACGCCACGAGGTTGATCGCCTCGGTCGTGCCCTTCGTAAAGATGATCTCGCGTTCGGTCGGTGCACCGATAAAGCGCGCGACCTTTCCGCGAACCGCTTCGAAGGCGTCGGTCGCCTCTTGGCTCAGGTGATAGACCCCGCGATGGACGTTGGCGTTCATCTGGGTGTAATACTTCACGATCGCATCCACCACCCGTTTTGGACGCTGCGAAGTCGCGGCGTTGTCGAGGTAACACAGAAGCTTCCCGTCAATCCGACGTTCGAGCTGCGGGAAGTCCTTCCGAATGAGTTCATTCATGACCGACCTCCATCGCTTCTAAAATCCGGGTCTGAATCGATTCGTCGCCGATCCCGGCGAGCGCCTGGCGGATGAACCCTTGGGTCAGCATGCGTTCGGCTTCGTCGCGGTCGATTCCGCGCGATTGCAGATAAATAAACTGATCGGGGTTCAAGGTGCTCGTGCTGCTTCCGTGCGCGGCCTTGACGTCGTCATTGGCGATAAACAGCTTCGGAAAGGTATCGACGACGGCTTTCGGCGAAAGCAGCAGGTTTTTATTCTTTTGATAGGCCTCGGTGTGATGAGCGCCATGAGCGATCGTCATCAGGCCGTTAAAGATCGAATGCGAGTGATCGCGGGCCACGCACCAGACCTGAAGGTCGCTCTTCGTATGCGGAACGGCGTGCAACGAATGAAAATCCATCGCAAGCTTCTGAGCCGCGCGCGCGTCTTGAAGACCGCGAATCTCGATCTCGGAACCTTCGCCGTCGCAGCGGGCTTCGATCTGAAGCTGCGATTTCGCCGAGCCGTACTGAACGAGGGTCAGACGGATCTTCGCGCCCCGCTTCGCCTGCAGCACGATCCGCCCCACGGTTTCGCTCGTCTTCGCGTGGTTTTGAAACAAAACGTATTCGAAATTCGAGTTTTCGTCGGCGCTCAGATCGAAGGTCGCGGCTTCCGTTCCGGGCTCGGCCCACTCACGAAACAAACTCCGGCGCTCGTTCTTTTTCACCGTCTCGACGACGTGAAAAGACGACTGCTTCAGAAGTTCATTCGCGTTTTTGAAAAGTACCGGCTCTTTCATGCTTTCCCTCAGTCGGCGCTACGCGCCTTGCACCCAATCGTATCCTTGTTCTTCGAGTTTCATGGCCAGCTCGGGCCCGCCGCTTTCGAGAATTTTTCCGCTGCCGAAAACATGCACGACGTCGGGCTTGATGTAGTTGAGCATGCGTTGGTAATGGGTGATGACGAGCATCCCCCGGCCCTGCCCTTGCGCATCCGTCGTATTCCGGTAACTTTGCAGGTTTTCGGAAACCACCCGAAGCGCATCGATGTCGAGGCCCGAATCGGTCTCGTCGAGCACCGCCATCTTCGGCTGAAGCAAACGGAGCTGGAGCGTTTCGAGTCGTTTTTTCTCGCCGCCGCTGAAACCTTCGTTCAACGAACGGGTCATGAAGCTTTCGGGAATGTCGAGCTTCTTCAGTTCCTCTTTAATTACTGCCCGGAACTGCGAAGGCTGAAGCTCGCCCGCGCGTACCGATTTGAGGCTTGCGCGCAGAAACGAGGCCACGCTGACGCCCGGAATCGCAACCGGATACTGGAATGCGAGAAACAAGCGCTTGCGCGCGCGCTCTTCGGGCTTTAATGCGGTGATGTCTTCGCCGTCGAGCAGGATTTTTCCCTGAAGCACTTCGTACTTCGGATGACCCATCAGCGTGTACGAAAGCGTGGTCTTGCCCGTTCCGTTCCGGCCCATGATCGCGTGGACTTCCCCGCGCTGAATCGTGAGATTCACTCCGTTTAAAACTTTTTTGCCTTCGACGGCGACGTGAAGGTCTTGAATTTCGAAAAGAGGGGCCGTTTTCATGATGTTTTAATGTTCCTGCGCGCAATGGCTTCGGTTTTGATGGAAATCTCGTGCTCGGTTTTCAATAGATCTTCGAGGCTTAGTTCTCTCGTGAACGCTTCGAAGTACGCGGAAAGCACGCTCCAAAAAGGACGGATGCTGCAGCCGTCATGACGAACGCAGGTGTCGGATTTGCCCGCGAACGATTTACAGAACTCGCCCGAGGCTGCATCGGGCACGCGACGCTTCCCGCCCAACGCATCGAAAACGTCTTTCAGGCTGATCTCGGAAGGCGTTTTGGTCAGGGTGAACCCGCCGTTGATCCCACGAACGGTGTTCACGAGACCTGCCTTCTTCAAATGCAGCATGAATTTCGAGACGTATTCGACCGAAAGCCCTTCTAATTCAGCGATTTCCGGAGCCGACGCCGATGCCGGGTAAGCCGAAGCCAACCGCACGGCGCACCGGAGCCCATACTCCTCTAATGCCGAGACATTCATGACGCTCAAACACTCCTATCCTTGCGCAAAGTCTGGCATAAACGGGGGTTTAAATCAATACAAAAAAGTATGGATTAAGAGTGAGCCTCACCTTTTCGTAGCAATCAGTCCCTCACCGCCCTCTGACTTTGAGTTCGATCGGATAATGATCCGAACCCGTCAACGGCAGGCGGACGTTTTGCTCGACCTCGACGTGTTTGCTCACGAACGCATGATCGATGCGAAGCACGGGTTGATCGGTCATGTCCGAGCTGATGGCCGGGAACGTGAATTCCGAAAAAAGCGGATCCACGGTCGGGGTCATGTACGATTCGATGAGTTGGTAGCCCTTTGGCGAAAATCCGTAATATTCGTCCGGCATGTTGAAATCGCCGATCAGGACGAGCGACGAGCGCTCAAGCTTCACCGTCCGCAGCAGCGGCATGATTTTCTCGTAAACCAACCTCTCGGTCTGGCGAAAGTGCGGATTGTCGTCGCCGAACATCAGCACCAGGCCCGCCTTGGTCCTTCCGAGCGCATCCGCGATCGCGAGCCACGGGTTCAGCAAGTGCACGGGGACGATGTGGTACAAGCGATCGTTTTTGATGAGGTGAACGTCGATGAACGGGCGTTCGTAATACTTGTCCGCCTGCGGATTCATGCTCGTCCGCCATTTTTGCTTGAATAAAATCTGCTCGGTCTTAGAGGCGAAAAGCGGCGACCAATCCAGCAATTCCTGGTCGGCCACGAACGGATATTTCGAATAAATCGCGATCCCCATCTCGTCGCGAAACCGTCCGTAAGGCGTGTAAAGATGATATGGATATCGAAAGTTCAGCGCGACGTCGGTTTCTTCTTCGAACTGGCCGGGCATGGATTCGCCCAGGATCAACACATCTGGCTGGTAATCCGACTGAATCAAAATCTTCAAGTTCGTTTCGAGCGGATTGGCGAACATCTTTTTCGACCAAGCCCCACCCTCGCGGGTGTTCCACCAAAACACGGTCAAGTCGGATGGATCTTCGGCCGTCGTCTTCAGATCGACCGGATACTGAAAACCGTTCCGGTCCAAAGGGTCGGTAATCAAAGACAAGCCTTCGGCAAACACGCTCGTCATCGTGGCCAGAAAAAACGCCGCAAGGATTGCCAGTGCCACCATCGAATTCTTTGGCGGGTTCTTCAACAGCGACATGGATTACTTTCCGTTCTCTTGATAACTGAAACTGAGCAGATTTCCACCGCGGCTCAAAACATACAGCCAGTCTCGGTCGGCATCCCAGGCCATTCCGCCCGAAAAGCCCGAGCCGTAACCGATCTGAAAGCGATAAACCATTTCTCCGGTCTTGCGGTCCAGCGCATAGAGGTATTCGCTGCTGGACGAAACCAAGAGATGTTTCGAGGTCGCCACGATGTCGGAAGGAATTCCCTGATCAAGCTCGAACTTCCAGAGATCTTTTCCGCTCTTCGGATCAAGCGCATACACCTCGCCGGTCGAGGTGGGAACGTACAGCGTTCCATCAAAAAAGGTCACCTTCTTCGAACCGCCCAAACCTTCGCGGGCCCAAAGCGTCGTTCCGGTCTTCGAATTCAGCGCATAGAGAGCGCCGTCGTAGGCAGGAACGTACACGACGTCGTCTTTCAACAAGAACTCGGCGTTCAGATTCGAAAACCGTTGATTCGTGTTCAGCTGCTTTTCCCAAAGCACCTTGCCTTCTTTGCGAGTCAGGGCGACGAGCGCGCCGTCGGCGAACCCCACCCAAATCGTGTCGCCGATGATCAGCGGCTTCGAGGCGCCGTGGATCGTCGGGCCCGAGACGTTCCGACGACGGTAATGCCATTGCCATTTGCCGGTCGCGGCCGAAAGGCTCAACAAGGCATCGTCGCTGGTGACGACGTAAAGATCGTCGCCGTCGATCGTGGGCTTCGACGAAACGGGATTGCGAAGTTCGTAAGTCCAAAGGGTTTTCCCGGTTTCGAGCGAAATCGCGTGAATCTGCCCGTCGCCGCCGGTAAAGTAAGCGCGCCCTTCGTGAATCTCGATCGGGCTTACGACGCCGTTCGGGATTTTCATCTTCCATTTTTCGCGCAGGATCTTCGGATAAAGCGCGACGACGCCGTAGCGATCGCTTCCGAAAATCAGGGTATTGCCGTAAAGCACGGGGCTGACGTACTCCATGCCCCCGTTCACCAGAGTCGAAGAAAGCGGCTCGATCGAATAAGTCCATTGCCGGCGCAGGATTTCGTCTTTGTTTTGAAAATGCGGACGGAGGTTGCGCGAAGCACATCCCGAAAAAATCAGGACCGAAATCGTGAGCAGAAGGAGTTTGGACCGTTTCATCATCATCGCATCAATTCTTCAGCAGTCCGAGCCGCAGCCGAACCCGGAAACTCTTGATTCAGTTTCTCGACGTACAACTTGGCCTTTTCCTTTTCGTTCAACTTCAGATGCGAGCGGATCATTCCGAGCAGGAATTCGCCGTTCATGCCCGATACGTCGCTTTTCAGCCCTTTTTGAAAAGAAGCGATCGCGTCTTGGAACTGCTTGGCGCGCTCTTGCGCCATTCCCAAAAGATAAAAGCCCGAAGCTTTTTGAAAATCCGTTTTGCCGAATTGAGTGATTTCTTTCAGCGCGGAGACGGCCTGAGCGGTCTGACCGTGATCGAGGTAAAGCGTTCCCAGCTTGAACGCCGCTTCGAAAAGCACGCTGTTCGGCGCCTTTTTCTCCGCCAGCATCTTTTTCAGCTCGGAAACGGTCTTCGGATACTTGGCATCGACGTCCAACTCGGCATTGGGAGCGCGTTCCGCTTGAGGCAAGGCGGTGGTTTCGGTTTCGTAAGTTTTTTGGACTTCGTACAGGGCGGTCTTGCCCGCCTGTTCCTTTTGATCGGCGGCCTGTTGGTAAAAATGGACGCCCACTCCGAGGATGATTAAAATCACGACCAGAATGCTGACCATTCGCTTATTCACGATATCTTCCATAGTCTATAGGTGTATGGTTTGAAACGACTGTTGTCAAAAAAAAAGCTTATGTTACGCTAGTCTAAAGATGATT